>Ga0307419_10000979_pt1 | contig 14828 bp, 16 predicted proteins | sample SalMarWE160230MG_2_FD_202512 | JGI IMG/M metagenome (GOLD analysis project Ga0307419, IMG submission 202512) | Salt marsh sediment microbial communities from the Plum Island Ecosystem LTER, Massachusetts, United States - WE1602-30 | ecosystem: Environmental > Aquatic > Marine > Intertidal zone... | reverse complement strand
ATCCCGACACCTATGCGGCGCTCGCGGATGCGCAGATCGCGGCCATGGTGGCTTCCGAGGTGGCCGAAGAGAAGGCCACGATGGAGATGAAGGAAGAAGCAGCCGACCTGGAAGAATAAAACAGGATAGACACCATACAATGCGGGGTGCAGGCGAGCCGGGAAACAGCCTGCGCCCCGCGTTCTTTTCTTAATACTTGACAAAAACCATCGGGTATTATAGACTAAGGGTGTATGAGGATAACGACGCAGGGCGATTACGCGGTGCGCTGCCTCATGGCGATCGGCCGGTTCGGCCCTAAAGGGCCCGTGTCCATCCGCCGTATCGTGGATTCAGAGGGCCTGCCGCAGGACTACATCGAGCAGCTTCTCCTGAAGCTGCGGCGGGGCAGGCTCATCAAGAGCGTGCGCGGGGTCAACGGCGGGTACCTGTTGAGCCGTCCGCCGGACAGGATCACCATCCGGGACGTCCTGGCGGCGGTGGAGGGACAGGCCTTCGAGGTGATCTGCGTCCGGAACAAAAAGGCCCACAAGAGCTGTTGCCGCAATGATAAGAGGTGCTCCCTGCGCGGCGTCTGGGAAACTCTCAAAGACCGCATCGAGGATTATCTGGACAGCGTCTCGGTCCAGGACCTGATCGACAAGGAGGGGCAGCATGGCTAAGGTCGCGGTTCTCGTCGAAGACATTTATCAAGACCTGGAGGTCTGGTATCCGTTCCTGCGGCTGAAAGAGGCGGGGCACGAGGCCTATGCCGTGGGCACCGGCCGCGCCAAGACCTACAAGAGCAAGCACGGCTACGAGATCCGGGAGGACCTGAGCATCGCCGAGGCGGCGAAGCGCACCTTCGACGCCGTGATCATCCCCGGCGGTTACGCGCCCGACATCCTGCGCCGCTACGGCGAGGTCAACGCCTTCGTGCGCGCGCTCTTCGAAAAGGGCAAGGTCGTCGCCTCCATCTGCCACGGCGGCTGGGTCCTCGTCTCGGCGGGGGTGTTGAAGGGCAAGACCGTCACGTCCTTTTTCGCCATCAAGGACGACCTGGTCAACGCCGGCGCCGTGTTCGTCGACAAGGAGGTGGCCGTGGACGGCAACCTCATCACTTCACGCAAACCCGAAGACCTGCCCGCGTTCATGCGCGAGGTCCTTAAGCGATTGCGGTAGTCCTGCGAAGCCTAGAAAGTGAGACAAACAGCCAGGCTCTTTGTCTCATTTTTGAACCGCGAATTTGAGACAAAGAGCCTGGCTGTTTGTCTCATTTTGTCTCATGAAAGGAGAACAACATGGCATTGAAAGAGAAGGTCGAAGCGGCATTGAACGAGGTGCGGCCCATGCTTGAAGCGGACGGCGGCAACGTGGAGCTGGTCAGCGTCACGGACGACGGCAAGGTGACGCTCAGGCTCACCGGCGCCTGCGGCCACTGCCCGATGTCGCAGATGACATTGAAGATGGGGGTCGAGCGTATCATCAGGAAGCACGCGCCCGAGGTGAAGGAAGTCATCTCAGCCTGAACCAAGGGGGCCGCATGGTGCGTCAAAAGAAGTTGAATAAGCTGACACGCCGGCTGCAGGGTTTGGGGTCGGTGCTCGTGGCCTATTCAGGGGGCGTGGACAGCACGTTCCTGCTGAAGGCGGCCCGGGAGACGCTCGGCGACCGCGTCCTGGCGGTAACGGCCTTATCCGAAACGTATACGCACGACGAAGCCGATCGGGCGGGCCGCCACGCCTCTGCGATGGGGGTGCGCTGGCGCCTGATCCGCACACGCGAACTGCGCGACCGGCGCTTCCGGCGCAACCCGCCCGACCGCTGTTATTATTGTAAATCCGAGCTGTTCGGCCGGCTGACGCAGATGGCCCGAAAAGGCCGGCTGGCGGCCGTCATAGACGGTTCCAACGCCGATGACCTGAAAGATTACCGGCCCGGGGCCAAGGCCAAGGCCGCCTTTGGCGTGGTCTCCCCGCTCCAGGAGGCCGGCCTGACAAAAAGGGAGATCCGCTCCTTCTCCAAAGAGTGGGGGCTGCCGACGTGGTCGGCGCCGGCGATGGCGTGCCTGGCCTCGCGCATACCTTATTATTCCGGGATCACGGCCGGCCGCCTGCGCCGCATCGAGCGGGCCGAGAAGCGGCTGCGCGAGAAGTTCGGCATAACCGGCAACCTCCGGGTGCGGGACGCGGGCAAGACGGCCCGTGTCGAGGTGGACAAAAGAGAGATACGGCGGCTTAAACCGCGCGCGGTGAAGGCGCTCATGAGGCCCCTGGGATATACAGACGTTACCGTCGATCCACGCGGCTACCGCACGGGGAGCCTGAACGAGGCGATAGGAAGATAACGGCGATGCTTAGCGACTTTCTCTTACATCTGCGGCACTATCTTGTCGAGGTCATGCCGGCCCTGGCAGTGGGTTTCTTTTTGAGCGGCCTGGCGCACGAGTTCATCCCGCAGAGGTGGGTGGACCGCAACCTCGGCCGGCCGGGGATACGGCCTATCTTGCTCTCGACGCTCGTGGGGACGCTCTTGCCGATCTGTTGCTGGGGGTCTCTGCCGGTGGCGGTGGGATTTTACAAGAAAGGCGCGCGGCTGGGGCCGGTCCTGGCGTTTCTCGTGGCCACGCCCGCCACCTCGATCAGCGCCCTGGCGGTGACATACCGCCTCCTGGGACCGTCCTTTGCCGCCTATATCTTTTTTGCCGTTATCCTGATGGGGGTCGTGATAGGCCTGGTCGGCAACCGCCTGAGGGCGCCTGCGCGGGCCCAGGAGGAGAAAGAGGAGGCGTGCCCGGAGTGCCACAAGAACGAAGAGACGTGCCACGTCCATAAGAAGGGGCTGCGCGTGCGCATCGTCTCGGTCCTGCGGTTCGCCTATATCGACATGCCCAGGGACATCGGCATTGAGACGGTCATCGGCATCGTGATCGCGGCGGCGGTGGCGGCGTACGTCCCGTTCAGGACCCTCATCGAGAACTACCTCGCCGGCGGGTGGGGGTATGCGTTCAGCCTCGTCTTCGGGCTTTTGATGTATATCTGCTCGACCGCGACCGTGCCCCTGGCGGATGCGTTGATCAACCAGGGCCTGAGCGTCGGCGCGGGCATGGTCCTGCTTTTGGCAGGGCCTGTCACGAGCTACGGCACCATCCTCGTCCTGCGCAAGAAGTTCGGCGGCAAAATCCTCTTTGTGTATCTCACGATGGTGAGTATAATGTCCCTGCTGTTGGGCCTGCTTTATGCCTTGTGGCTGACAGGAGCAATATAAGAGAGGTCGTCATGGAAAGGATCTATCTCGATTACGCGGCGACGACGCCCACGGACCCCGAGGTCCTGAAGGCGATGGAGCCCTATTTCACGCAGCGCTTCGGCAACCCGTCGAGCATCCACGGGTTCGGCCAGGAGGCCCGCAAGGCCGTCGAGGCGGCCCGCGCCCGGGTCGCCTCTTTTCTGGGCGCCAGGGACGAGGAGATCATCTTCACGTCGGGCGGCACGGAGTCGGACAACACCGCGCTCTTCGGCGTCTTGTGGGCCAACGCCAAGAAGGGCGACCACGTCGTCACCACGGCCGTGGAGCACCACGCCGTCATCGAACCGGCGCAGTTCCTGGAGAAGCAGGGCTGCAAGGTGACGTACGTCAAGCCCGACGCAGAGGGGTTGATCGCGCCCGACGACATCGCGGCCGCCGTCACGGACAAGACGGTCCTTATCTCCGTGATGCACGCCAATAACGAGATCGGCACCATCCAGCCCATCAAGGAGATCGGCAGGATCGCGAAGGGGAAGGGGATCATCTTGCACACCGACGCGGTCCAGACGGTCGGCCACATACCCGTCAACGTCAACGACCTGAACGTGGACCTCCTGTCCTTGTCGGCGCACAAGTTTTACGGGCCCAAGGGCGTCGGGTGCCTGTACGTGCGCAAGGGCACGCGCATCCTGCCGTTCCTGCGCGGCGGCGGCCAGGAGAACAGGCGTCGGGCCTCGACGGAGAACCTGCCGGGCATCGTGGGCACGGGCAAGGCCGTTGAGATCTGCGCCCAGAAGATGGACGCCGAGGCCGGGCAGCAGACTGCCTGGCGCGACCGGCTCATCGCCGAGGTCCCCAAGCGCATCGAGCGCGTCTACCTGAACGGTCCTGCGAACCGGCGCCTGCCCAATAACGTCAACTTCTCGATCGAGTACGTCGAGGGCGAGTCCATGCTGCTGAGCCTGGACGCGCTGGGCATCGCGGCCTCGACGGGTTCGGCCTGCACCTCGGGCGACCTCGAGGCCTCGCACGTGCTCTTGTCCATCGGCCGGCCGCACGAGCTGTGCCACGGCTCGCTGCGCCTGACCCTGGGACGCTATACCAAGGACGCCCATATCGACCGCTTTCTGGAAGTCTTCCCCGGTATCGTGGCCAAGCTGCGCGCCATGTCCCCCTTGTATGAAGAGAAGAAGCCTTAGCACGGCCTGCCTGGCTGCGACCACGGCCGCGTGTCTGATAGCGGCCGCGCCGGCCGCGCCGGCCGGGGCGGGAGTTGGCCTGGACCTCGAACCTATCGTCGTGACGCGCGGCGCAGAGGAGGCAGGGTCGGGCCTCGCCTCAGCCGTCATCACGCAAGAGGATATCCGGCGCCTGGCCCTCTCTTCGCCCGAAGACGTGTTGAGCGCCCTGGGCGCGGACCTGCAGACCCGCGGCCGCTCCGGCATCAAATCCGATATCACCCTCAACGCCTCCACCTTCCAGCAGGTCCTCATTCTCGTCAACGGCGTGCCTGTCAAGGATTCCCAGACCAGCCATCACGACCTTGACCTCTTCTTCAATATAGAGGATATCGAGCGCGTGGAGCTTATCCCGGCCGGCGCCGCTGTCAAATACGGCCCCGGCGGCATCGGCGGGGCGGTGAACTTCGTCCTGAAAAAGCCCGCCCCTGCTCAGGCCCTTGCTCAGGCCGCCTCTGCTCAGGCCGTTCCCGCTCAGCCCGCTGCCGGCATAAACTCTTTTTCCATCGCCGGCGGCAACGACACCACCTTTGAGGCCCGAGGCCGCGTGAACGTCAAGGGCCTCGGCGGCCGCCACGCCTTGAGCGTTGCGCACGGCCAGAGCGAGGGCTCCCGCTACGACATGGACTATCGCACCGAGACCTTTTTCTACTCGGCCGCCTGGGGCGACGACGCCGGGGCCGTCGCCGGCAGCGACGCCGGGGCCGCCGGCAGCGGCGACGCCATCGGCCTTACCCTCGACGCGGGTTACAATGAAAAAGAGTTCGGCGCCTATGATTTCTACACCCCGAACAGCGGATTCCCCTCGAAGGAGTGGACGAACACCCGCTTCGTGAACCTGCGCGGCCGCCGGAGTGACGGCACCTGGACCTTCGAGCCCCGCGCCTCCTGGCGCCGGCACCATGACAAGTTTGCGCTCAACGTCGAGAACATCGCGTTTTACCTCAACCACCACCGCACCGATACCACCGGCGCCGGCGCCACCGTCACCCGGCACTTCGGTTCCTGGGACCTGCCGCTCGGTTTTGACTACGGCGAAGAGCGCATCACCTCCGCCAACCTCGGCGCGCACGACCGCGGCCACTGGAACGCCTTTCTCGACCCGCGCCTCGAGCTCTCTGACCGCACGGCCCTTAACATCACCCTGCGCCTCGACGACTACACGACCTCCGGCTCCGAGGTGACGGGCGGCGTTGCGCTCACCCACGCCTGCGCCGACCGCGCCGACGTCTTCGTGACCTTCGGCCGCACCACGCGCGTGCCGACCTTCACCGAGCTTTACTATATCGACCCGACGACGGCCGGCGACCCGGGCCTCGAACCGGAGCACGCCCTCAACCTCGAGGCGGGCTGGCGCAAAAAGATCACCCCCGACATGGACGCGGCACTGAGCCTCTTCGGCCGGCGCGAGGACGACACCATCGACTTCACCAAGCTGACGCCTGCCGACGCGCGCTTCGTCGCGCGCAATATCAGCCGGGCCCACAGTTGGGGGCTCAACGGCTTCGTGGCGTGGCAGGCCTCGGACACGGCCGGCCTTGACCTGCGCTACGTCTATTCCGACAAGAAGCTCGACGACACCGGCCTGCTCTACAAGTACGGCTATAGTTATATCAAGCACATGGTCCGCCTGGGCTTTGACTGGGACCTGGCCGTCGGCCACAACCGCTGCGACGTCATCATGAAGAAGAAGCCTACCCGTCGCGCCTGGGTCGTGGTCAACGACCGCTTCACGTTGCCTCTATCTGACGGCTGGCGCCTCTTTGCCGAAGTCACCAATCTGTTCAACCAGGAGTACCAGGAGATCGACGGCATCCCCGAACAGGGCCGCCTCTTCAGGCTCGGCCTCGACCTCACCTGGTAAAAAATGAGACAAACAGCCAGGCTCTTTGTCTCAAATTCGCGGTTCAAAAATGAGACAAAGAGCCTGGCTGTTTGTCTCACTTTTGAACGCCAGTATTCATTATGAATAAAAATGTTTTGGTCGCGATGTCCGGCGGGGTGGATTCTTCCGTGGCCGCGCTCCTGCTTAAGGAGCGGGGCTATGCTGTCACGGGCGTCACGATGTGCTTTAATACTCCTTCGGGGCATCGTCGCCGGCCCGGTTGCTGCGGCAGGGAGGGCATCGAGGATGCCCGCCGCGTCGCGCGCCAGCTTGATATCCGCCACTATGTCCTGAACCTCGGCAAGGACCTGGAGCGCCTTATCGTGCGCGACTTTGTCAGCGAGTACGCCTCCGGCCGCACCCCCAACCCCTGCGTGCGCTGTAACCAGTACCTGAAGTTCGGCCGGCTCCTTGCCCAGGCCCGCGTCCTGGGCATCGCGCACCTCGCCACCGGCCACTACGCGCACATTGAAAAGCGCGGCAACGCCTATTCCTTAAAAAAGGGCATTGACGACCGCAAAGAGCAGTCCTACTTTCTCTGCCAGGTCCCCAAGAAGGAGCTGGGCCATATCCTCTTGCCCTTAGGTAACTTAACAAAAGACGAGGTCCGGCGCATCGCCCGCAGCAAAGGCCTCTGCGTCGCTGACAAGCCGGGCAGCCAGGAGGTGTGTTTCATCCCCGGCAACGACTACCGCGCCTTCCTGAAGAGCCGCCTGGATACCTCCTATTTCAAGCCGGGCGACATCGCGGACACCCAAGGCAACGTTCTGGGCCGCCACCAGGGCATCTTTAACTTTACCCTGGGCCAGAGAGAAGGGCTGGGCATCTCTGCCGGCCGGCCTCTCTATGTCCTGAACATCGACCCGGCGCGCCACCGCCTTACCGTCGGCTTCAAGCAACAGGTCTTGCGCAAGGGCCTCATCGCGGACGAGGTCAATGTCCTTGAAAGGGAGGACCTCAACAAAAGACGTTTCCTGAAAGCCAAAATCAGGTATAATCATCCGGAGGCGTCCCTGCGCATCTTTTCCGCCACCAAGGCCCGCCTCAAGGCCGAGTTCCGCCGGGCCCAGCCGGCGATCACGCCGGGCCAGTTCGCGGTCATCTATAAGAACGACACGGTCGTGGCGGGCGGCCGCATAACAGGGAGTTTCTAAAAGCCATGTCCCAGGAGCTCATCGATAAGATCACAAAGATAAGGAAAGAGAAAGACGCCGTCATCCTGGCCCACAATTACCAGCTCCCCGAGGTCCAGGACATCGCCGACCATCGCGGCGACTCGCTGGAGTTGAGCCGCATCGCGGCCAAGTCCGACAAGAAGCTCGTCTGTTTCTGCGGCGTGTACTTCATGGCCGAGACGGCGTCCATCCTGTGTCCGGACAAGAAGGTGTTGATCCCCGACCCCGACGCGGGCTGCCCCATGGCCAACATGATCACGGCCGCGGACGTCAGGGAACTCAGGGAACGCCACCCGGGCTCCGTCGTCGTCGGCTACGTCAACACCTCCGCCGAGGTGAAGGCCGAGCTCGACGTCTGCTGTACCTCCACGAACGCCGTCGAGGTCGTCGCCAAGCTCGACCCGCACCTGGAGGTGATCTTCATCCCCGACAAGTACCTCGGCGATTACGTCTCCAAGAAGACGGGCCGCCGCCTCATCCTCTGGGATGGCTACTGCCCCACGCACGTGCGGATCACGCCCGAGGACATCGTCCAGCAGCTGCGCCGGCACCCCAAGGCCAAGATCATGGTGCATCCCGAGTGCCGGGCCGAGGTGATCGAGATGGCGGACTACGCCTTCTCGACGGGCAAGATGTGCAAGCACGCCCGCGAGAGCCGCGACAAGGAGTTCATCGTCGGCACCGAGATCGGCATCATCCACCGGCTCTCCAAGGACAACCCCGGCAAGCTCTTCTACCCTGCCTCCGAGCACGCCATTTGTCCCAATATGAAGCGCACCGACCTCGCGAAGGTCCTCTGGTCGTTGGAGGAGGAGGAGCATGAGGTCCGCGTCTCCGAAGACATCCGCCGCCGCGCCGTCGCCGCCCTCGACAAGATGATCGCCCTCTCCTAAAAAGTGAGACAAACAGCCAGGCTCTTTGTCTCAAATCCGTGCGGGGAAAATGAGACAAAGAGCCTGGCTGTTTGTCTCACTTTGGTTGTTGAAAACGTGTTGATAATCTTCGACACCGCGCTAAGCCCATAATTTCCAGCAAGTTACGAATGTCCGAAAACACGATTTTCCACAACCTCCCCTTGGACGCGGTGTTACAAGACTCCCCCGGTGAGGCCTAAAGGCAACACGCCCGCCCAGGCGCGGCCGGCGATGCCCGTCGGCAATGCCCCTCAGACGAAAAAATACCCCTTCTTACCCCTTGCTTGCCAATAAGTTGCGTCGCCCGGCAGGATAATTCCCCTTAAAACCCGTTGTTGGCACTCCCCCTGCATATAAGGGATATTGTCGGTCAGTCCTAGACATACCAGGACATACATAGACAAACCTGGACAATCTACGACAATTCCCATTATGCCCCGAAACAGGCTCTGGGGCACGAACAAGGAGAGCGGTATGCAAAACGGAAACGACATGTTGACCATCACGGAGGCCGCGCGCCTCATCGGCGTCTCGGCCAAGACGATCGTCCGATGGGAGAAGGCCGGCAAGGTCCGCCGTTCGAAGCGCGATTTTCGCGGTTGGCGCGTCTTCGACGATAAGGACTTAAAGAAGCTCAAGTCATTCCGCGAGACTATTTTTTATTGACGCGCCACAGGGACGCCATCAGGCGTCCTCAACTTTTTTAGGGGAGGTCCAAAATGAAAGTCTTTTTAAAGAGTTTGGCAGTGAGTGCCGCGGCGCTGGTCGTCGCGGGTTTCGTCTATGCCGCGGAGCTCGAGATCGTGGAGACGCCGCCGCGGCCGGCCGACGAGGCCGTTGACAAAGAGACCGGCCTGCGCGCCTCGGACATGGCCCTTTTAAAGGAAGCGCTGGGCCAGGACGTGGTCGTGAAGGCCGAGGAGAACGGCATCGCAAAGTCGGACACGAGCGGCGCAGAGACGAAGGCCCTGAAGCCGGTCACGCCCCGGTCGGCGACCGAGGAGCCGACGCGCTACACCCTGGGCCCGGATGACGCCATCGAGATCCTCGTCCGCCGCCACCCCGAGTTCAGCGACAAGTTCACCATCAACGCCGAAGGCAAGATCCAGTACAAGTTCGTCGGCGACATCGAGATCCAGGGGATGACCAAGACGGAGGTCAAGGACCTCATCACCAAGATCCTCGCCAAGTACATCATCACCCCCGAGGTGGACGTCTCGATCATGGAGTACCGCAGCAAGGTCATCTACGTCATCGGCGAGGTCGGCCGGCCGGGCAAGTATTACATGAAGGCGGACGTGATCTCCATGCGCGAAGCGGTGATCCAGGCGGGCCTGCCCACCTTGTCCGCCGCCATGCGCCGCACGACCCTGATCCGGCCCGACAAGAGCGGCAAGCCCGAACAGAACATGGTCGACCTTTACGCCCTTCTTTATGAAGGCAAGCTGGACCTCGACCGCGAGATGCTCCCGGGCGACGTGGTCGTCGTGCCGGCGACGCTCTTTGCCAAGATTTTCCGCGTGATCAGCCCGATACAGAGTACCGTCAGCTCGGCCAAGGACGTGGCCACCCCATATTGATGAACACACAAGAGGAGAAGGCATGAAGACCGAAGGATTGCTCAGCGCTACCCACTTACCGATCCGTTACGCCAAGATCTTCTTCCGGCGCAAGTGGCTCCTGCTGATCCCCGCCGTCGTCGGGATCATCGTCGGGATCGTCACGGGCGCCCTCTTACCTAAGATCTACGAGTCCTACAGCGTCGTCATGATCGAGGAGGAGAAGACCCTGAACCCCCTCATCAGCGGCCTGGCGGTCTCCGCCGACGTCGTCGGCCGCATGCGCAACATCCGCGAGCAGATCCTGGGCTGGAACAGCCTCGTCCAGCTCGTGGAGCGCCTGGGCCTGGCCCGGGACATCAAGTCTCAGTATGAGTTCGAAAAGCTGGTCCTGGAGCTGCGCCGCAAGATAAGCGTGCGCATGCAGGGCCCCAACCTCATCAAGATCAGCTACACCAGCGCCAAGCCCGCCGAGGCCAAGAAGGTCGTCCAGACGGTCAACGACATCTTCGTCGAAGAGAACATGAAGGCCCAGAACAAGGAGTCGTCGATCGCCATCGAGTTCCTCAAGGACCAGATCAAGGTGTACCGGCGCAAGATCAAGGAGGCCGAGATCGCACAGATGAGCGACAAGCTCGACGATCTCTTGATCGATTCGACCGAGTCGCACCCGCTCGTCATCGACTACCGCCGCAAGATAGCGGACATGAAGGCGCAGCTTCAGGAAGAGGAGTTCGACGTGGAAAAGGCCCAGCCCATTCCCACGGTGTCTTCCCCGTACGTCGACGCGATCAAGGACCAGATCGACGCCGCGCTCCAGCAGGTCGAGGCCCAGGCCTCCACTTCCACCAAAGACCTCGTGCCCCTCGACAAGCTCAACCCGCAGGCCACCGGCTCCAACGAGGCGCTCTATCAGCTGCTCCTCCTGGACAAGATGGACACGACCATGGCCCGCGACTCCCAGGTCAACGAGAACATCTACAACATGCTCCTCCAGCGCCTGGAGACGGCCAAGATCACCCAGCGCCTGGAGGCCTCCAAGCAGGGCACGCGCTACACCGTGCTCGACCCGCCGCGCCTGCCGCTCAAGCCCGTGCGGCCGAACAAGCCGCTCGTCGTCTTCATCGGCGTCTTCCTCGGCCTGGCCGCGGGCATCGGGCTGGTCCTCCTGATGGAGTTCACGGACCATTCGATCCTGAGCATCGACGAGGCCAAGGAGTTCCTGGAGTACCCGATCCTGGGCGGCATCTCGAAGATCCTCACCGAGGAGGACATCGCCGTCAACCGCTTCAGGATGTTCGCCTTTCTCTCGGCCAGCGCCCTCTTGATCGTGATCACGGGGCTATATTCTTTGCTGCAAAAACCATAAAGGACGGCCATGTACGAATCCTTTTATAAGCTCAAGACCAAGCCCTTCAACAACAGCCCGGATCCGCGCTTCTTTTACCCGAGCGCCAAGCACGCCGAGGCCCTGGACCGCCTCTATTACGCCATCGTCGAGCGCAAGGGCTTCGTCGTCATCACGGGCGAGATCGGCGCCGGCAAGACCACGGTCTGCCGCGCGCTCCTGAAGCGCCTGGACGACCGGCACAATGAAGTCTGCATGATCACCAACACGCACCTCTCGCCCAAGGAGCTCATCATCGCCATCCTCGAGGACCTGAGGGTGCCCTACCGGCCGGCCACCAAGGTCAAGCTCTTGAGCCAGCTCAACGACTACCTGATCGAGCGCATGCAGGAAGACAAGAACGTCATCCTGATCATCGACGAGGCGCAGAACCTGACCCCCTCGGTCTTAGAGGAGGTGCGCATGCTCTCGAACCTCGAGACCGACACGGAAAAGCTTTTGCAGATCATCCTCATGGGCCAGCCCCAGCTGCGCGAGAAGCTTCGGCTCAGGAACCTCGAGCAGTTCCGCCAGCGCATTTCCATCCACTACCATTTGTATCCCCTCAACCCTCAGGAGACGGTGGGCTACGTCAACCACCGCCTGGCCGTCGTGACCGAGAACGGCAGCGCCGGCGTCATCTTTTCGCCGCAGGCCTTAGAGCAGGTCTTCATGTTCTCCCAGGGCATCCCGCGCCTCATCAACTATATCTGCGACAGCGCGCTCTTGAACGGCTTCGTCTACGAGCGCAAGCAGATCGACGCCGCCCTCATGACCGAGGTGATCAACGAGTCCCACGCCAGGATCCAGGAGGCCGAGGACGTGGTCAAGACCTTTTGCTGCGAGAGGTGTCAGTTTGCAAAGCACTGCGTCACCAGGTGGATCCGCGGCGAGCAGGGCAAGGAACAGACATGCTGCGAATTGTGCCGATACTATAAGGACTGTCATTAATCGAAGGAGACTCCATGGGAAAGTTCACTGACGCACTGAAAAAAGCGGCCGAGAGGCAGATCGAGCGCGCCGAAAAGCGCGAGGAGTTCAAGCCCTACGTCGTGCGCACGGCGACCGAGTCCAAGGTCGACCCGCACGTCGTCGCCTACTTCGACCCGTCCTCGCCCATCGCCGAGCAGTACCGCATCCTGCGCACCAACCTGCAGGTCGCCAGCGACAAGCATGCCCCGCCCAAGGTCGTGACCATCACCAGCTCCATCCACGGCGAGGGCAAGACCATCACCTCCATCAACCTCGGGGTGACCTTCGCGCACGACCTGAGCAAGAAGTCCATCCTCCTGGTGGACGCGGACATGCGCAAGGGGACGATGAGCCGGACGCTGGGCCTGGAGGCCTCCAAGGGGCTCTCGGACCTCCTGATGAACGGCATGGGTGTCGAGGAGGCGCTCCTGCGCATCAGCGGCATCGACAACCTCCACATCCTGCCGTCCGGCAGCCGGCCGCACAACCCGGCCGAGCTCCTGGGGTCTGCCAAGCTCAAGACCGTCATCTCGGAGCTGCGCAAGAACTATGATTACGTCATCTTCGACGCCCCGCCCGTCATCCCGGTCACGGATGCCGGCGTCCTGGGCGGCCAGACGGACGGCGTCATCATGGTGGCCCAGGCCGGCCGCACCCAGCGCGGGGTCATCGTGCACGCCCAGGACCGGCTCAACACCCTCAAGGTGCGCGTCCTGGGTTACGTGCTGACAAATATCGAATACCACATCCCCGAATACATCTACCGTTATTTGTAAGCCATGTATAAGCGGACGTTTTTTGACAGCTTCCGGCTCGCCCTTCAGGGCCTCGGGTTCATCATCGTCAACGAGCGCAACATGCGGGTGCACCTGTTCTTCGCCCTCGCCGCGCTCGCCTGCGCCGCGCTCTTTCGCATCACGCCCATCGAGTTCATCTTCGTCGTCTTCGCCATCGCGCTCGTGCTGATCGCCGAGGCGGCCAACACCGCCTTTGAGCTCCTCCTCGACTTCGTCCACGGCGACGCGTTCCACCCCGACGTGAAGCTCTTGAAGGACATCATCGCCGGCGGCGTCTTTATCGCCGCGGTCAACGCCTTCATCATCGGTTGCGTCATCTTCGTGCCTCGCATCATCAACCTGGCGGCATCTTATCTCTAATACGGAGGGTCCATGCAGCTGATCAAGAAGATCCAGTCACGCAAGATCCGCAGCGCCGTGATCGGCCTGGGGTATGTCGGCCTGCCCTTGGCCGTCGAGCTCGCCGAGGCCGGGGTGGAGGTGGTGGGCATCGACACCGACAAGTCCAAGGTCGACGCCATCAACCGCAAGAAGTCCTATATCCGGGACGTCCCGGTTGCGAGCGTGCGCGAGCTGGTCTCAAAGGGGCTGCTCTCGGCCACGACCGCCTACAGCGCGCTCATGAACGTGGACACCATCAACATCTGTGTCCCTACGCCCCTTCGCAAGACCAAGGAGCCGGACATCTCTTTCGTCATCAAGTGCGCCGAGCAGATCGCGCGCTACCTGCGCCGCGGCCAGCTCGTCATCCTGGAGTCCACGACCTACCCGGGCACGACCGATGAGGTCCTCCTGCCGCTGTTCGAGGCCAAGGGGCTCAAGGTAGGCAAGGACTTTCACCTGGCCTTTTCGCCGGAGCGCGTGGACCCGGCCAACCCCCAGTACACCACCAAGAACATCCCCAAGGTCGTGGGCGGGGTGACTCCGGCCTGCACCAGGGCCGCCAAGGCCCTCTACGAGCTGTGCATCGACACCGTGCACCCCGTCTCCTCCACGCGCGTGGCCGAGACCGTCAAGCTGCTCGAGAACACCTTTCGCGCCGTCAATATCGGGATGGTCAATGAGCTCGCCCTCATGTGCGACAAGATGAAGATAGACGTCTGGGAGGTCATCGACGCGGCCAAGACCAAGCCCTTCGGCTACATGGCCTTTTACCCGGGCCCGGGCCTGGGCGGCCACTGCATCCCTATTGATCCGCTCTACCTGTCGTGGAGGGCCCGTTTTTACGGCTTTGAGGCGCGCCTCATCGAGGTGGCGGCCCAGATCAACCGCTCCATGCCCGAATACGTGGCGCACAAGGTCTCCGCAGCCCTGAACAGCAAGGGCAAGAGCGTCAAGAACGCCGATGTCCTCATCCTCGGGGTCGCCTACAAGCGCAATGTCAACGATTACCGCGAGTCCCCGGCCTTTGAGATCATCGAGTTACTGCAGAAGCTCGGGGCCAGGGTCTCGTACCACGACCCGCACGTCCCGCACTTCAGCGAAGGGGGCTTAACGATGAAGGGCGTGCGCCTGACGGCCCAGACCCTCAAGAAGGCGGACTGCGTCGTCATCGTGACCGACCACGACGCCTTTGACTACAGTGCGATCGTCAAGTCTGCGAAGCTGGTCGTGGACACCCGCAACGCCACTAAATCGAAGAACGGCAAGGTCGTCAAACTTTAATGGGGGAA
>Ga0307419_10000978_pt1 | contig 14828 bp, 10 predicted proteins | sample SalMarWE160230MG_2_FD_202512 | JGI IMG/M metagenome (GOLD analysis project Ga0307419, IMG submission 202512) | Salt marsh sediment microbial communities from the Plum Island Ecosystem LTER, Massachusetts, United States - WE1602-30 | ecosystem: Environmental > Aquatic > Marine > Intertidal zone... | reverse complement strand
AGATCATGTGCCAGTCTGAGAAAAAGGTGCTACTCTGCTCCGAAAATTATAAGCAGACTTATGATGAAAGAGGAAATAAGAAAATGACAGATGTGTATACTTATATAAGGGAAAATTACTTTAAACAGATATCTCTTGAGCAGATTGCCAAAATAGCCGAAATGAGTCCAATATCATTTAGCCGTTTCTTCAAAAAAAATTGCGGAGCAGGATTTGTTGAATATCTGAACCGGGTAAGAACAAATAAAGCCTGTTATCTTCTTCGGGAAACCGAGTACCAGGTCCAGGACATTGCAGTCGAGTGCGGCTTTGAAAGTATCTCTAACTTTAATAAACAATTCCGGAAAACTGAAGGATTATCACCAAGAGATTACAGGGCTCAGTACAGGTAAACGCATAGTAAAATAATGGCATTAACCTTTTTAATGATCAAACTATGGCAATGACAATGGTTGAAAAAATCCTTGCTGCACATTCAGGATCAGATATCCTGAAGCCGGGAGAAATTACTGACATCGATATTGACATAAGGGTCGCACGCGATTTTGGCGGTGCAAATGTGGTAAAAAATATCAGGGAGCATAAATTGAATATAGAAAATACTGAGAAGACCTTATTTACATTCGACTGCAACCCAACCGGATCAGATCAGAAATATGCAGTAAATCAACACCTTTGCCGGCAGTTTGCCCGTGAAAAAGGAATAAGGGTTTTCGATATAAATGCAGGTATTGGCACTCACATACTGATTGATGAGGGTTTTGTCGGGCCGGGTGCTACAGCTGTTTCGACCGATTCTCATGCTAACATTCTTGGTGCTGTGGGAGCTTTCGGACAGGGAATGGGCGATATGGATATTGCTGCAGCCTGGCATAAAGGGAAAATTTGGTTCAAGGTGCCGCCTTCAGTAAAAATTAACCTCAGGGGAAAAATGCCAGGAAACATTTCTGCGAAAGATGCCATACTTAATCTTTTAGGAATCTTCGGTGCAAACTCACTGCTCGGCTATTCTGTGGAAATGTACGGTGATCCGGTCGACAATATGAGTCTTGATGAAAGAATGACAATATCGTCGATGGCAACCGAGATGGGTGCGATAATAATACTGTTTCCGCCGTCACAGGCAGTGATTAATTACTGCAGGCAACGTTCCGGAAAAAATTTCCAGCCTCTTTATGCAGATAAAGATGCTTCATATGAAAAAACATTCGAGATAGATATCTCTGGTTTTCTTCCGCTTGTTTCACGTCCTGGCAAACCTCACGATACGGTTTCTGTAATATCTGTTGCCGGACAAAAAATTGATTCTGCATTTATCGGAAGCTGTACAAACGGCAGGATGGAGGATATGCTTAAGACAGCTGCAATACTGAAGGAAAAGAGAGTGGCCCCGGGAGTAGTACTTAAAATTGTACCCGCAACAGATGAAATATGGAAAACCTGCCTTGAACAGGGAGTGTTAGATATATTCAAGAAGTCTGGCGCTCTTGTTTCCAATGCAGGATGTGCAGGATGTGCAGCAGGACAGGTTGGACAGAATGGTCCGGGGGAAGTAACAATAAGCACCGGGAACAGGAATTTTCCGGGGAAACAGGGTAAGGGAAGCGTATTCCTGGCTTCCCCTGAAGTGGTCGCAGCTTCAGCAGTGGCAGGACATATAACAACTCCTGACAGAATCCCCTCATCTCCATCTCTCTTTGAACAGAAAGTGACAACAGCTGTGACTGATAGACATGAGAAGAAAAATATAAAAGCTAAACCTGATGAAATTGAGGGAAGGATATGGCTGGTACAAAGGGATAATATTGATACTGACATGATTTTTCACAACAGGTACCTGGCTATTACCGATACAAAAGAGATGGGACAATATGCCTTTGATAATCTTAAAGGGTTTGAGGATTTCTCAGGTAAAGTAAAGTCCGGGGATATAGTGGTCACAGGTAAAAATTTCGGAAGCGGAAGCTCAAGGCAGCAGGCAGTTGACTGCTTCATTTCACTTGGCATCCAGGCTATTGTTGCGGAATCATTCGGGTCAATATACGAGCGAAATGCAATAAATGCAGCACTGCCGGTTATATGCTGTAAATCACTTAATGAGCTTGAGTTACAAGACGGAGACAATGTTAATATAAACCTCAGTACCGGGATTATGATTAACCTCAGAAACAATAAAAAGACTGATACTGAGCCATTCTCAGATGTTCAGCTTGAAATATACAGGAACGGAGGTTTGCTGGCATAAACAATAACTAATAACTGACATGAAACCATTAACCTTTGCGGAAAAGATATTTAAAGCCCCGGCCGGGTCGATAGTCTTTGCACGTCCTGATATTATTTTAACCCATGATAATACATCAAGCATTTACAAAACTTTCAGGAATATGTGTGGTCAAAAAGTTGCAGATCACCGGCAAATGCTTGTTGTACTTGATCATAATGCTCCGCCCACAAGTGCAAAACTGGCAGCACAATATCAGGATATCAGGGATATTATGAGGGAGCAGGGTATAGGTAAATTTTACGATGCAGGTATGGGTATATGCCACCAGATTTTGTCGTATCATGCCAGACCGGGCATGTTAATAGTAGGCAGCGACAGTCATACCTCAACAGCAGGTGCATTTAACGCCTTTGCTGCAGGAATAGACAGAACAGAAGCAGCAGGTATATGGAAAAGAGGAGAGACCTGGTTCAGGGTGCCTGAATCAATAAGGATAACTCTTACCGGTAAATTAAGGATAGGGGCATCAGCTAAAGATCTGGCTCTGTGGATAATAGGAATGATTGGCTCAGACGGGGCAAATTATATGTCAGTTGAATACCACGGTGGAGGTATCAAAAACCTGAATATATCCGACCGAATGACACTGGCAAACCTTGCTTCTGAAATGGGAGCCAAGAATGCCGTATTCCCTCCCGATCAGGTACTGTTTGATTTCCTGGGTAAGAAAATAAAGGGTGTCTGGGCAGACCCCGGGGCAGAATATTTCAGAGAGATCAGCATCCGGTTAAGTGATGTTTTTCCTGTAGTGGCAGCTCCACATAATGTGGATAACATAAAATCTATTCATGAGGTTACTGGCACACCGGTCCATGAGGGATTAATCGGTACCTGTACAAATGGTAGGATTGAAGACCTGCGCATAGCTGCCAGGATACTGAAAGGAAAGAAAATCCATGAAGGTTTTCAGCTTAATGTAATACCTGCTTCACGGAAGATTTACCTCGAGGCAATTGAAGAGGGGATAATTACTGATCTCATGGAATCAGGTGCCAACGTGTTGACCCCTTCCTGTGGTCCCTGTCTTGGGACCGGTCAGGGTATTCCGGCATCAGGACATTCGGTAATTTCAACTGCCAATCGTAATTTTCCTGGCCGTATGGGAAATAAGGAAGCATCAATATATCTCGCATCACCTGCAACAGTAGCCTGTTCAGCTATTAAAGGAATAATAACTGATCCGCGTAAGAAACCAGGTTCCGAAAAGTATCCATATAAAGCTTCCCGGAGTAAAACAGTTGAGATCAGGGAAGGAGAGATCAGGAAAGCCGGTAATGTATGGAATTATGCCGATGTTGATAACCTGAACACCGATCAGATGTTTGCCGGTAAACATACATATAATGTATTAAGCACTGATCCCGCAGCTATTTTGTCATTGCTTTTCTTCGATTTTGATCTATCGTTCAGCACTAATGTGAAAAAAGGTGATATCATAATTGCAGGAGACAATTTTGGCTGCGGAAGTTCAAGGGAACACCCTTCGGTGGGACTGGTATATGCGGGTATAAAAGCTGTTATTGTCAAATCAGTCAACAGGATCTTCTATCGTTCATCAATCAACCAGGGGCTCATTCTGATAGTCCATAAAGAAGCAGTTGAATCGTATAAACCCGGTGATAAAGTTGATATAGATTTTGGCAGGGGAGAGATTATCATCAGTTCACATAAATTCAGTTTTGAACCATTGCCTCAAAAGTTGCAGCAGATCATTGACAAAAAGGGACTTGTTAATTACATGAAATCCATATAAATTTGCATCCGATTTTGGTTCCGTAGCTCAGTTGGATAGAGCAACAGCCTTCTAAGCTGTGGGTCGCGCGTTCGAGTCGCGCCGGAATCACTGAAGAGACGACCAACGTGGCCGTCTCATTTTTTGTTACCGTGAAATATTATAATTGGAAGGAACGAGGCGCGATGAGAACGCGAAGGGGAGGAGAGTTCGAACCGAGGAGCGAAGAGCTCGCGAGCAGGTAATGAAAAACCGGAAGCCATATGTGATAGGTGTGGCATAAGAATAAAACCTATGAATCAAACCATAAGGGATAACGTAAAACACGGCATGTAACTGACCGATTACACATTTTAGCATACGTACCCTTACTATAAAAAATGACAGGTGATTGCGGCAGATATATTAAGCTGACCACATATAGCAGTGTGATTTTATAGGATTTTTTAATAAGTTTATAAGAATTTATTGTTCTGACTTTAACCTAACCGGAGACTCTGCTTTTCATAGCATTGTCTGTGTTATGCTTAGGCGCGATTAATTTGTTTATTTAGAGGATAATTTTCTCGAAAGTAATACTGTTCTTTTTCTGATTATAAAAGAGTAAAAGGATATTTCCAGTTAATTCAAAAGTCATGGTAGATTTAAGTGATGAACGAAATAGACTTCCCCATTCTGGTTCATTTATAAGTGTCCAAATGCCGTCTTTTATAACAATTTTATTACCGGGGTATATCTCGAATGTTCCTGTAAATGTATTTGTAACATTTTTACCATAAACTTCTCCCGATGTTGAACTTAATTTATTAAAGCTCAATGTATTGTCTCCATTATTAAAATCAGGCCAAGTGTTTGTACTTGATTTAATGACTTTTGTCAAAGAGACATTATCATCAAATGAAATGACTTTCCAATTTCCAAGTAACTCGGGAGGAATCATTTCCTCATTTTTAGAACAACCAGCTAAAGCAAGGACAACAAGGCAAAAAAATAATATTTTATAGGTCTGATATGGATAATGCATTATATTGAGAATCTAGTGAAGTTAAAAAAATCTTGCTCAAAAAATATGCTAGCTTATTCTTAGACGGGGATTTAATGATGATTTCTTAGTGATTAAAAGATGAATTTGTTGTCTTAGAGGTATGCGCTATTTGCCAGAAAAAGTAAATGAACAGTATTATCTTGGCAACATATAATTGTATCCGAACGGGTAAGAGTCATTTGTCAAATATTTTTATTCAAGAGTTGTTAGAAATTAAAGCAAAGTACTCATTTGCATTTGTGCCAATTTTGAAAATTTCATATTAAGTCCAAGTCTCGGAGTAAGGACTTTGTCTCAAAGTTGATAAGTAAGTAGTTAAGTTACTTTTTACTGTTAAAATATTAGTAGTAAAGAGGATGAAATTTTAATTGACCTTTTGTATTTATTTCAATAGTTGGGAAAGGAACTTTAATCATAAACATACTATTAAATAGCCTTTTGAGATTCTTGTTTCTGGTCGGTATTTTACAGAAGTCAATATCAAAAGAAAATAGGAATTGTCGATAGCGTTCTGTTACAGGTATTGCCACACCATTATATTGGGTTTTGTTTTCAAATTCCCCAAACATTCCTCCAGCACTGTAACCAATAGCAAAATTGACCCATTCAGGAACTATATTATTTTTAATCAACCGGTTAATGCCAGTACTCAACCAATAAGTATGTCCATTGTAGTCGTAAAATAATTGATTAAAACCATCTCCTAAGTAACCATTTGCCTGGCGTGCATAATGGGAAGGGCTAAAAGTAAATTTGTACTTCACGATTTGTTCATGAAAGGCAAGTTCCTGTCCAGTGATCAGTAAAGAACCTAAAGCATTTGCCCCTACATCGCTCCAAGAAAATCCCCATCCTTCATACATCCCATCCCATATTTCAATGGGCAATTGCATAAAAAATCCAAGACTCCCGCCATACAAAGCTGCCTTTTTCCTTGAAACTCCTGCCCAGAGCAATGAATGAAATCCAATATAACTTTCCATATATGCACCATAAATATGACCAAATTTGTCTATTTGATTGTACCCACTTAAATCATTATAAAATTCAAATGGAACTCGTTTGTGATCTTTATACCAAACAAATTGTAAATATGACATAGATCCTATGTAAGCTATGGAGACACCAGAGATTACAGATATTAGTCGGGCTTTCTTTAATGATATAGTATCTTTTATAATAGTTTTTTCTTCATCAGTGGTAAAAACTTTTATACTAGAATATGAAGGATTATTTATTGTAAATACAAAAAGTAATCCGATAATAAGTTGTAATTTTCTTTTCATCGGAGTGTTTTTATTAAGGCAGCCAGCTCGTTATTAGCATTTATGCATATTTTAAAGTTATCAAAGCATTTTGAAACCTGGTGACTAATAGAAAATCTTGCTCTCTTAAGTTAGCATTCGTGCCAATTTCAAATATTACGTATTTGTCTCGTTATAAGTGAATTGTCTCCCAAATCGCTTAATGCATGAATGCTAACGGCCCCGCAATAAAGGGCGTTTGTGTTACAATATGCTACTTGAAAAAAGCGTGACAAACCTATTAATTTTATTGTCCGTGTTAGCGAGAGTTATTTACTTTCAAATAAATTGATTTAATATTAATCATTATTGCTGATCAATCGTAATAAGGTTATTTATTGCTGCTTGGAAAATTTTTGCTGTATTATTATCATAAGAATTTGTCCCGGCAATGAAGCCACGGTTTAATTCTGGAGCTACCCAAAGGCTAACATACCACATTGAGTTTGAGCCATTGTGTGCCAATACCAGTCCGTCGGCTCTTTGCTGCTGTTCGACCACCCATCCACAAGCATAATCCCCTACGGGTTCAATTAATTTCTCGAGATAACTACGTTCTAAAATTATCGTATTGTTTTGTTTTATAAAAAGGGAAATAAATTTTGCCCAATCTTCAACAGAACAATGAATTATCCCAGCCGGGCCAATTTCCTCAGGATTATCTGACTGGCTTGGCTGCCATTCACCATTGGACTTGTTATGGCCCCATGGCTGGTCAATTTGATTAATTGTCCCGGGAGGGCCAAAGCCTGCCGAACTCATGCCCAGAGGATCAAAAATGCGATTTTTCATTAATGTCTCCCAACTTTGCCCGGTAACCCTTTCAGCCATAGCCCCGGCAATTGCGTAACCAATATTCGAATAGAAATACTCGCCCGAATTAATCTGGCTGGGTTCTTTTAATACATTTTTCATGTTCAGATACCTTCTTTCTACGATATTTAAATCCCCATAATCAACAAAATTAGAACTACTGTTTGCAATGCCTGCCCTATGTGTTAATAATTGATGAAGTGTAATATTATAATAACTCTGGTCTATAGAGTCCTTTAATTCAGGAAAAACTTCGATTAGCGTTGTTTCCCATTGAATTTTACCCTCTGCCACAAGCGTTGCGATCATAGTACTGGTCATTGCTTTGCCACACGAGCCTATATGGAATTTGTCGTTAATGGTAATTTGCTCTGATGAGCCAATTTTGCGTACACCGGCTGATTCAATCTGCACAATTCCGTTTGAATCAATAATGGCAGCTATCATTCCAGGTATATTTTCACTGGAAACAGTATTAACTACTAAATCATGAATGTTTTTATAATGATACTCCGTTTTAAAATTGTCTTTTGAGCACGAAGTATTTATCACAACTAAAGCCAAACTCAGAAGGATTGTTATAAGGAAAGGATTTTTCATTAGATTAATTTTTATCATTTAAGTATTTTTGTAAAAGGATTTTAAAATGATACATTTATAAAACACATCCAAATTTATTAGGATGTAATAGGATTTTTTAACAAGATTTATAGGTTTGAAAATTATTAGTATTCATAATTCTCGTTAACGGCCCTGTAATAAAGGGAGGTTGTGTTCCGCCAGCTGGCGGATGGCGCACTTTTTGCCGTCTTTGCCCTCCGTAGCTTTAGCGAAGGAGGGCCAGGTACAAGTTTTCTGAGTTATACGAGTGTCGCGATACAAAGTTGGTAGATGAGTAGTTGTTTGTCACGGTACACAAAGTATAAATAGGGCAGGGGAGCGGTCCGGATTTGTCCCGATTTACAAAGTTGTCAGGGACGCAGGAAGCCATGCAAAAAGCGTGACAAACCTATTAATTTTATTGTCCGTGTTATATGTAGGGTGAATTTTAAAACTGTCCAGATGTATAAAAATATTGTCGTCAAGTCATTAATCTCGTCGGCAGGTATAGTTAGGCTCCTTTGGAAAAGTCAGTCGCCTCGATCACATCTGGCCGTTACAAATTAATTATTCATGGCTGGAATAAGGTGGCAGTTGAAAAATTATATATGCTAATTGTGATCTTACCGGCAATATGTGGTCAGGCTGTCCGACTTTTACACCATACCTCTTTTATATGGTCATCAATTCTTTCTTTTATGTATGCTTGTTCGAATATTTTGTGTTTCTTAAATCCTTGCTAACGTTTGCCGCTATATGCCGTAGGAAATTGCGTGGTTGCATTCCTATCACCCGAAACAAAACTTGCAAGTGGGTGATGTTGTTTGCTTACTTCTAAAACCCCTATAGCATATGAGCGGATGTTGTACAATGTTTTTTAGTCTTCAGTAAATTGTAAAACTTTCATTTCAGTCCATGACCTGTTTACTTTTCCACACCTGTCATTATGTCTTCCAGCCTCTTTCTTTTTACATAGTTATCAAAACGAAATGACTGAGCGAGATCTGTCAGTTTTTCTTCAGACAGATCTTTGAATAAATTACAATATTCAGGCACAAGCGCTTCGGCTATAAGTATATGTCTGACCAACAGGTCAATCTTACCTTGCTGACCTTGTGGATAGGGATTATAATCGCTGAATTCCTTTTTAAACAATTCTTCTATTGGCAACATCACTTGCCTGATATTTTTATCGGTTGATCCCCATTTATCGGCTCCCAATGAATCTTTTTTTGAAAGGAAAGCTGAAACCAGTTTCATGTATGGAGTATTATCATTTTGGTGCATAATTGCCTGCAATCCCATATCCTTATACAACCAGATACACCAGCTTACCTTGTATTTGTTGTAATATGCCAATTGATCTTTAATTATCTGGTAACGCATTTCATCTTTTTCAGGGTTCCCTGTATAAACCGGGCCGAATTCACCCACCCAGAGAGGAACATGGTGGGAAAACATAAATTCACTTTTCTTAAGGAAATCATGTTCAAGGGTATCCTTGTCAAAATATCTGTCACCGGTTTTCCCGGGATAATCTCCACCATAAATAAATCCGGGGACAGCATAATCGTGATTCGTATAGACCACATTATCCCAAACTTCTGTAAACTTGTCAAAATCAACTGCATATCGATCACCTTCCAGGAACAGAATATGATTTGGGTCGATTTTTAGAATAGCATCGCGAAGACGTTTGTAATAGGGGAAGAGTTTTTCGCCAGTAGGTTCAGCAGGCTCGTTAATCAAATCATAGCCTGCAACCCATGGCTGATCTTTATATCGTTGTGCAATAGCTTCCCATAGGATTAATGCCCTGTCCTGAAAATCTTTATGTTGCCAGAAGAATGCCTTGTGGGTAGGATTGTCGCTATGCCAGTGCTGGTTTTGAGAACCTGGTAAGGCATGCAGGTCGATTATGGTATAGATTTTATTCTTTGCACACAATTCTATTACCTTGTCGAGGTATTCAAAAGCACCTTCCTTAATGACCCGTGGATTCATATCATCTTCAAAAAGATTGTAATTTATTGGGATCCGAACCAAGTTCAGTCCCAGACTGTGAATGTATTCTGCATCTGGTTCTGTGAAATAGTTTTTGAGAAAAGTATCGAAGAAAAGATTGTATTTCTTTTCTCCCAAAACATTCAGCAGCCCTTCGCGCATAGTTTCTTCATTGGACGGATAACCATCAATGAAATTCTCCATATGAAGCATTCCGCCCAGTCCAAAACCACGTAAATAAACAGTATCGCTATTCTGGTTGACTATTTGATCACCAGAAATCCTAAGCCAGTTTTCATTTGTTAAACTCTTTTTATATTGTGTTTTCTCAGAACAAGCGGATAACAAAAATATGACCTGGAGGATTAATAGCAGTAAGAAATTTGTTCGTTTCATTGTTGTTTAGGTTAAAATGTTAAGATTAAATTTGCTTATCTGTTCTGTTTTTAAATGTTGTACAACGGTTGTATAAACGCCATAGTGGCGTTTATTTCTGACTTGTGCGTGGTGTCATTTTCGTTGTTTTCGTTCATGCAGTAAATATAGAAAAATTCCAATACTTAAATGTTATAGTCAAAGGTCTAAAGTGTTAAGCGGACTTTTTATTTGATCGAAACCCTTGGTGGTTACGTGGGTATATATCTCATTGGTCTTGTTGTTTTCATGCCCCGACTAATTATCTCGCTGGTGAAGTCCGGATTGGCAAAAAAGCATGTGTTTGCCAGCAGCGTAGGCTGTCGTGGTGGGGGCTGCCAAACTCTTGCTTGCGGGTAGGGAGTCCTGGTACATGTATTGATCCTACTATTTTTCAGTTATATGTAGGGTGATTGTCATGCTATACTAATTGCCAGGTGTCTAGAACCTTACATATAACGGCCCTGCAATAAAGGGAGGTTGTGTTCCGCCATCTGGCGGATGGCGTGCTTTTTGCCGTCTTCGCCCACCGAAGCGGAGCGAAGGTGGGCATGGTACAAATTTTATTGAGCATTACGAGTGTCGCGCCTGCCCCGTGCGAACGCAGTGAGTAACGGGGGTACAATTTTGATAAATGGCCGAAAAGTTGTCTCGGTTGCATGATTTGTCAGAGCCGAAGTCACTGATTATGTAAATGAGTGAAAAGCTTAGTGTCACGATAAAACTGTCAAGATATTTTAAATCAGCCCTGATGCAGAAATATTGATGTCGAGATTGAATTAGTTGTTAATCTCCAGACAGCCAATCTCTTTATAATTCGGATCAGTTAAGAAAGTTTTAATGAGCTCGTAATTCTTTCTAAAGACAATCTCAATGTTTTGTGTACTAGTGTTCCCAAGTCTTAGCCAGATTACTTTAGGGGAGGATCCTTTGATAAGTCCAAGATCGTAAAAGTCGCCGTCAAATGTTACGATGCAATAATTATTTTCTTTTGCATAATTCCATAAAAAAGAATCTTTGGAATTTTCAAGTCCTAAGTCCTTAACTTGTTTTGAACCAGGAAATAAATCTTGGATTTTAGTGGTGATCCTAAATGAAATATTTTGGTCAAGAAGTAATTTCATCAGATCGTCTGAAGTTTACGTTCTCTATCAGCTGCGAACATTAAACTGGCTTTGATATCCTCTCTTGAAAGTTCAGGATAGTCATTGAGTACTTCTTCAAAACTCATTCCGGAACCTAACCATCCAAGAATATCAAATACAGTAATTCTGGTATTTCTGATACATGGTCTTCCAAATCTCTTATCGGAGCTGATTTTGATTATCTTGTTGTATGTTTTCATGGCTCAAAGATACTACATTTTTAATTTGGACATATGTGGTTTTCCTTCTTTGCTGTTAGCACATGTATTTTTCATCGCGCGTTGGAAGAGTCCCGGTAGAAAGCAGTATTGTTAATTAAATAACCTAAGTACATGACAAAAATTTACAACATTGGTTAAATTTATCTATATCGTTGCTAAAAAGCAAGTTTGCAATGTAGTTGAGACCATATTTAAACAAGCTTTTAGCTCTTCTTCCATGGCTTTTGATTTTGATAGGACGCAGTCCATCCAGATATATTCCGGCCTTGTAGACCCAGGCAAAGGCGATTAATACCAGTGCCATTAATTTACTTAACCGTTCAATATCAGTCAGATGAGTGTCTTCTATATTAAACCCACTTGTTTTCAAAGCCTTAAATGCAGATTCAATTTGCCATCGTTCTTTATAAAGTGTTTGAGCGTTAGCTGGTTTATTAAACGATACTATTATCTGAAGTTCCGGAACATTTTGTCTGTTTACCACCCTGGATGCAGACAGATAGCAAAGCTGTCCTTTGACACGAACAATTTTGTGGTAAAATGCACATTGATTAATCTTCAAATGATTAAACAACCAGAAAGCCTTAACCATGTGTCCGTTACCAGGTATCTCAATCCAGAAGTTTTCACGTATACGAATATAATATTCAATGCCTAGTTTGTTAAGATATTCCAGCCAGTTGGCTCCTACAAATTCCCTGTCAGCCAGAAGACATTCAATGTTGTCAGATCCAAACAGCTTGATGAAGCGATTTATTAAATCTTTTCGCTCCCTGGTTGAAGAGTTACCGAACTTTGGCATCATATGGAAAAGAATAGGAAAGGCAATGCCCTTATATACAATGCCTAGTGTCAGAATATTGATGTTTTTTGACCCAAACTTCCAGTTAGTTCTGTCCAAAGCCAGCCTATATGGTGGTTTATGTGGCAGCATAGAAAATACAAACCGGGCTATCAGGTCTGAGTCCAGCGAATACTCCGATATAAATCTCTGTATCCTGCGCAGTGATGAATCAACCCTGACATTGGTATCAAAACTACAGGCCAGCTTTTCAAAACAAACAGTCTGTACCTTGCATAACGCACTGATAAATAACCCAAAGAACTTTATACGCGCCAAGTTCATTTTGTCTCCAAAGAACTCTTTCAACGTATCTGATAAAATTGTAACTTTGTTTTCAACCTTGGTATTCATTGTCGGATATAGTATTGGTAACACTATTCCAACTAACTGAATATCAAGGTTTTATCCTAATAAAAGAACATGTTTTTATTAACATTAATCATATAAGATATTAACAATCAATTAGTTAATATTTTTTGTCATGTACTAAGTTAAATAACAGATGTTTCTGGTGACGGCGGGAGGACCATTTGTTTGTCGTGCGATGGCAAGTCCCGGTAAAAGTACTGAATTTATATTGTCAAGATAAAACTTTATTAACACGGTGCGAAGGGCTAAGTCTCACAGATTCAAATATATGTGCTAACTGCCCGCTAATAAAAATACAGCTTAATCGACCTACACCAGATAAGAGTATATTGAGTACTAATCTTATCATTTATCCCCAGCATTCCCAACTTCCCCATGTCATATTAAAAATTATCTACTGCACAGCCGGGTCAGTCACATAAACATTAATACATATCTTATCAGATATAAATCAGCTATATTATATTGACTGACAAACATCTCCCTTTTCACAGTACAAGTTATGCAATCCCGGGGAATAGGATACAATATCTTCAGTGATTTTTTGCTTTATACTGTTAATATGAGTTTGTCAGCCTCATTAAGAAATACAAGTACTCATGTAATCACTCACCAAGGTTGCATTATTTCGTCCGGGACATGAATTTAATCCCGATGGTTATGAAGCGTGTAGAATATATGTACGATGTTTTATAATCTTTTAAATGGAACGAACCTCACAAAACTCAGGCGCCTGGTTTCCGTTTTACCATTCTTTTTAACAAGTAATACCAGCTCCTGTACTGCACCCGGCGCTCCTACGGGAATTATCAGTCTTCCGCCTTCTGCAAGCTGATCTATAAGGGGTTGAGGTATCTTTTCAGGTGCAGCGGTTACGACGATTATATCGAAGGGAGCTTGCTCAGGCCAGCCCTGGTAACCATCTCCATACTTGCAGATAACATTGTCATAACCCATATCTTTTAACCGTTCTGCCGATTCTTTTGCCAGTTCGGGAACTATTTCAATTGTATACACTTCATCAACTATCTCAGCCAGGATTGCTGCCTGGTATCCCGAACCTGTTCCGATTTCCAGCACCTTTTTATTACTGGTCGGTCTTACAGCTTCAGTCATATATGCCACTATATATGGCTGGGAAATGGTTTGCCCGTGTCCTATAGGAAGCGGATAATCATTATAGGCTTCATCCCTGTAATTCTCAGGAATAAACAGGTGCCTCGGTACCTTTTTCATGGCGTTAAGTACAGCAGTGTTATTAATTCCCCTGTTACGGAGCTGGTTTTCAACCATTTTTTGTCTCAGGGTTTCATACTTATCTGCCTGAGGTACAATGCAACCAATCATAATGACCATCTGTAAAAGCAGAATAATTTTCACAACATGCTTATTTCCTGCAATATACAAAATTTATTGTAAATATCAAAACAGACTCCCGGGGAATAAAAGTTAATTTTTGTCTATAGATGGTAACCAAGAAGTGAAAGAAATCCTTTTCCCAGGAATTCTATCACGGGCCATATAGGCAGAAGGTTCAGTTTTGTTATAGCCGAAGCTATCAGAAGTCCAAACAAAACAAGTGTTCCATATTTATAAAGAGCAGTGTATAAAGCAGGAAATTTCTTAAAATAACCTAACAGCAGGTGTGAGCCGTCAAGCGGGGGTATAGGTATAAGGTTGAATATGAAAAGTCCCCAGTTAATATATATTGCATAGACAAACAGCTCTGTAATTAAATATTTACCGTTATAAAAACCAGAAGGCTCCAGTTGCTTAAGAATAACAAATAAGGCTGACAGGATCATTGCCAGAATTGCATTTGAAACCGGTCCGGCAACTGCTATCTTAAGAACATCCCGTTTTGGATCTCTCAGGTTACTCTCATTGAATTCAACAGGTTTAGCCCACCCGAATCCTGCCACCAGGAGCATGATAAATCCCATAGGATCAATATGCTTAAGGGGATTCAGCGATACCCTTCCCTGATCCTTTGATGTTGAATCACCGCACCTGTGAGCAATATAAGCATGGCTGAACTCATGTATTGTGA
>Ga0307419_10000977_pt1 | contig 14832 bp, 8 predicted proteins | sample SalMarWE160230MG_2_FD_202512 | JGI IMG/M metagenome (GOLD analysis project Ga0307419, IMG submission 202512) | Salt marsh sediment microbial communities from the Plum Island Ecosystem LTER, Massachusetts, United States - WE1602-30 | ecosystem: Environmental > Aquatic > Marine > Intertidal zone >... | reverse complement strand
CAAGATCATCTTCCCCCCAGTTTTCCGCCTGCCGATTTGATCCTCTCCTTTGCAGAGCATCGCGGTATGGCTGAACTGCTGCCCGATATCGTTCGCATGAGTGGCGCCCGGGGGGTAATCGCTGCCGTCGATGACGAAGCCTGGTTGCCGCGCGGATTGGCGCGCCAATTGCGAGGCTGGTTGGAAGAAATGAACGTGGTTTGCGTCACGCCCAAGCCGCTCTGCACACTAACCGAACAGGATTACGGTGTGGGACGCGGTTCACGCCTTTCGTACGAGCAGCCGCAAATATCCTCCTTCGCCCGCTTTTTCGGTCGGCCCGAATTGCAGTTAACCATCGACCCCAGGACAAGATCCATCACGGCGGCCGAAGTCGTGCGCGATGCAGTCTGTGGCTGTGCCCGCTACGCTGCAGAAGTCCTGGTTGGTATGTATGCCGATGAAGCCGAGGAAAAAGCTGGCCTGCTGCACCATCACTATCCCTGCATGGCTGTCATGGGCATCGATGCCGATTACGGCGATACGCTGATGCACATCTCTGGCAATATTCTCAAGGAAAACGTGGGAAAGCAGGTCAAGCCATTCAAACAGACACAGGTATTTCGGCCGGACGGACGCAGTGAATAAATATCCATGGCATTTCGTCGACGAACCTGACAAGCTGCCATCTCCTTCCCTGAAAAGGCCTTATCCCTTTATGTATCAAATTTGACATAAAGGATACGAAAAAACCGGGATTTCCTGTTAGAATATCTCCCTGGAGGGTGGAGATCATCGTCGACCCAGTGCACCAACACGGGTCTTCGCCCCGGAGAGCATGGGGTAGCAATAGCCCCAAAGGACGATAGTCCAAACGGAGCCTAGCAGGTATTATGCGCGTAGGAGGAGCGACGAATCGGGGAACGTTTACACGCGTCCGCCATTCGTGAAGAGCACGCCTGGCTATGAACAGACAATCCCAGATTGCCATTCAACAAGCAAAGGCAGCCGCCTCGCGCGGCGATTATTCCCGCGCCCGTGGAATTCTGCGCCAGGCAGCCCAGAACGATCCAAGCAACGAAGAGATTCTGCTGCTTTTCGCCCAAATCGCCCAAAAACGCGAACACGCCATCCAGTGCTACGAGCGCGTACTCGAGATCAATCCCCATAATGAGATCGCCAATCGCGCCCTGGACCGCGCCTATGCACAGCAGGCACGCCGGGAAGAATTCGATCATATCGTTGCCAAAACAAAATCTACCATCGGCAGCTTCGATCCCTCGGCAGCTAAACAAGTCATCTCACCGCTGACCAAGATTCCCTTCAAACGTTATTTTATAAACACATTTCGCACGGTGATGGTGATTGCCATTCTTGTTGGAGGCGTGTACCTGGGCGTGAACGCCTACGATTTCATCAACCGCTTCTTTGGCCTCGGGCCTTACGCACCCTCGACACCAACCCCCAGCCCGTACTCAACGGCAACGCCCACGGTTCCGGTCGACCTGCCCCTGCTGCAATCTGAATTTATGGGACGAATTTCCATCATGGAGGGCGACCCGGCCCTGTTCGAGAACGTTTGGGAGTTGATCAGCGTCGACAGTTTCAACACATACGCTTATGCCAGTGAGAATGCCGAGGAATATTGGTTCGACGCCGTCGTTAATCTCCGCGTCGGATTCCAACGCGCGCATCCCGTACGCTTCCGCTTGACGATTACCAACCCGGCCACAAACATCTCGTCCCCCCTATTGTTGGAAGAGACCATCGTTCCCAACCACGAACTCGGTCTTGGCGCGAATGCCCTCCAGGTGACGCACATCAACTTCTATCAATATGTCAGCGGCGATTATGGCGGGAAGCTCGAACTCGAAAAAGTTGAGATCGTACGCATCGACGGCATGCACCAGGATGATTGGGAACCACCGGAAGGCGCGGCCGGCAAATTCCGTGATGTTTGGAAGATATCCAATCCCCATGACATCGCCCTGCCCCTTGCCTGGGAGTTGGTCAAGCGCGACCAGGCCGGGAACGCAATCGGAATCTCGGAATTCAAATTCTGCCTGCAACCTCAAAGCGACTTCGAGGCACTCTACCGGGAATTCTCCCTGCTGCCACCGGGACAACACATCATCATCTCAGAAAACATCGACCCCAATGAAGAACAGAACGGAGTGACCACTGAATTAATGCTGCGCTATCCCGACGAGTGCCAACCCCTGTTGCAGCACAAGGTGGCTTTCGACCCATATGTCGTTCTCATAGATACGGCAGCGGAATCAGATGAAGAGAGCGAGGAAGGCGAAGTCGAATCGACCGAGGAACCCGACCCCTTCACGCAGCATCTGGTGATCGAAAATCGCGGCCTGAACGAAGCGTTCGGCTTGTTCTACGTGAATATATATGACCAAAACGATACCCCCATCGGCGGACGCGCCATCACGCTTGATCTCAGCAGTTTCCCGCTGCTGCCGGATGAATTTCTCGAACTCAGCCCTCGCCTGGATTTTATCGAGCTGGTGGAACCCACTCCGACTCGTTTCGAATTTATCTTCCTCGGCATGAGTCAGATTCCGGATCAACCGACGCTCTCTCCAACGGAGGAGGGCGAGTTGATTCCCGCCGAAGCAACCCTGACTCCCGAACCGACCAGTTCCGACTGAGCCTGCCGCCTACCACGAGCGTGTTCCCAGCATGAGCCGGCCTTTGTGGTTTACAGAATTCGTGAAAAAGATATTCCCGAGCCGCTATTTACTCGCCCGGGCGACGCGCTTGCCACTCGTCGGCTCGCTCGTCGATCAAACGCTCTTCGACGGCGACGACATGATCTATCTCCCCAGCAATCAAACCATACAGATTCACGAAGCCATCCCCACCAGTGAAGATATCGTCATTCCCTCCCAGGTGGTCGAGCATTTCATCCAACAGGCGGATGTGCATTGGATCATGGACAGCTGCATCTGTAGAGCGGCAGCGGGATGCCAGGACTACCCTGTAGATCTGGGCTGTTTATTCCTGGGAGAAGCCGCTTTGGGCATTAACCCCAAACTCGGTCGCCGCGTGACGAAAGCGGAAGCCAGCCAGCATGTGGCACGCTGCCGGGATGCCGGGCTGGTCCATCTGATTGGACGTAACAAATTGGATACCGTCTGGCTGGGCGTTGGACCGGGACACCGTCTCCTGACCATCTGTAACTGCTGCCCCTGCTGCTGTGTATGGCGCGTCCTGCCGTACGTAAAGCCGGAGATCGGCGCCAAGGTCACAGGCATGCCCGGTGTTAAGTTAATTATCGGGGAGGCTTGTGTGGGCTGTGGTACTTGCCTGGACATCTGCTTTGTCGATGCGATTCGACTTGTGGACGATCGGGCGATGATCACGGAAGCTTGTCGGGGCTGCGGCCGCTGTGTAGAGCTCTGTCCCCAAGGTGCGATCCACATCGAAGTAGATGCAGACGGCTTCATTGAAGAGACGATCACACGGATCACTCCACTGGTGAACCTGGATTAGATTTACAACCCCGGATTTGCGCGCCTGACTTACTTGGAACCTTGCGAGCCGCCGTTCTTTGCTGCGTATGCCGTGTGTAATTTCACCGGATCGCGCTCCTTGGTATGCAGACGCAGATTGAGCATCTCCACGAAAAACGAAAACGCCATGGCGAAGTAGATGTACCCTTTGGGGATATGGAAATCCATTCCCTCCGCCACCAAGGAAACACCAATTAGCAAGAGGAAACTGAGTGCCAGGATTTTTAGCGTGGGATGCCGGTTGACGAATTCGCCGATCGGACTCGCAGCGAACATCATCACCCCAACGGCGATAACCACTGCCGCCACCATCACAACCAACTCTTGTCCAATTCCCACGGCCGTGATTACCGAGTCCAGAGAAAAAATGACGTCGAGCAGCATGATCTGGAAAACAACTCCGATAAAGGATGCTGCCACTTTGACTTCTGTGTGACCTGATGGCACTTCGAGTTTATCGTGGATTTCGAAAGTGCTCTTGCCCAACAGAAACAGGCCGCCCACGATCAAGATGATTCCCCGGCCCGAAACGGTCATTCCAAATACTTCGAAGAGTGGCGTCGTGAGCCGCGTCAACCAGGAGATCGAGAAGAGCAGGAGAATCCGACTGATCATGGCCATCGCCAGGCCGACCGTGCGCCCACGCACCTGCTGATCCTTGGGCAGCTTGCTGGAGAGGATGGTGATGAAGATGATGTTGTCGATGCCCAACACGATCTCCAGCGCGGTTAAGGTAAGTAATGCGATCCAGTTTTCGGGATTCGAAAGTAATTCTGTCATACTCTTTCCTCAAGATAACCCGAGATATCCAACTACAGGTATTTTATACGGGCAGGTTCTCCACCAGGTCTGACCTGCGCCTGACGGCGTAAGTCCTGCTCCCTGACCGCTCGATGATACCATAGCCAACGTAGAGAAAAGTACTCCTGCGCATGCAACAATCTCGATCGCGAATATAATTCTCGGATGTGTTCCCCACGACCAAACCCGAACGACTACCTTTCGCAAACACCGATGCTGCCTGCTTGTCTATCCGCCAGCGTTGATCATCCACAGGAAAAGAGGGTTTAATGCGAAAAAGCTCCTTGCGGTCAATCATCAATCTGAATACCTACTGGTTCGGCCTGCAGTTTATGTGGACCAGCCTGCACGTGATCGTTCTGCCGGCCTTGATACTCCAATACGTCGCCGACGAACGTAAGAACACCGCGCTAGGATTGCTGACTTTCCTGGGATATTTCATCGCCGCCGTCATCCAGCCCTTGTCTGGCGCGCTAAGCGACCGCTGGGCTTCGCGCTGGGGAAGAAGGCGTCCGGCTATCGCCTTCGGCACGTTGAGCGACATGCTCTTCCTGGCGCTGATGGCATTCGCCGGAGGCATACCACTGCTGGCGGTGGGATATATCGGCCTGCAATTGACCTCCAACATCGCCCACGGACCAGCCCAGGGGTTGATGCACGACAAGGTCCCGCTTGAGAGGATGGGACTCGCCAGCGGAGTGAAGAGCTTTTTCGACATGGCCGGCGTCGCCGCCGCTTCGGTGATCATGGGACGCGTGTTCACGGCGGAGGCGCCCCTCGGTGCGTTCGAGTGGATCGCATTGGTTCTCGCGCTCGGCGCCGCCTTCACTCTGTTTGGCGTCCGCGAGGAAAGCACCGCCGCTGATAAAGACGATCGACCCCTTTATAAAGTGCTGCGCAGCGAATTTCAGATCGACCTGCGCCATCACCAAGCCTACTGGCGTCTACTACTCGCCCGTTTCCTGTTTCTGACCGGTGTATATGGCATTCTGGCGTTCGCACAGTACTTCATTCGCGATGCGCTGCAGGTCGAAGATCCGATCCAATTTACAACCAACATGATGACAGGGATCGTGCTGTCACTCATGATTTTTGCCGTCCTCGCCGGTCAGATCACCGATCGCACCGGCCGCAAGCCGATGCACATTCTCGCCGCTGTTCTGGTCTGCATCGGCAGCATTATGCTCATCATCGTTCGTGCTCCAAGCGCCATTTTGATTTTCGCTGCAGTTGTTGGCGCGGGGTCAGGCATCTTCTTGAGTTCCAATTGGGCTTTGGCCAACGATTTTGCCCCCGAGGGAGAGAGTGGAAAATTTCTCGGGCTCACCAACCTGGCCACTGCGGGCGCCGGCGCCATCAGTCGCCTGCTGGGACCGATCATCGATTTTGGCAACAACGCTCGTCCCGGCGAACACCTGGGTTACAACGTGCTCTTCATCGGCGCGGCCGTGATGGCCTTGATCTCCATGCAGATCGTACGTAACGTGCCCGAACAAATCAATCGGCCGAGCAGATAAGTCGGGAATTAAAATCCAATCTACGCTTACCCGCTTGCCTGCTCGATGAGCTCTCGAATTTCCAGCGGTGGGCTCTTGCTCGCATCCCGCGCCAGCGTAAGCGCCTGCTCCGGACAAATGGAAATACACACGCCGCAGCCCATACACAACGCCTCATCCACAATCGCCAGATCGCCACCAATTTCGATTGCCCCAAACGGGCATATTTCGCTGCACTCCCCACAGGCAAGGCATTCACTCGGATCAACACGAGCAACGTAGCCGGAGCTGGCCAGCATTCCCGATCCCCGCTGGAAGGAGGCCATCGCCGCACAGCAGCAGGAACAGCAATTGCAAATCGCATAAAAGCGGCCAAACATGGCGTCCTTGAAGAAGGCGTGATGTACGTGTCCGCGTTCGTGTTCCGCCTCGAGGATTTTTACCGCTTGCGTCTGGGTAATCCAACGCGCCCGGTTGGGATGATGATCGATCACGAAGCTGGCAAAAGGTTCACCAATCACCATACAGACATCCAACGGCAGGCAAGGATTGGGCTTACTTGAACGGCAAGCGCAATCGAGCACCACGATATGGCCGGGATTTTTAAGTACGATGTCACGCGCCATCGTGTAAGGTATGATCTGTTCGAGATCCCCGAGATCGACATCCTCCTGCACCGTTACCAACTGGCGAGCGGCTTGTGGAGTTACAACCTTGCCATGATAAGTGTCCGCAAAGGTATGCTTCACCGCATCTGGGTCAGGTTCCGGTTGAAACCATGCCACGATCGCCGCCACACGTTTAATCACCCCCGAGAGCCAATGCTCTCCTCGTCCGACAGCAATGTAGAGATACAGCCAACGTCCGTAAACATACCCGTGGAGAAAATCGAACCAGGAGTAATCCGAAATCGTCTGCGCTTCTTCGTGAAAGGCGCTCGAGCCCTGTGAGCGCCAGAACCACTTTCGTTTACGCCTGCCGGTCATCTCCACCTCCTGCACGGCCTGGGCGACAATGATCCCCTACTTTCGCTCCCCCAAGCATACAATAAAAGTCCTTCGATGCGGATACGCTCTCCCGCATGCATCCATGGAAAACGGGCGGAGAGTATGTTATCGTTGATTCCCAGATCGAGCGAAGGAGATCCTGCGCACATGCCCATTCCAGTCACCATCTTTACCCGTTCCGGCGGTGAAAAAACGGCGCCGTATCAGGTCGAGAACCTGTCTGCGCTGGCGTCGGTCGAACCCTCCGGGATATACACCGTCGCACGCACCTATCATGGCGATCAAGCCATACTGCTTAATGCGCACTTCGACCGCCTCGAAGAATCGGCGCGCCTGGAAAATATCCCCCTCGAACTGGATCGTCCGGGGATACGCCGAACCCTGCGTAAGTTGATCGAAGACGCCGCTTTCGAGGAAGCCCGATTTCGCTTGACGATTCCCCGCGAGCAGCCCGATCAGGTCATCATCGCCCTGGAACCCCTGGACCTGGATAGGATCGCCATCCAGCGTGACGGCGTGACGGCCAGCACGCTTTACTTGCCACGGGAAAATCCCCGCGCCAAGAGCACCGATTGGATCGCCGTGCGCAACAATGCACGCCACCAGCTTCAACCCGGCGATTGCGAAGGCTTGCGCAGCTCTGCCGAAGGATTGATCAGCGAGGGGTTCAGCAGCAATTTCTACGCGGTGAAAGACGATGTTCTACGTACGGCAAAAGACGACATCCTCTTCGGCGTTTCCCGCCAGATCGTGCTCACGGTCGCACCGGAAATCCTGCCGATCGAGCTCCAGCCGATCCACGAGACTGAAATCCCGGATTTGCAGGAAGCCTTCCGCAGCAGCAGCAGCCGCGGCGTGACGCCTATCGTGCGCATCAACGATATGAAAATCGGCGACGGCCAACCCGGCCCGAAGACACAGGCCATCCAGCGCGCTTTCGACGCCTGGGTGGAAGCGCATATCGAACCTATCTGGCGGAATACCATGTAGGGGCGCGCCCACGTGTACGCCCGCAAACCGGGCAACCACAGGGGGTTGCCCCTATATTATTCAATTCGTGATGGGATGCAGATAATCAACAATCCATTCCAACGAGGTGCCGTGTCGGGGTGGGTCGCGAACCGCCCCGACAATTTTTCCACAAAGGTGCTGCGCAGGGACACCCTGGTCCAGAACCGCCCAACAGCATGAAGGGGCGGGGTTGAAACCCGCCCCTTCATGAGTCCAGCATACAAATTTATTGAAGCTGCCCTATTAGAACAGCCCCAGAATGATCTTCGAATCACGCATTCGGACGTCAGTCCGTGAGCGTGCAGCCGTTGCTGAAGTCGAGTTCCAGATTGTAGCCACTGGGTTCGGGTGGATTTACGAAGATAAAACGGATTTGAGTCGATGAAGTAATTTCCCGATTCGGTGAATCCGTAGCACTCGGAGGTGCATCCTCATCGAACCAGATCATGACACCACCAAGTTCCACTTTAAATAAGGGTGGACCGCTCCACTCTAATGTCCATTGATTTAACGTTACCGACGACCCGCTGTAATTGACTGTCCAGCGAATATAGTTTTCAAGTGGATTTACATAGACACTACTCAAACTCAACCCCGCGCAGGGATTGGTCGTCGGCGTGAGGGTCACCGTGGGCGTCGCCGTAGGGGGCGGTGTGAGAGTGGTCGTCAATGTAAGCGTGGGCGTGACCGTGCGCGTCAGGGTGATCGTCGGCGTGCGCGTGATCGTCGGTGTGCGCGTGATCGTCGGCGAGAAGACACTGGTCGGCGTGAGCGTCGGCGTGCGTGTGGTCGTTTCGGTGGGCGGCACCTGTGTGTCGGTCGGCACGGGGGTCAATGTGTTCTCCCCCGCAGCGGCCAGGGTTTCGTTGACGGAGCCGAACGCGTCGGTCTCCAGTGCCTGCATGGTGGCCGCCACCGCGGTTTCGATCTGCTCGCCGGTGAGATCATCCAGACCGGAGCGGATGGCGACCGCCGTGGAAAGGGCATCGATCGTCGCCTGGGCGTCCCAGGTGGGTATTGCAGCAACATTACCAGGATCCTCGTCACCGAGCATGGCGTCAACGATGCGTGAAGCCGCCCAAAGACCGCCAACCAGCAGCAGGACCAGGAACAAGAGCATCGCCGGCATGGGAATTCGCCTGCCGATCTTGGCGATAATGCCACCGTTGTCATCGTCGTCGGGAGGCAGGATGAAATCATCCGCCGTGGGCGGCGGGGACTTGGCACCCGGTTTGAGGCGTCCGGATTCCGGATCGTAAACCTCCTGCATCGTTTTCTGGAACACTTCGTTCATCTTCGCTATGGAGGAGTAGCGTTCCTTGGGCTCCTTGGCCATCGCCTTTACGATGACCTGCTCGACTTTCGCCGGCAAGTTGGCGTTTACCAGTCGGGGTTGCGGCAAGGGCTCGTGCGCGTGCATGAGGGCGATCGCCAACGGGGTATCCGCTTCATAGGGCAGCCGGCCCGTGCAAACCTGATAGAGAATCACGCCCAGCGCGTACTGGTCGGCGTAATGGGTGACTTTCTCCCCACGTGCCTGTTCGGGCGCCATGTATGTTGGTGTGCCGATCAAACCCGAACCCGTCAAGGTCATCGTCGCTTCTGAAATCTGTGCGGTACCGAAGTCGGAGAGCCAGGCGTTGCCTTTATCGTCGATCATGATGTTCGACGGTTTAACATCACGATGAACGACCCCTGCTTCATGCGCGTACTGCAAAGCGCCGGCAATTTGATTGATAATGATAGCGCCCTCTTCCGGGCTGAGGGGACGGTCCAGCAAACGCTCGCGCAGCGTACCCACTTTCATGTACGGCATGACGATATAAGCCAGATCGTCCTGCTCACCAAAATCGAGGATGGGCATGATGTTGGGATGCCGCAGGCCCATGAGCACCCTGGCCTCACGCCGAAATCGCGCCAGAAAGCCTTCTTCGTCCGCCAACCCCGGAGAGATGACCTTGATCGCCACGACGCGCTCGTTGGTCACGTCGACAGCCTGGAATACGGAAGCCATCCCGCCGCGGCCGACTTTCTTGACGATCTCGTATTTTCCAAGGATCTTACCGATTAAATACGCCATTCGTTCCTATCCCGCAGGCCCATATCATACAACCAAATGGAAATCCAGACCAACCTATAGACACAAGCCGCACCTCATCGTCAGCCGGACACGTGCGAGTTGCCCGCCATCCCGGCAAACAAGATCGGTGCTGAGTCCCAATATAGTCGTTTTATTCGAGAATCCACAAGGTTACGTTTGTCATCCTTCATCAAAAATGCGTCAGAAAATCCTTTACCACGAAAGTCACTGCGGCACGCCCAATCTTGCCCATCGTCTGGCGTAAACCAGGCTTGGGAGGAGAGAATTCCTGTTCTCCAAGGCTTCCATTTAATATAGTAAATCTACAGAGTAGGACTGGAAACCTATTTCACTGCAGCCCGAAGAATGCTATAAAAAGGATGCGTCTTTGTGGTATATTGGTGTAAGTTCTCTTTAATTAGTATACAAACAGATTCTCTGAATCTCGCAGATGGGGGGCTGGATATAGCCTTCTCATTTCTGCGATGATCGGTATTATTGTTTCGGGGGCTTCAGGAGGACTGAAGCAAGCGTTGCCATAGGGAGGCAATCGTTGCATCACTGATCCACAGGCGAGTGACGACGCGCGACTGCAAATCGCAACGATAAAAATCCTGAACGACGGAGAACGCTAGACTTTGACATCCCAAACATCAGCTTCATCTAAAATCGCCATCGGTCTCGCACCGCTCCTGGTTGCTGCGGGTTTGCTTCTGGCCGAGAGCGTGCTTGCCAACCCGGTCGTAACCGAGCGGGTAAGTATCGATTCGAGCGGCGCCGAGGTGCTCGGCCCCAGTTCAGATCCCAGCGTCAGCGAAGAAGGCCGATTCATCGCTTTCTCGTCCGAGGCGACGGATTTGGTGCCGAACGATACCAATGGGTTCAAAGACGTCTTTGTACACGACTGGGTTGAGGGGATCACAACTCGTGTCAGCGTTTCTTCGTCCGGGGAAGAGGCCAACGCAGAAAGCAACTCACCATTCATCAGCAACGATGGACGTTTCGTTGCGTTTTATTCCAATGCCGACAACCTGGTAGCTGGCGACAGCAATGGCGTCACCGACATCTTCGTTCATGACCGCAGCGATGGAACGACGGAACGCGTGAGCGTGAATGACAGTGGCGTTCAGGCAAATGGAGCTTCCGGTTCACCCAGTCTGAGTACAGACGGCCGTTTCGTTGTGTTTGCATCGGAAGCGGACAACCTGGTTGCCGGGGACTCCAATGGCGAAACCGACATTTTCCTTTACGATCGGGAACTCAATGAAATTGAATTGATATCCGTCGCCCTGGTTCCATCCGAATGTGCGAACGGGTCGAGTAATACACCTATCATCAGCGCCGACGGCAACTTCGTTGCCTTTACATCCAATGCCAGCAACCTGGTCCCGAACGATCTTTTGGGCCGCCAGGATATTTTCGTGCGAGATCGGGTGCAGGGAGTCACCGAACGCGTAAGCATCTCATCAATCGGCGATGAAGCTAATTTCTCCTGTTACGGACCCGATATCAGCGATAATGGTCGCTTCGTTGCCTTCCGATCAACCGCAACCAATCTGGTTGCAGGCGACACCAACTACTGGCCAGACATTTTCTTACACGACCGACAGAGTGATACCACAGAACGTGTTAGCGTCGACAGCGATGGTTTGGAAAGCAACGGCGCAAGCTACGAGGCCTCCATCGGTGTAGACGGCCGCTTCATCGCCTTCCGTTCCAGTGCCAACAACCTGGTTGCAGACGATACCAACGGATACACCGATGTATTTGTGCGCGACCGGCAAGGTCTCACTGTACGCATCAGCGTTGACAGTGAAGGTGTAGAAGCCGATGATTCCAGCTACTTCCCTGTGATCAGCTCCGACGGCATGGTCGTCGCCTTTTATTCCCTCGCCTCCAATCTCATTGATGACCCATTTGACACCAACGGCGTCTTCGACGCCTTTGCTCATGGTGAAAAACCGGAAGCGACACCTGAACCAACTGCCACAGCCACAGCGACGTCAACAGCCACCGAAACGTCAACGCCCACCAATACAGCGACAGAGACGCCCACCAATACGGCGACTTCGACCGACACGCCCACGGACACACCAGTTCCGACCGACACCCCGAAAGATACAGCGGTTCCCACTGACACGCCCACGGAGACGGTGACCACCACCGACACGCCGACTCCGACCGACACACCGACAGACACACTGGTCCCGACCCACACACCGACGGACACGCCGGTCCCGACCGACACGCCCACCAATACACCGAAACCGACCAAGACACCGACGGACACGCCGGTCCCGACCGACACGCCCACGAATACGCCGAAGCCAACCAACACATCGACGAACACACCGAAGCCGACCAACACGCCCACGGACACGCCGAAGCCGACCAACACGCCCACGAATACGCCGAAGCCGACCAACACGCCCACGAACACGCCGAAACCGACCAACACGCCCACGAACACGCCGAAGCCGACCAACACGTCCACGGACACGCCGGTTCCCACTGACACACCTACCGATCCGCCAGATCCAGGCATCTGCCCGATATTCCTGGACTTCGAAACCGGCGCCAACGGAGATGCACTGCAAGCTGGAACGTTCATCGATAATGAATGGGCAGCCTACGGAATCACAATCACGACCAACAATCCATCAGCCCACCCGGCGATGATATTCGACAGCAGTAATCCTACGGGCAACGATCAAGATCTTGGATCGCCGAATAAAGATTTCGGTGGCCCTGGAGTCGGTAGTGGCGGTGAAGAAGGTATGCCGGGCGAGAATCGCCTCTCTCAAGGCAACGTTCTGATCCTCTCCCAGGATGCCAATCCGAATAATCCCAACGATTATTACGGCGGCGGCAGCTTTATCTTCGAGTTCGATCAACCCACGGATGTTTACGAAATCCACATCCTCGACATCGACAGCGACGAACGCGATGGCGTCGTCATTGGCTACGATGTCAATGGAGACACCGTTGGGCGAGAATGGATCGATGCACTTGGCAATAACAGCTTCCAGGTAATGCAGCTCGGGTTCGAAAATGTAACCCGCCTGAAGGTCACGATTGAAGCGAGCGGCGCAATAGCGGGACTTAAGTTGTGCCCGAAACAAGACCCCGTTGACCAAACATCGCCGCCAGAACCAGAACCGACTGCTGTCCCGACGATGAAACCCACGGATGAGCCAACACCTACACCAACACCGAAGGCCATCTCGGAAGCAACGGCGACACCGCTGCCACCAGAGCCCACTAAGACGCCTGACGACGAACCAGGCAACTACGATCCCTCCAAGCCCGGGCTCTCGATTTACTCTTGTCTGGATGATGGGAACAGGTTCCATCTACGAATTACCAACATCGGCGCAGCCGGGAAATACAGGTTGTTATCCTCCAATGGTAATATCCTCGGCCCATGGCATATAAAAACCGGAGAAATCGTCAGCCAATTCTCAGATGGCACACCCCTCACGACAACCATCGAAGACACATGGTCCATTCAATATCGAGATGGTTCAAAGTGGGAGGATACATCGCTAACGTATGTAAGTTCTGTGGAAGAACATACCAGGAAAGAGGATTTCTGCGGTAGAGTGGATCCCAACCCGGAGCCCTATCCCTCTAAACCAATCGTGATCATTTCGGCTTCGGAGAAGACACTTAATGAAGGCGAGACTTTCAGCGGAGCCAGCACAATAGTCGTCAACTCATCGCGAACCTGGACTGCCACTGTTGACTACGGTGACGGAAGCGCCCCCGAAACAGTGACAGCAGCGTCCAACGAGCAATTTGAACTCGAGCACATCTACGGCGATAATGGCGAATACGTGCTTACAGTCACGGCTGACGATCAGAATGGCGATCAAGTCTCGAAGAACATTGTCGTCACAATCAAAAACACATCACCGGAGCTGGAGATCAACGGCCTCACGTCATTCAAATCCTGCCGGTCCATCGATCATTTCTTCAACTTTCGATTCAAATGGCGTGTATGTTCCGACGACGTCATTGCCTATGCTCGCGTTGGCGAAGAAAAGGTATTCACGACCACCGCCGTTGATACGGGCTCTGACGATCTCACCATCAAATGGAGCCCCGGTTCGGAAATCACCTACTTCAACGATGGGAAGGCAGCCGACCCGCCAGCCAGTTCGATGGGGGTTCTCCCCTTCAGCGTCACCAATGAGACAAGCATCGTCTTCGAAGAACCCGGCTGGCACAAATTCACGCTTACCGTCAGCGATGATGACGGCGGCGCTGTGACCCGAAAAGTAAAAGTTTTCGTAAGCCAAAGCGCACCGTGTGCAAAGGGGTTGGGCTATTGGAAACAGCAGCTTTCGAATTACAATCGCAGATACAATCGGGACATATTCCACGTGGCGGGGCTTAAAGCCTACACCGCCGCCATCAATGCCTACTCCTCTATATTCTCGGAAAAAGTATCACTGAAATCACTCGATCGTGCCTATAATATCTTACGCTTCGAGAACAGCGACCTTCGCTCCAAGGCAAATGCACACCTCCTGGTTGCCTGGTTCAACTTTGCCCAAGCTTCGATCAAATGGAACCAATCCATCGATTGGAATGGCGACGGAGTGATCGATGGGACGTTTAATGAATTGATCAAGCAAGCCGAAAATATCTTGCTCGATTCAAAGGCTACACAGGCAGAAATCGAACTGGCCAAGGACATTGCGGAAGGAATCACGCAGTACGGCCAAAATGTGTGCCCTACGCAATAACTGACTTTCAATTTGCTTGGAACTAAAAATTACAAGGGCTGTCCGAAAAGGGCAGCCCTGTATTTTTAATCCAATTAATATCTATTTCGTTTTGTGGTTATCGTTTTGAAGCGATTTATCCTCTCCAGCAACGATAACGTAAGGGCACCACCCCGTAGTTATTCCTATTTATTCCTACTT
>Ga0307419_10000976_pt1 | contig 14839 bp, 13 predicted proteins | sample SalMarWE160230MG_2_FD_202512 | JGI IMG/M metagenome (GOLD analysis project Ga0307419, IMG submission 202512) | Salt marsh sediment microbial communities from the Plum Island Ecosystem LTER, Massachusetts, United States - WE1602-30 | ecosystem: Environmental > Aquatic > Marine > Intertidal zone... | reverse complement strand
CTAAAAGATCAACTTCGAAATGGAGGAATCTTATGTATCCCGGCAGGTACAAAAGATTGGGCTCAAGATTTATACATTTTACGGAAAAAAAGTAACGAATTTGAAGTAGAAAAAAAAGTAGGAGTAAGATTTGTTCCTCTTATTGGGAAATATGGATTTGATCAAAAATAAATTTCAAAAATCTAGATTAGAAATAGTCAAGAAAATTTACCTTTATATTTCTCTTTCATTAATTTTGCTCTCACGGTCTTCACGAATTCATTTTTTTCAATGTTCTCCTTGATAGTTTTACTTGTATATGTGTAGCCATTTTTTCTAACATAATTGTAGTTTCCCATGAAAACAAAACCGATGTGTTTTTTTTAATTATAAATGATAATGTGGTTCTCATGTATTTAAATATATTTAAAACCGACGGAAAATCTTGATTGGTTTACAAAAATGTAATTGTTAATTGATAGTGATGGTGATGAAGTATTCAAACTCTTTTTTTAATTTAAAACAAGGAATAATTGTAATTCCTTGATAAATTTCCTTATACCCCTCATCTGTGAATACATAAGCGACAATTGGAAACTTGTTAATTTTAATCGTTTCCTTATCAATCTTGGATTCATTGGTTATCTGAAATTCTAAATGAAGATCATATGTTCCATCATGCGCCTTAAGATGATATCCCATAAATTCAAAAGGTTCTATTAAAGAATTCTTAACATCATCAACAAATAACACTTGATTACTCTTCCATTCAAATTTTTCTGGATCTCCATTAAAGAAAAAAGGCAAATCGATCCCTAATGAAACGGTTTCAATTACTCTTTTCAGAATTTCTTCTTTTTTGGGAATTTTGACAAACTCTCCTTTTATTGTTATATCAATTTGAGATTCGAGAATGACGATTTCTTTAGTAAGTTTACATGGATTAAATTCTTCAGATTCTGGATCTTTTACCGCTCCCTTAAATTCAAGAGTGATAATGGCTTTTTGTCCATCTTTTTCATTTCGAACTATGGTAAAATCTCCATCAATAAAATTACCTAATTCTACATATTGATCACGTTCCAATTGACCTAAAGTAACATCTTGATTGAAAAATCTAGCACGAAGCATGCTTTTTCTATATCGATCGACCATTACAAAGCCTGATTCTATCTCTTCATCTTCATAATATGCTTCAGGCCATCTAGTTAGAGTATTCAATAAATTGTATGATTTAGGTTTATAATCAAGTTCAAAAATAGTACCACCGTTACTAGGTTCCAAATAAACATTCAATTTATCAGATTCGATAATAATATTAGTTTTACTATCTTTATTAAAATCCATTGGGAGAATGGAGATATAATTAGTAGATACTAAATTTATATCTGAATTTAATGAATCAATGATTTTTTCAGCGTCAATTAAATGTGAATATACAGAGAACCGTAAAAATTGTAAGTAAACCCCTCCAAAAAGACCATGCCAATAACAATCATTACACTGAGCTTTATAAATCTCATCCCAAGCCTCATCGATTCGTGTTTTATAGGGAAGTGCACTAGATGCTTGGATACACTGATTTTCAATAGTAAGTAATTTACTTCTGACATGCAACATCTTTTTATGCATATTATTTGATTCAGGATATTTAACTAAAAAGGAACGCCAAAATCCTCCTTTAAGAAATAGATACTCATCTTCTTTTTCAGGGTTATCCTTCAATTCCTTTCTTAATTTTCCAAATCTTTTTCTAATTGGTGTGGGGAGGACCCATTCTTCCATCTTATCATAACTTGCAGTTGGGAGATAAACAAGCGCTTTGGCAGGGTATTTTTCCATGTATTCTGATAAATTAATTGACTTTATCCATTCATTCTTAATTATTTGTTCGAAAAATGCTGGAATGAAAGGTTTGCCATCATCTCCTTCTTGATGTCCTTTACCATCAACATAACAAATCTGGTGGGTGGTTCCCCACACACCCATTTTTTCAGCATCAGATATCATCAGAATAAATTTATCCCCCCGCTCATTTTTATTACTTTTTAAATAGTCGATAGTCATGTATGTTGGTTTCCAAGGGGTTAAATATCTAATCTTTTCGTTAATTGGAAAGATTCTTAACGTCTTTCCTTGATCTTCAGTGATATATGTATACATTGTTTCATTTTCTGTAATACCAGTTGAACGGAAATGATTATCATCAACAATTACATATTTCAATCCGACATCGCTAAGGAAGGAAGGATAATTCGGTTCCCAAACCCTTTCAGATAACCAAGCACCTTTAACATCAAGTCCAAACTCTTTTTTTATAAGAGATGAAAGTTTTTCTATTTGAGCAATTCTGTCTCTATAAGGGATGATTGAAAAAATAGGTTCATAATAACCTCCACCAATAATTTCTATTTGTCCCCTATTTGCCATTTTTTTCAACTTTTTAATGAATTCAGGTTTATTAACCAGAAACCACTCTAATAGATTTCCTGATATGTGTAGTGTAGTTTTTACCTCAGGATATTTGAAAATTTCATCAATTAATGGTTTATATGATTTTCTAAAAGCATCTTCAATTACGAAATCGTAATTGTCGACCGGCTGATGTAAATGAAAGACTATTCCAAAAAAAATACTTGAGTTATCTGAATTTTTCATAATCATTTCAATTCTAATTTTTATTCTAATTATAATCTAAAATAATGAGTCATTAAAATTTTATTTTAAAAAAATTTATTCATTTACAGATTTAAATAATAATCTTTTTTCTATTTTAAAGAAATATTAAAATACTATTTCTTAAATAAAAGAAGATATAAAACATATTGTGACCTAAATATTTATTAGATTAGGGAATGTGATGATATGAGCTTAGCGACTTTGGTTAAAGTTAGGAGTTCTTTCAAATTAAAAATTTTAGTCGTTGGGTCAGCTAATTCTGGAAAAACATCATTCTGCTCAAAATATTCCAATAGTTTTTCTCAAAGGTTTCGTGAAACTATAGGAGTAGATATATATGTAAAAGATGAATTACTCCCGGATGGTAAATTTGTCACGTTATCTTGCTGGAATTGTGCTTCACAGGAAAAATTTTATTCATCCTATTCTACATTCTTCAGAGGAGCTCTTGGAGCATTTGTTTTATTTTCAGTTAATGATTTAGAGAGTTTTAGGGTAGCCAAAAAATATATAGAAGAAATAAGAACACGCATCAATGGTATACCTATTTTACTGATTGGAAATAAGGTTGATTTAGAAAAAGAACGACAAGTAGACTATAATCAAGCTAAGGAATACGCTCATAAATTAAATTTAGCAGGATACATCGAAACATCCACCAAAGAGGATATTAATATTTCAAAAGCGTATGCCGTATTAAGTGAAATTGTATATTTCTACATACACTCAGGTAGAAAGGAATTTGATATTAATAACCTGGATTTAAAAACTCAAAAAAAAATTGATGAATTATAAAATTACATATCTAATATAACATATTATAAAATTTATATATCAAAATTTACTTCATTTAAATTAAAAAACATTTTCATAAAAATATGTGATATAAAATGAGCTGGTCACCACCAACGAAAGGAACTGTGATTTTAACTTTCTTACTAATGGCATTTGGTATCTTTATATTATTAGACCAAGCATTAGTTTTTTGGAGTGGAAGTTACTTACCGCCGATAAACCTTTCACCTAGTCTTAGTTCTCTCCAATCATGGATAATAGTTGCTGCAATAGTATTCTTTTTCTCTTGGTTTCTATTTTTCCTTGGAGTAAAGTTTAAAGGTTTATAAAATCAAATTTTATCCTTTTTTTTTTATCTACCAAAGCTATGTTTGAATCTGATTAAATTAGTCTCCTGTAGGTTTAATAGACTTTTTTTCCATAAGTAGAACTGATGTACGAGATGGAGCTCTTGTTTTATGTATAATGCCCATTGGAACTGTAAAAGCTTGATTGGGTTTTAATTTAATTGTTTTTTCTTCCAAATCAATCAAAAGTAATCCTTCAATAACATAAAAGAACTCATCTTCCTTATCATGTTTGTGCCAATGAAATTCTCCTTCAATAACAGCTAGTCTTACAATGCAATCATTGACTTCACATAACGATATATTTTGCCAATTTTTTGAACAATTCGCTATTAAATTCGTTATGTCTAAAATCTCTAAGGGTTTAAATTTAACCTCAAGATCAATCGAATAATTATAATCTCTCAATTTAATACCTTTTTTTTCAATATTTTAATAATAATTAAAATAAATTTTAAAGATAACGACAATTCAATAAGTAAGATATCATTTATTCAATGTTATTCTATTTTCGAGGTTAGAGAGCATGTTAAACCTTATAGATAAGAATCTTTTACAACAAGTTTTTAATTCAAATGAATTCAAAGCATGGTTAATTTCAAAGAGATGGTTTGGTGATAAGTCTTCCTTATCCACATTAGATTTTACGGTTATTATAAACTACTTTCAAATTTTATCAGATAATGTATATTTGATAATTATCAGAATTACTTCAAAAGGATACTCCAAGGAATATTTTTTACCCTTAATCAGGTACGAGAAAATTCAGGAAATAATTGAACCCAAAGAAAGTAATCGTGAATTAATAGTTGTACTGACAGAGAAGACATTTAGTAAAATTATTACATTAAGTACTTCAGATGATATTCTTGATTCTGTTTTAACTTTAAATTTATTGGAAGCTGAATACAGTGCCTTATTTTGGAAGAAACTTCTTTTTGATAAAAAAATTTCAGAATTATTTCCTTCCATGAATTTGGAGCTAAAACTATATGACGATCAATTTGAAAATGAAGAACATCTTAAAAAAGCTCGAAGATTAATAGAAGCAGGATTATATCCTGATAAATATGATCTCTCTCTTGAATTGTTAGGAGGAGGAAATACAACGAATGTATTATTCTTGCTTCGTATTTACAACAAAAAGACTCCTGATCAGAAACCAGATACATATGTGTTGAAGTCATATAAGGTATATGCAGAAAGAATTGAACCTCGCACTTTATACGTGTTAGTGAAGAATAATTTCCCCAATGCTCCCAAGATTTATGGCATGGTCGATATTGACGGAAAAGAAACCATAGGCATCCTTGAAAATGTACCGAACATTGGAAATTTGGGAGATATTTATTGGAATGAATTAAATCAGATGATTAAATCGTTATTCATTAACATTGAAGGGAATTATGCTTATTTAACTAATAAGGAGACTATCAATGAAGTGATAAAGCAATATTGTGGAGAATCAATGAAAGTATCTCAAGAAATTGGTCTGTGTATTAAAAATTTACATAAAGCCCTAATACTAAAGGGAGACAGCCAATATTTCGAAGAAACCGTTAATAGCGATGAATATTTATTAGATTATACAAATAAATTAAATGAGATTGTTACAGAAATCCAACAAAATATAAAAAAGAATACTGATCGTGCCTTTTATACTTCTCCCAAAATCAGTTCAATCCTAATTGACATTAAAGATATTATCGAAAGATATCGATCTGAATTCGAGATAAAACAATTTAAAATCCAACCAGTCCATCAAGATTTGCATATGCAACAAATTCTATACAATAAAGTGAATGATCATTACAAATTTTATTTCATTGATTTTGAAGGAGATCCACAATTAACTATTAAAGAAAAGAAATCTCGATTTCCAATAGAGAAGGATCTGGGTTCATTTTTAAGATCTCTTAGTTACATAAAATTCAATACGTTGCTCAATTTTATTGGAGAAAAAATTATTGATAAAAATAAATTTGAAGTACCTGAAGAATTTTTATTCAGTATTTACTTCAGAAAATCTGCAAAAATTACTAAAGAGCAAAAAATTCTAGAAACAATATTGAATCTCCTGAATTCGTGGGAAAAAAAATTAATGAGTAAGATTTTTAATCCGAGTTTAAATCTCCATTTCACATTAATTAAATATTATAGTATTGAACGAGCACTTCATGAGCTTGATTATGAATTGCTTTTTCGGCCCAATAATATCATAATTCCTATTTTAGGATTAAAAGAAATAATAGATGAAAATTGAGTATCTTAACTTGAATTTAAACTAGTAAATTCATAAGAATAGTGTGACTCAGATCTTAGTACCATCTTGAAATCGTTTTTGTATTTTTGGGTTAAACTTTTATTTCCCTTTAAATTCTCCTCGGTATAATTAATATCCATTTCCATATCATTAAACATTCTAAAAAGGAACGATTCAACAAATTTCTTTGGACCAAATTTTTTAGTTATTAATACAAAATTTTCTTCATCAATGAATTTTGGAAAGAATCCCAAATTATCACATATGTCCAATTTATAATTAAGATCATCTACCCTACCTGAGATTCTTGCTATATCATTAATAAATCGAGCTAACTTATCACCTAACACAATTTGATCCAATTCATCTAAGGGTGTTATTAACTTACGCAAGAAACTTCTTTTGACAATTATAAAATCTCGATCATTTAATGATTTTAGGGAGTTCTTCTGTTTTATTATGTATTTAGACATTTCAAGAAAGTTTCGCGTGAGATCTGCTTTAGATACTCCTAATCGAAGTTTCATTTTATTTAAATTCTCATCTAATTCTTTATCTATTCTAATAGTTAAAACACGTGAATCTGAACTTTTTCCTCTACTCACTTTTAATCAAACTCAATAATTTCTTAAGTAATAATTGTAATTATTTGTAATTTAAGTAACAAGAAATCATTTTTGTAATTAAATCATTGCTTTTTTGGATAAAATGATGTGAAATTTTCCAGAATTTTTTATCTCATGAATTTAGATTGTAATTACTAGTTTTCTTTTTAAGATATCTCTAGTTTACATCTATTGATTCAAACTTTTAAGATAAAGCACTAATCACATATAGTTTCATAATTTTTTATGTTATAATTTAGATCTTATATAATTTTCAATTTCGTTTTAGATCCTTATAGATTAAATAAATAACCTTTTAACTAAATAAAGTAAATGTTTGAATGCATTCTATTAAAAATTGGCTCAAATTAGTATATATTCTTTCAGTAAATTTTTAAAAAATAAAAATAACTCTTAATTTATAAAGATTGACCCCAAATCAAATAGTTAAAAATTCTTATTTTTTTTATATCAGAAGTAACTAAGAGATACAATTGCATAATAGAATTACAAATGAATATGGGATTACACTTATAAAGTTGAAATTACTTATGTATCCCGTTAAAAACACTAATATTTTTAATATTAAGGGTTGAATAAGCTATATGGAATTGACTGAAACAAATTTTCCAGAAGAAACAGAAATCCAAGGGCAGCTAGAGTTAAAATTAATAAGTGAAACAGATAACACAGTAATATTTGATTCCGATTATGAAATTGAATTAATTCTCAAAGCACTTTCATCTGAAACACGTCGTAAAATACTAAAACGAATCCGATCAAATGAAGTGGATTTAGATGTGTCAGATTTAGCTTCTCATTTAAAAATGACTGAAGCAAACATCTCAGCACAAATAAAGAAACTCAAAGAGGCAGGACTAATTGAGTGTAAATATTGTTCTGGACAACATGGTGTACGGAAAGTAAGTAAACTCAAATATAATAAACTATTGATCAAATTCTAAAGCTTTTGAAGAAAAATTTTAATTCAATGAAAGAAGATTAGGTCTGATCTTGTTCCAGGAAATGCGAAACTAAAGTAGTTTTTATATTTTCAAAATGACCTAAATTTACTTTTTGAATATCATTTAGAGTATCCGTCAATCCAACTTCCTCAATTTCTTTCGTTAATTTAAAATAAGGACTTTTCTTAATTTCTTTGAGTAACGCTTTGTTGTTTTGTATACCGCTCAACAGATTCTCAGTACATTTTACATCTTCAATATCCAATATTCTTTGAATTATTGCTAATAACATTGTGTCAAAGGTTACTCTTAATACAATCTCCTTGTCAAACTCTCTCTTCTTAGGAAATAAATAATCTTTGAGTAAGGAGATCGATTCCTTAAAGAGTTCTATGGAGTTCATTCCAAGGCTTTTTAATTTTTCATTATGTTTTGAAATATTTGTTGCAAATAGACAGATCGCAGAAATTGTTTGATATTCTGCAACAAAATGGATGAACCTTGCTTTTGCGTTAAGCATGGTATCTTTATCTTCTTCTTCATTTAAAAGATCACTTAAATTATCAAGTGATTTCTTAAAATAAAAGGAAACGTCGGAAAATTTTTTTGATGCCGCTTCGAATTCTTTGTTTGCGATTAAAAATTGACCCCGTTTTTCATCTTCTTGATAAAGTTCAAAAAATTTATTATGCCTCATTACCGCTTTGAAAATCAGTTGTTTTCCTAATTCTTTGGTTTGTAATGCTCGTTCGTAAGATTGTCCAGCTTTTAGTAACAGGATTGAAGCTAAATTCAGAAATTCCTCGGGATCAGATCGAAATAAATAATCAGAAGCTAAATTCCAACTCTCACCAGCAGTCTCCCAATCATTCATTTTAAAAGATAAATTTCCTAAATTAATTAACAATTTGGCTGAAATCTCGAATAACTTTAATTCCTCCGTTTTCCTGATGATTGATTTCAATCTATATGTTGCTTGTATGTTACTTTTAAATTTTAAGATTATGGATGTTATTCGGATGAATAATTCATCTAATTTAATGTAACTTCCAAGATCTAAATATATCTGTGCTGCTTCTTCATATATTTTTATAGCTTCTTCTCCTTTTCCTCGATCAGCTAGAATTTCGGCTTGATCAATAAGTTTTATTGCTTTTATTTCTTGTCCTTCTTTATCTTCTTGACTAAACATTATTTTTAATCTCTAAAATCTATAGTTACGCTTCTCTATTTTTGATATTTATAGTTTTTTAAGGAATTCTCAAATAATTTCTTAATCAATTAAGCTATATTTATTCTAAGAAAATAGCTTTATTTATACTTTAGGTAATGAATTAAAGATGAAGATCATTAATCATTCAACGATCTAACAATCTAATGTTATGTTCAGCAAGAGTTTTTTTAAACTCATATGCTTGGTATGCTGAAGCAAAAGACTCCTCCACATCTTCAATTGGACCATAAAAAATAAAATTCGAAAACCAAGTAGTTATGAACATGATACTTGCTCTTCTATATCTAGTGTGGAATTTTATGTTTAATCGAGGAGAAGAGTATTTGAATAGGAATAGGTTTGAGGCTGTACCTACGGGTAATTTAAGAGATGTTGATATTAATTGTTGAGTTTCTAATATATGTGCCAAACTTTCAAGATCTATTACACCTCCATCAATCCAAATCCTCTCAACACCTAGTTTTTTCAAACCTTCGATTATATTCACATTACTAGGTTGATTTTTTTCGGTGATATATGCATATCTTTGAGTTGAAGTCATGTTTGGTGAATTCAACATTAAAACTACTACAGTTTGAATCTTGTACTTTTTAAGAAGTTCCATTTCAGTTTCATTTTTTAAATTCGATATTGCATTATATATGAAATCTGTTGATTTTAATCCCCTTTCAAAAAGATATTCAAGTCCTGATAATCTTGCTTCAAACGTTCCTCCCAGAACAATTGGAGGTTCAAAATGATCAAGATAAAATTCAAGATATTTCAACATTGCTTCAGGAGTTTCAGCTGAAATCTCTAATAATGCGGGGATTTTATACTGGTTCGCTAACGCTCGTTGCTTTAAAATCCGTTTTTTCGCTTTTTCAATATTAAACTTTTTTGGATCATCACGTTCTACTAGAGTTTGACCTTGATAGAACATAGTTCCTATCAATACAGGGGGGAGATGAAAATTTCCATATCCCATTTTAATGTTTCCATATTCATAAAACTCTGACATGATATTGGATTTTAGCTTACAATTCTAATATAATAATGATTTTTTAAAAAACAAAGGTTCATTCTTTAACAAAATTATTTTATCGATGTTATAAATGCTTTATAACTTTAAAAAGGATTCGCAACTTTTGCATTGCCGGTTTTTTAATTCTTCAAAACAGAGTTCATGGTATAACGTTCCGCATTTCCCACATTTCACAATTCTTTCTCCATCATCAAAGATTAAATTACAAACTGGACATGAGCTAAACATTGCATCTGAATTGAATTTCACTATTTCAGCATCAAATTGTTGTGGACCTTTAGGTTGCTCTCTAGACTGAATACTTGGTCTTGATAAGTTTTTAAATTTTTGAATCTGCGTAACTTCTGTGGGGATTTTCAACAAATAAAAACAATGAGGGCATCTCACAGCACCAGCTCGTCTCATTTTGGCATCTTTTTGTGAATCTGCCCAACCTGCTAAACAATGAATATGATATGGGGTTTGACAGCTTGGACAATATCTCCCACTTACGTAAAAAGAACTTTTGGTGTATGGATTTGTGTCTGAAAAACATATAGAACATTTTTTATAATCTGCTAACCCTCTAATTTGTAGCAATCGTTGTTCCTGATCTTTTGTCAAATCTTGAACTCTTAATAAGTCAGCTGCAATTTTTCTTAGAAATATTGAATTTTCTATCAGAGATCCTGAGCCTCCACCATAAGTTTTAATATTTGATACTGCAAGATCATGTGCTGATTGAAGTAATGATTCACCATCATTATTATAGTAATAATTCCCTCCAGTAATATCGCTGATTTTCTTTAAGATATTATTGGCTGATAATTCTCCCAGACGAAAGGAATCAATTTTGATTTTTAACCCTTGAGCCAGTCTTGCCATTTTAATAGGATCTATCGCCATTTTGGAGTATATTCCATCAGTTACAAGGAGGATGCGTGGAGTTTTAGCTGCAATTTTCCTTAATTCAGCAATGATCATTTTTATTGATAAGCCAAGAGCTTCACCCATTGATGATTTTCCAGAAAACTCTAAATTTTCTAGGATTTCATAGAGTTCTTCTTTAATGTTAGTAAATTCTATTAATTTTTTAGGTTTCGATGAAAATTTCACAATCGCAAAAAAGCTATTCGGATCAGCTGCTAATCTTTCACTGATTAATTTTTTTATAGCATCCACACTTACTTGCAATCGATTTGGTCTATAATCTGTCCTAACCATGGATCTAGACGTATCTATACAAATTACAATGTTTTCTGGAACTCGTTCAGCAGACATTGTTCACTAACCTAAACCTCAAGTAATCGAGGGTCTATGAATAATTCTAATTTTTATATGTAACAAATAGAATAAATAATTATGGTTTTTTACAAAACTATAATTTTATAAATCAGAAGTTTCATATTAAATAAAACCATTTTCAATTAGTTAATTTTTTGTATAGACTAAATTGAAATCTTGTGCGATGTTTCATGTCAAATAACGAGATGAAGAATGTAAAAGTTAAAGATTTCTTCAAGAGCTCGATCCAGATTAATGAGCTCGAAGAAGCGTTAGAGTTTAAACCCGACACTCTAATTGGAATAGACCAAATATCTTCCAACAAATTAGAAGAGCATCAGATCAAATCCATCGAAGATCTATCGAAAATAGCTGAAGATAATCTTCCAGATATCAAGGGAATTCCATCACAAATCCTTTCAAAATGGGTTAAAGTTGCTAAAGTTGTAGTTAAATCCATTAAAGAACAGATGAAATCACATAAAAAACTCTTAATGATTGGTTTAGATAATGGAGGAAAAAGTTCTATCTTAGCAGTTTTGCAGGATAAATTTTCGATCATCAAATCTTTGTTACCTACGAGAGGTGTAAAACGAGAAAAATTAGATTTTTTCGGTTATCCGATCATCTCTTGGGACTTAGGAGGACAAGTTCAATACAGAGAAAAATTGTATTTTAATAGACCAGAATTATTCTTCACTGATGCAGATTTAGTATTATATGTCATTGATACAAAAGATTCTGACCGCTTTGCTGAAGCTGCTAATTATTATAGGCAGGTATTAAAATCTCTGCATGATTTAAATGAAGATCCACCCGTGTTTGTTGTTCTTAGCAAGAGTGATCAAGATTTTCGAAGAACCATGGAATGGGAAAACAATGTTAAAGCTATCAAGAACAAATTTAATCAGATTTCTAATGAATTTGGGAATATAAAAGTTGATTTTGCTGATACTACCATTTACCAAAAAGAGACAATCATGCAAATGTTTAGCGAGGCACTAAAGAAAGTATCTGAAACTTCTGAAATTATTGAAAATATCCTAGAAGATTTCACAGGTTCAATAAAAGGAAAAGCTACTAGTTTGATTTCTATGGATGGTTTGATTTTTGGTACCTATACTTCAAATGATGTCGATGAAGCTTTATTAAATAATACTGCCTTGCTTTTACAAACCCTTTCAAATTTCCATCATTCCATGGGATTAATACGTGAAAGTGTCATAACTCTTGAATTTCCATTGAATGGTTTTACAATCCGAGGAGAAAAACTATTTGAATATTCTGAATTGAATATCCCTGTGTATCTTTGGTTTCTTTCTGAAAATCTTCAGCTATTACAGGATAAAATTGGTTATTTCAAGAAAGAATTACTGCCTCTAATCAACTTGTTCATCTGAAAAATTTTTCATAACAATTTTAAAATTTTACTTTTATTTAATGTGATCTATTACTGAAAGCAAGTGTTCACTACACTTGTCTATTGATTCAATAGCTTTATTCAAATCTTCCACAACGGATTTTAGTTGCATTTCATTTGCGATATCCCGCCATTTTGCAAAACTTTCCTTATGAGATTCATTGTGATTTGCCCAATGTTCACATAATTTAGCTAATTTTTCCTTTTGTTTGTCTACCATAATAACATTCAAAATTTTTTGTAATTATATTTAGTGAAATTATTTATTTAAGATAAATATAAAATAAAAAGTTAAAAAATAGAAAAGAATAGAAGTAGTATTTAAGTCCTACATAATCTCTTGATTAAAGTTGGATCTACTATATCGCGTGGTTGCCAATCTTTTTGCTTAAGATACTCGTGAATTTCCTCTTTCATGTTGATAGGAATATCTGTTTCTACACGAATATACTTTTCTAAGTCATTTGGTAAATCAATACCTTTATACTTTCGTTCCAAGTCAATCCAGTGAGAAAGTTTTATCATTCTACCTTTTGAATTATCCGCTGGGCGTATAGCTAATTTCGCAACTAAGCATATAGCTTGTTCTATTGATTCAGCAGTTGTAAGTAAATGTTCTGGGGCAGGTCCTACTAATTGATCAGGTGTTCCATCTCTTGCATTAAAAACTTTCCACGTTTCTTCATCATCTGACCGTCCGATATACATTCTTCGGTATTCTGCAGCATGTGGTCCACAAACCGCGGGAATTCCTAACCCATTAGCTCCAGAAGCGATACTTGCTGCTTTTTGAGACATTGCACCCCAAGCTACGCCTACAGCACCTACTCGATTCAAAATATAATCCGCAATTTCTTCAAAATTACCTCTTAAAGGTCTTCTTGCAAAAATATTTGCTACCTTGCAAGCTGCACCTGTAATATGCGGATTAGATACGCATGAACCGACATTGACTAATCCTCCTCGATCAAAGTCTCCCGGGAATCGATCATATAATGTTTTTCCATCTTCATCTTTAACGAGTCCAATATCCATTGCTCCACATCCTGAAACAACTACAATGTAATTTCGGATAAGAAATTCCTCTGCCATCTTATATAATTCTTGGATTTCTTTACCATAACTAGCACATCCAATTATTGCAACTATTCCTGGTATTTCTCCAAGTACAATCGGAGCTCCAACATTTCTTATTTCAGTATCTTGTATTGGTCCTCTCCCAACTCTGACATTAAATGTTTCATTTCTTATTTTATCCCGACCAGCAAACATTAAGAGTGTTAATGGAGAAACATTTTTCATGCAATCTGCCTCACATCTGCCACAATCTAAACAAGTGTCAAAAGCATCTGCTAGTACAGAAAAATCACCATCTTTTGCAAGTCTCACGCCTTCTACGAGAGGGAGATCATTGGGACAATTTCTTTGACAATTACCGCATCCATTGCAATTATAGGCCATATCAATGCAACCTTGTTTATCTGGAACTCCACTTTTACCTTTTCTAATTGGTTTTACTTTAATTGCAGTTTCAGCTGCTACTGTTCCCGCTTTTATTGGATCTAAAATTAACACTCCCGGAACTCTACCACTAACCAGATCATCAATAATCTCCTCGGCAGGATCGTCAGTTCTGTCTGGTAAACCACCCATATTTTTCTCATTTGTAGCAATAAACGGAGATCCTACAAGTTGGGCTTGCTCGAAACTTCGAAGGTTTACACATTGCTCATCTACCATAACTACATCTGCTAATCCTGAACGGATAAAGTGCATCTGTCTTGACATTGAACCGATTACTTTAGCGCCATCATAATATCTTGTTAAATCATGCGCTGTGCAGCAAATTGCCCCAACATCAAGTTTATCATCTATACCTTTTTCTCTCATATAATCTACAAGTTCGATACCGGGTGCTACGTTATGTCCAATCATCAATATTGTTGCCTTATTTTCTACATCCATCGTTCCCATACCTAACTCGACAATAGGAACATCTGCTTCACCCATTGGAAAACCATATGCTGCGATTTGAACAGCGTCAGCGATTTCCATACCTACTTCATCAGCTAATCCCGCTACAAAACTTTTATTTTCATAATCCTTGTAATTTGATTCTTGTCCCGTATGTCCAGCAGCTAAAACGTGTGTGATAGTGTAATGTACCCATTCCATGGCAGTTTCTAAATCTTCCAAAGTTTCTGGTTTCATCCCCACAAGCAGCCTTGTTAGTGGCATTTCAACGGCAATATTATTTCCGAAGTT
>Ga0307419_10000975_pt1 | contig 14854 bp, 20 predicted proteins | sample SalMarWE160230MG_2_FD_202512 | JGI IMG/M metagenome (GOLD analysis project Ga0307419, IMG submission 202512) | Salt marsh sediment microbial communities from the Plum Island Ecosystem LTER, Massachusetts, United States - WE1602-30 | ecosystem: Environmental > Aquatic > Marine > Intertidal zone... | reverse complement strand
CATCTGAAACCTTAATTTGATTTTGGCTGGTAAATGTGTATAAATCTGTTAAATCTTTTAGCACATTCTCACTTGAAAAATTGTATGAACCATCAGGTTTTATTATTAAATCGTGAAAAACCTTAGCAAAGTTGCTTTCGAACGCTTTTTCAGCATTAAACTTTATTATAGAAAGCGATCTGAATTTTTTACGAAGTACTTCCGGATTCGCGTCAGCAATAATCTTCCCTTTATTCATTATTAAAATTCTATCGCAGATCGTTTGCGCTTCTTTCATATCATGAGTGGTTATTAAAATCGTTTTATTTTCGTTTCGAAATTCTAAAATCTGATCTCTCATTATTTTTACAGAAAACGGATCTAATCCGCTTGTAGGCTCATCCAAAATTAAAATTGGAGGTTCGTGGAGTAAAGCTAAACAGAGATTTAAACGCTGTTTGAGCCCTTTAGAAAGCGTTTTAGTTTTTGAATTTTTTTTATTTATCAGTTCAAATCGTTTCAATAGATCATTTGAACGGATTTCAATTTCTTTTTTTGATAAACCATACATTTTACCTGAAAACGTAATGTTTTGTAATACCGTATAATCCGAATAAACATTGCTTATTTCAGGTACGATTCCAAATTTTTTTTTACAAATAATAAGATTATTGTTAAGATCTTCATTAAAAATTTCAACTTTTCCTCTTTCTTCTAACTTATAAACGCCCGTTAACAAGCGCAAGGTAGTAGTTTTACCAGCTCCATTCGGACCTAATATACCTACAATTTCACCTTCGAGGATTTTAAATGAAACATCGTTTACTGCGGTGAAATCCCCAAATTTTTTTGTTAAATTTAAAACATTTATAGCAATATTTTTATTCATAATTTTATTCCTTTCCTTTTATAATTTTTAGATTTATTCTGACGTTAAAATTCGATTAGTTTGTGCATAATTAATGACCATCTTGAATTCCTAATATTATTAATTTGTCGAGCGCCTTTATACCCCTAATTTCGTTAGCTAGAATAAAGATCATAGAATTTTTCGTCAATCTAAACACGCCATTTTTACTTGTAAAAAGACCTTCTCCTTCTAAAACTATAAATGCAACGCTATATGGTTCGGGATGAGGCGAGATCTCTTGTGTTGTATCAAGACACACGATTACAATATTAAACTTACCTGCTTTTAATAAATCTTTTTTAATAATCTGGTTTTTTGAAAATTGTTTCTTTTCTAATAGATTTTCGATAAACATTTCAAATCCTCCTAACTAGAGTTATTTTTTAGATTTTTCAATTTCTTTCAACTTTAAAAAACTCTTTCCATAACATTTTTTAATTTGTTCATCAGAATAGTTACCATTCTTAAATAAAATTCGATTTTCGGGTTTATCGTAATCGCATTCGTGAATTTTCTTTTTAACCTTCATTTTTTAACACTTAGTTTCTATAAATATTTTACTTTAATAATATTATAAAAAGGGAAGTATTTTAACTTCCAAGAGTGAAGTATTAAATTAACTTCCCATAAGTAAAGCGTTGGAGAAAAATCACAATGTGTGAAAATGAAAATAATCATAGTATGGAGGATAAGCTGAACTGGCATTGTATACACCACGACAATATTAAAGAATGTATTGAAGAATGCCGGGTTCAACACGCTCTAAATCTTTTTGGAAAAAAATATGCTATGCCAATTATAAGGTTATTATTAATTCATAAAAAAATGCGATTTAACGAGATTGCAAATAACCTTAAAGGAAGCCCGAAAACCATAACGGATAGATTAAGAGACTTGGAACATTTGGGATTAATTAAGAGGGATGTATTTAATGAAATTCCGATGAGAGTAGAATATTCATTAACAGAGATCGGTGATTCTTTAGAGGAAATCTTTGAAAGACTTGCCCTTTGGGCTTTAAATTTAAAAAGGAATTAAATTCTTTACCGTCAATTAATCCATTTAGTGTCTTTTAAATTTGATATTTTTTTCAAAAAATCCAGAATTAAAAAAAAATTCTCTGTCTGACAAGGTTTTACGTGCTTTCCACCTTTCAATCCAATTATCTATGATTTTTTCTGAAAAATCGTGAACCTTTGGAATTGAAGGTAGTTTTGTTGAACAATTCCCCACCTTTTTGCTATTCCAGTAAGCGGATATTTTAAAATAATAAAAAATTAACAATATCTCTATTAATAGTTAAATCTTCCTTGATTAGATTTGAGTCTAAATCCACATATATTTATTATCGTCTAACTTTTCCCAACTTAGCTTTATAATATTTTTTTCTTTCATTAAATCATAAAGCTCTTGAAGGGGAGGCAATATAATCGCTTTAGCTAAACATAAATTTTCACAAGTGGTACAACCAACCTTACATTTAGGTGTTTTTATTGCTTCTGGAACGTGTTTATTAAAATCAAAACGAAAAACATGAGTTGGGCATTCTAACACACATAATCCACATCCTATACATTTTTTATAATCAATCTTAGGACTCCAATTAATCTCTTCTCTCGGGATTCCATGCCAATTGGGTTTAGGATTATCATTTATGAATGGTATTCTCTCCACCTCGGATCAAAATTGTCTATTTATATTATCCATTCTAATTTACCCTTCTTACATCTGAATAGTTAGAAATTTATTAATTTAAAAGGATCACATTTTGAATTTTGATAAATTAATATCACAAATGCTAATTCATCATCCAACCAATTACAAACCGCTGCATAATCAATCAGGGTGAAATAATCTCTTTTTTCAATAATTTTGACTTTAAACCGTTCTATTAGGTCAATAATTTGGGGATATTTTGCTGGATTTGAAATATACAAGAATAAAATCTCAATTTGATTTTTTGAAAATATTTTCATTAATACTTTTTTTTAAATATTCTTTATTTTCCTTCAAATCATAAATCACTTCTCCCGTATTTATTACTTAATTATTCGTGCGTACTTGATATTCCTTTTTTATCTTATCTATAAAAATTTTCAATTCTATATTCGTGTCTGAATCCTCCTTTAATTCAAAATTGCTTAAAAATGATAAGATATGAATGATCCCTGAAATTTCTTTATCACAAGTATGACCAAATCTAGGAGCTCTACATTCATGACATACATTTAACGCAAGATCTTGTAGATTTTGAATAGTTAAAGATTTATTTTTAAAAAATTTAGCTCCAGCTTGAGAAGAACCACAAGGAGATGATCGTAATACACTCACTTCTATCACATTCTCCTCATTATCGACATCAATTTGATATTTTGGTTTTCCAAAATTATGAGCAAATTCATCCACTTCGGGAATTCCTGTATTTGATTCCAATGAACACATTGTCCGAGGACTGATAACTCTAGGATTTATCGCTTTAGTTTGTTGATATAGCCCCTTTCCAGGAGTAATTCCTAAAATCAAGGGTTTTTGAAGCTCCGCTATTTGCAAAATAAGGTCTGGATGTCGTACATAAGATACATAAAGATCGCATTCAGGAATATTTAAATCAATCTCTTCATCTAACATGACTGTTGAGGGGATATCTGGAACTAAAATCCATTCGGTTTCAAAAATCTGTTTGAAATTCTCATATGCTCTTTCCCCATATTTCCCATCCGAAATAAGACCAATTCTTAATTTATTTACTGATTTCACGTTATTATTTTCCAATTATTTATACATTATATCAATCAATCTTAAACTTTTAAAAAAATAAAACAACCATTTTTGCATTTTAGACATATTTTTGCTCATATCTTTATTCAAACTTTCTTTTTATCTATATGATTAGCAGTCTTTATATTATTCACTTACAAAAAGTTCATCTACTTTTTTAGCAATTTCTTCTGCAATTATCTCTGCTAATTTCATCCCTTCTTCTCCTAAGTCTTCAAGAGATTTAGGATTCAATTCGGGATGCGCTTTAACGATCTCATCAACTCTAATCGTCGCCGCCACAGGTCCACTATATCGTTCAACTGCAATTTTCGAACATTCTTCTTCACAGCCTTCAATAGTGATTGTTGGATGTTCTTTTGCAAAATTTCTTTCCTCTTGCCCTCCATGACGTTCTAAACCACCTGCAGCGAATAATGGCTCACATAGAACAATGGTGCTGTTTGGTCTCAGCTTCTCTACTACAATTCTAGCAGCTGCTCGGCTCAGAGTTCCGCCAATTAACTTTTCTCCGCTACACGCAATAATTCCTATCTTCTTCTTCATTTAATCATTCACTTCCTCCGTATTTTCAAGCAATTCATGTACTTTTTTTGATACTCTTTCCGCTAGTTTTTGCGATAACACTTTGGTGTTTTCACCAATTGGTATAATAGCAGATTCAGGTTTAAATTCTCGATTTTCCTTGACTATATCGGTGGTCATAAATTGAGCATCCACTTTTCCCACTTGCTCCATCACATTATTGTAAGAGCATTTTAATGGGCACCCATCGATGACAATTACCTTATTTTCTTTTAATTGCTCTATAATCTCCTTTTTTCCCTTTATTATTAAGGGTAGACATTCTAGTTTTGCTTTTCCCCGCTCTAATTCATTTACTACGATATATGTAGTTTCTCTGCCTATGCTTCCAAAAACTTTTCCAATTCCGCTACACGGAACGATATATACTTTTTGTTCAGACATCTTTTTCACTTCTTAATTTATCTAAATGTTCTTTTTCTTCAATTGCTTTATTTTTCATATATTCGAAATATTCTGGACCATTCATTAAGAGTTCACGATCCTCCTCAAAATTATCCAGTTCAATTTCAACAAACCATCCTTTATTGTAAGGATCTTGATTCATGTACTCCGGATGCGGTTCTAAATCTTTATTTACAGCAATTATTCTTCCAGAACCTGGTGATATTAATTGTAGAACTGTTTTTGAAGACTCAAAGGAGCCAACATCGTCAAATTGTCCAATATCCTTCCCTATATCTGGAAAATCAACAAATAAGATATCACTTGCTGCGTTTTGAAGATAATCTGTTATGCCTAAGAGAGCTGTTTTCCCTTGGGGTTTTATCCAGCAGTCGTTTTCATTAAAAAAGTATCCCTTTTTTGGTACAGTGAAATAATATTTATCAACAGTTATATCAAAATATTCTTGCTCTTGAAAATCACGAGTCGCGGTTTTATCTTCGATTTGTTCCGCGTTTTCTAAATTCTTAATAATGTCATCAGCAATTATTACTGCAAGTTTAACATTTTCATCGTCTAAATTTAGAGTTTTGGATGGTTTGACATTATATTTTTTGGATAAATTGGGTATCATTATTTGCTTAAAGGGTTTTAATCCGCGTTGCTCTATCAATTTTGTAGAGCATCGTGTTATGCATCCATTAATCACAATAATTTTTGATTTCTGTAAGAGTTCTTCATAGGTCTTATCGCCAGAATTTAATAAAACAGGACAAATTAGATTGAATTCCGGGGCTTTCTCAATTAATTTTAAAGCAACCTCTCTAGCAATAACCCCTAGTGATTTATCTAAACCATTGCAAGGAAGAACACAAATATTTTCTTCTGCCAATTTTTAACCCTCTTTTTTTTCAGATCGTAAGTCTTTTATCAATTTCGTAATTTCTCGTTTATCTGGGAAGGTTAATGCATCAGGAGCACACGCTTTGGCACAAGCTCGGCAAAAAACCACGCAATTATATTGATTTTTCACGATAAGTTTTCTATTCTCGTCCTCAGTCCTCTCATAGACATTATGTGGACAAAATTTATCGCATTCCATGCAGAAATTACACTTTTCGTAGTCAATGGTGGGCCACCAGGGGATTTTATTTCGCGGGACCCCCATAAAGGTCTCTTTGTCAGCATCATAACTATTACTCATCTTTCTTATCCTCCTGTTCCATATGTTCCAAAGCCTTTTCTACTAACTCTACCGCTTGATCTGTCGTCATTTCTCTAATGTCTAATGGGATAAGGTCTTTTTTAATATCAAGACCTGCTTTTTTAAATGCGTCGCGAAACATTTTATATTGCATGTTAGGAGCACAGGCTCCTATTAAATATTTTCGACCAGGGCGTAAAAAATCATCTAAAAAGCGATCACCATCTTCTTCGCATAATTGGGGGTGAATAAATCCATATTCAACGGGCAATTCTATTCGCACGCGATTTATGAAATCCCAAACATCCATTTTAGCAAAACCAGGACATTTACCCGTACACACGCACATAATGAAACCAATTTTTTTGTTTTCCACATCTTCCATCAATAAAGCACCAAATTAATTTTTTTACTTTATTTTAATATTTTTAAAATAATATTTAATACTTACAATTAAATTACGATATACATCGTCATATTTAAATCTATGCACTATTACGCATAAATGCACCATAAATTGTTTTATATAAAATCATGTTAAATTTTAAATATTACGATGTATATTACAATTATGAATATATGTATAATAATGCATAAAATAATTTAACATGAATTTAGATTTATTGCGATTAGAAAAATTAAAGGCAATATCAGATCAGACAAGGCTTGAGATTGTGAGTCTCCTTCGTCATGGAGGAGAACTCTGTGCTTGTGATTTTGAGAAAAAGATAAAAAAATCTCAATCAACAATTTCAAGGCACTTAAAAAAATTGGAAATCGCGGATATAATTGAAAGTAGAAAAAATGGTGTTAAAGTCATGTATAAAATAAAAGATCCTCGCATTTTTAAATTATTAGCATTACTTGATAATTTAATTAAACGTGAACAAAAATATGAAAAAATTTTAAAGATTCAAGAAAATATTTTAGAGGTGTAAATTCAAGTGTCAAAATCCGAACAAAAAATCATGGATAATAAATTACAGGTTGATATCTATGTTCCCTTGAATGTATGTGCATGTCAATGGGAAAATTTCATAAACTTGGTATTTCAAGTGCTAACAGAATATAATAAATATATAAAATTTGAAACGAAAAATCTTGACTCAGAGGAAGCTCGTAAATTAAACCTCCACGGAAATAGCATAGTCATTGACGGAAAAGAAATCGTAACCAGTTCTTTTGTTCTCAAGAATAGATTACATGCAATTTTAAAGGAAAAAGGAATGATTTAATTTGAATGAAATTGAAGGAAAATTCGATAACATCGTACTAATTCCTTGCTCTGGTTCTGAATATCATGGAGAGTTGGCACGTCAAGTGGCAATAGAATTAGCTGAAAAGAGTGAAATCACAACTTTTGCCTCGATGACATGCTCAACCATTTTTTTAAAAAATATTTTATTAGGAAAAGATCAAATGGTTGAAATTACCAAAAATCACCTAAAGCACTCTTTTTTAATTATGATTAATGGATGTAATACTGCTTGTGCAACTCAAATTTACAATCATCTCGGAATCCACCCAGATTTGATCGTTTCTGTTCAAGATATGATTCCGAAACAACGAATGAATTTAAATGATTTAAACGCATTTAAAATCACTCCTAAATTAAGTGAGATAAAAGAGGAAGACAAAAATAAGGTAAAAGAATACATATTAAAAAAACTCAAAGACCTTGGTCTAAAAATAGATGAATTGGAATAGTAATAATGGTAAAGATTTGAATTTTTAAAAAACTGGAGAAATCAATGAAAGTTTCAATAAATTGAATAATTAAATTTTCCTTTCATTAAATTCTAAAAAGATCAAACCATTTGAATATCATAGAGCCTTAATATGCGAAAGAAAAGTAAAAAATTAATAAGTGAGAAAACTGCGACCTGATTAAATTTTGATTAAGATTTAAAATTTGGAGATCTTATCTTATTTTGTCTAATCCCACCACTGATTCAAGGTCGGTGATACCTAAATTCGATAAATTAAGCTAATACTTCCTCCTTCTTCTAAACAAGGAATTTCTTTATCATTTACTTTTACATTTAATCTCATATATCACCATTCTAAGAATTTCAATTCAATAAATCATACCATTCGCTAAATGATTCATCTAATTCATCATCCAAATATGGATCATCATAATAATATACCATAATATATACCCCTTTTCTGACTTTTTTTTTCAATATCTTATTGTTATAAACATATTTAGACCAAGAATATAACAATTATATGAAATTTACTACTCAAAATGATATTGGTATATAAGAAAGTGATTTACCATAACAAGTATGAGTAAAGAGCTAATTAATGTCTTTTAAATTTTATATTTTTTTCAAAAAATCCTGAATTAATGGTTAGTAACTTCTCGTCAGTTAAATGTCCAAAAATTCGAAATTTATTTCCATGTTCTTTCCTATTGCTTAATTTTTGTTGATAGCTCATAATTCTTTTCCTGGTAAGATATATTGCGAATTTTGAGATATCACATCCAATCCATCTCCGATTTAACTTTTCTGCCGTTAAAAGAGTTGTTCCAGAACCACAAAAAAAATCTGCTATTAGATCTCCTTCATTACTACCAAGGAGAAGAATTCTTTCTAATAATTCATAATGTTTTTGAGTAGGAAAACCCGTCCATTCTTTTGAGGCGGGTTGCATGCAAGGAATTTTCCATACATCATCCAATTTCTTATCTGATACGTTTCTATAGATTACATGACCATTTTCATCCTTAGCATTCTTCAATACACCATTAACCATGACTCTTTTTAACTGCTTTATTGTTTTATCACGAGGTATTCTTATTTGATTTAGAGAATAATTTTGTGTCTTCGAGTATAATAAGATATCATCATGGGCTCTTGGTATATTTTGCTTTCCAGCAGAATATTTGTTATAATAATACCATACAATACTATTGACAAATTGATTTTCTCCAAAAATTTCATCCAACATTACGCGTATATAGTGACTAGCATGCCAATCAAGGTGGACAAATAACAATCCCTTTTCAGATAATAATTCTTTGAAAAGCACTATTCTTTCATAGAGCATCTGGAGATAGGAATCAAGATCTTTACTCCAATGATCATGATACGCAATTGAATCATAAGTTTCTCCATCCTGTTCAATCTTTACGCTATAATTAGTACCCGAAAAGAATGGAGGATCTATATAAATTAAATCTATTTTCTGCTTAAAATTAAGAATGAGATACTTAAGAACCTGTAGATTGTCATCCCAAAAAAGCATATTAGAAGTATTTATGTCTATTTCAGATGAAATTTGATTTTTTTTGAGGAGAATCTCACTAAAATAATCATCGAAGTTTGGTAGAGGTTTGAATTCCTCACTTGTTTTTTTATTATCCCAAATTAACTTTACCATGATATATTCAAGACTTTAAAGGGGGAGATTGAATAGAATAATTGTGAAGTAGGTCATTAGGGATAATAAGGTTATTGTGATAATAATATAGAAGATTAAGTGGATTAAATAAACCCTCTTATTCTTGTCCTGCCTTAATGACCTTGTAGAGTAAAAGATCTTATTGAGAATTGCCGCTGATAAGCCAATTGTCAACATTATTAATGCATTACCATAACTTATTAAATGAGACTGGAAAGATGTTACAACAAATAAGGATGAAGCTCCACCTGATAATAAACCAATCATAAAGACAACAACATAATATACAATTATGTTTAGATCGACAAAACTTAAAAAAATTGATACAGCGAGAGCGAGCATGTAAGTACCAGCAAAAGCTATTGCTCCTTTTAATGATAACGGATTTTTAACTTTTAATAGCTCAAGTTTGGTCTCCTTTTTTCTTAAAATTAGGAAAGATCCAAATAAACCAATAATTGATGTAATTAAAATTGGATATATTGCATATATCATTAAGGTGGGTGTAATTAGTAAAACAATTAGCATTCTTATTAACATTGTCTGGATTACCAGCCACACAGATGAAGATGATGCTCCCGCTTCAGCTAATTCCACTGTTGTTGCTTCACTGTGAGCAAAACCCCCTAATAAGGAGATGTAATATAAATTTTTATCAATAGAGCTCCTAAGTATGAAGTAACTGAAGTATTTGACAATTAATATTGTTATGAAAATGATGATTATTGGCTTAAGTTGAATACCATATAATAAAAAATCATTTGGGATTAAAATGTAAAGTAACGCCACAATTGCGATAAATTCTATGGTTCCAGTCCATTCTATATCTTTTAAGCTTCTGATCTTATAAAACTGTTTTTTCGTAGAAAGAATAATTAAGAAAATAACAGAGATGGAAATTGCTAACGATTCAGTATAATATGTTAAAATCCCAACAATTATCGCAAGAAGCATGGACAAAGTTGATGTATATCCCGCGTTATTTTCATGAAATAATCTATAAGTCATGCCAATTAGCAAAAATAGTAGCATGCCAGCAAAGAAAATGATGATAAGTATAAAACCTTCAGAGGTGAGTAAAAATCTCTCATATAATAAGATTAGCGTGGTTGAGATCATCGAAAAGAAAATATGATCCCGTGCTCCATATTGTGCACTCACTCTTGTACGCTCTATTCCTATTACGAAGCCACAGAAAAAGGAGATTATGATTTTTGTGAATAAGAGATAAAAATCTTCTAATGTAAGGATTTGTAGGATCATGATCTGTAAAATTGAAAAAATAAATATTAATTAAAAAGGTTTCTAATTGATATTCTCTAAGATTACTTGGTCAAATTTCGGTCTATAATCTCATCTAATTCTTTATCACTCAGGAATCCCTTATGTGCCATGACATCTTTAATTTCCTCAACCACTTTAGGGTAGGTTTTTGCCTCTTCTATGAAATCTTCAAGGGATTTAATTTTTAGGTTCAACGCATCTGTTTCTTTCGAATGACCTTCAATTTGAGTTTTTAAATCTAAAATTTCACTCTCTCTTTCAGACACGGCTTGATTCTTGTCATTCTTCAAACTTTCAATTTCAATATATTTATCCGAAATTGTTTGTTGCAAATCTTTCTTGATGCTTTCTATTTCTCTTTCTTTTTGTTCGAGATCTTCCTTAATTTTAGCTAATTTTTCTAGTGAATCCTTAGATCTTTCCATGTCTTTTTCAATTGCATTAATCTTTTCGTTTGCAGCAGCCAATTGTCGCTCTAAATCCCCTTTACTTGATTTAAGCGAGGAAATTTCCTCATCTAATTTGCTTTTCACTTCTTTCAAGTTCTTTTGTTCTTTTTCAAGTTCAGAGAACCTCTCACTCTTTTCAGAAAGCATTTTTTCGGAAGTTGCTAACTTTTTATTAGTTTCTGCTAATTCTTTAACCGTTTTGTCTGATTTATCCATTTGTATTTTTAGTTTCTGCTCTAAATCATTTATCTTAGATCTAAGATCCAATAAAAACCTTCCTTCAACCTTTAACGCTTTTTCTGGGCGGGCTTCCGCTAAACTCCAGTCAATACTAATTTTTTACCACCTTTTTTTCAATTCTTATTATCTTGTAAAGTTATTTATGTTTATTAAGTTATTTTCTTAGTTTGAATTTTATTAAGTGAATTTATTTATCATGATTTACTGATTATTCCAATTCTTTTTTTATATCGGATAGTTCTCGGTCCGAAATAAATCCTTTATGTACCATCATTTCATTAATCTTATTTAGTATTTTTGGAGAGTATTCAATCTCAGATAGCTGTTTTTCAAGATTTTTAACTTTTTCGACAATCTGTTGCGTCTCTTGTTGTGAAATGCTTAATTGATTTCTTATTGAAGATATTTCTTCATTCTTTTCATCTAATTCCTTTTTATGAGTTTCAGTTGATTTACTCTTAAAAATTAATTTTTGTTCTAAATCTGCATTTTTTTCATTTATAAATTCTAATTCTCCTTGTAATTTAGTGATTTTAGCGTTTAATGCTGATAACTGCTTATCAAAATCAGCTTTTAACTTGCTATTTTCGGCTTGTAACTCTTCAAATTGCGGTTTTAATTTTGTTAATTCAATATCTACGGTAAGTTTTTGTTCCGATACCAAATCCAAGTTCTTTTTTGATGCCGTAAATTTTTCATTCATTTTTACTAAGCTTTTTTCCCGACCTTGAAGTTTAGTGGATGTTCCTTTTAGTTCTTCAATTGTCTTTTGCAGTTTTTGCTTTGTTTTAGCTAATTCATTTTCTAGTTCAATGGTTTTAGCGTGCAAATCTAATAGTAATCTTCCTTCAATAGGAAATTTTTTTTCGGGTTTCTCTTCAATCTTATCATACGGAATCACTAAAATTCACCTAATTTTCAATGTTAAAATATAGTTCTTGTCGTGATTAATATATATTGATAAATTCTATTTATTAATTGCTTTTATCTATATAAAAATTATTACAAATTTATTATTTTATACGTAATGATTTAAATCAAATATATAGAGATTAGCAGACCAAAACATCAGAATTAAAATGGTAGAAATACATATTGGAACGGCTGGATGGGATTATAAGGATTGGATCGGCCCTTTTTATCCCAAAAGCCTTGATAAATCTAGATTTTTAACACATTATTCTAACTATTTTGATGTAATTGAAGTGAATTCAACTTTTTATAACCTTCATACTATCAATACCCTTGAAAATTGGATTAGCAGAGTGCCTTCCACTTTTCAGTTTATTTTAAAGGCATGGCAAAAAATTACACATGAATTTGATAATCCAAGTTTAGAGGATGATGTTTTCGCGTTTCAAAAACAAATTTTACCCTTTGGAAAAATGCTAAATGGGCTTTTATTACAATTTCCTCCATGGTTTAAATATTCGGATAAGCATTTTCAACATTTATCTTATATCGTCAGAAAATTCGCAAAAAAATACCGCACGTTTATAGAATTAAGAAGTAATTCATGGTTTGAGGAACCAAATCTTACAAAACTAATTGATGGCGAAAAAACCATATTAGCAACATCCTATCTTGAAAATGTTAAACCGAACTATTTTCCTAATCAAGAAATATACTACATTAGGCTAATTGGAGATAGAGAAATTACTAAATTCAATCAGGTTCAAAAGTCTCAAGATATTTCCTTGAGTCACCTTTATTCAAATATTATAAAATTGCAGGAAACTCCTAACATCCGTGAAATCTTCATAATTGTAAATAACCATTTCTCCGGATTTGCTCCTGAAACCGTTAACCAAATAAAAAGAGAAATAAATTTACCTTTCAAAGATTTTGCAAAGCAGAAAAAACTTTCTGATTTTTTTTAAGGTTATCACTCAATCTTACGTTTTTACGTCTAAATGCAATTCCTTCGTCAGTTCCAGGACTATTCGACTCATTAATCGAATTAATGTAATTCAATTTTTATTACACAAATGTTAAAAACGTCTCTTTCTTATTTTTTAATCTAGTTTGAATAAAGTGAATCACCATGCAATCTAAATTAAATTTAGAAAGTGTGTATGAAAATTTACGTGAGCATCTCGATAAATTTCCTATTGGATTTCCAGTATCCAAAACTGGAGCAGATCTTAGAATTTTGAAGTATTTATTTGAACCTGAAGAAGCTGTGATTGCTACAAAATTAACAGATAAATTTGAACCTTTAGATAAAATTTATATGAGATCTAATTTAGATATGGAAATGTCTGAATTGAAAAAGAAGCTTGATATTATGGCAAGCAAGGGAGCAATTCATTATAAAGTAGTGAAAGGTGAACGGTATTATGCTAATGCATATTTGGTTATTGGAATGTATGAGTATCAAGTAAATAGACTCACTCCAGGATTTTTAGAGGATATGAGTGAATATACTGGAAAAGAATTTGGAATTGAACTATTCGGAACAAAAATTTCTCAATTTAGAACCGTTCCAGTAGAAAAAAGCGTGATATCAGAACATAGTTTACCATCTTATGAAGAGCTTGAAAAGATCGTAATTAAATCTTCAGGTCCTTTTGTGCTAATAGAATGTATTTGTCGGAAAGCCCACAAAATGGGAGGAGAAACATGTAAAGTTACATCACGATTGGAAACCTGTTTTGGGATGGGAAAGATGGCTGGAATGTATATTAATGAAGGATGGGGTAGAGAGGTCTCTCGTCAAGAAGCTCTTGAAAATTTAAGAAAGAATCAGGATGAGGGGTTGGTTTTTCAAGCAGAAAATATCAAAGATCCCAATTTCATTTGCAGTTGCTGTGGATGTTGCTGTGGTGTTTTGACTAATCTAAAGGAATTCCCGAAAACTGTTGACTTTTTTTCAACCAATTACTATGCTCAAATTAATGAAGATATATGTGTAGGATGTGGAACATGCATAAATATTTGTCAAATCGAAGCCATTAAGATGAAAAATGACATCTCTAAAGTCAATAAAAGACGGTGCATTGGATGTGGGAACTGTGTTGCTGGTTGCCCCGAACAAGCTATCCAATTAATTAAAAAAGATAAAGTTGAAATTCCTCCTGAAACTGAAGATGACCTTTTTGGAAAAATTCTTGCCAAAAAAAGAGAAATTCGATCAAATTAAATTTCTTTTTTTATATTTTTTTATATCTTTTAAATATTCATTAATAATGCAAGTAAAAAGCTGATCATCTCTGCAATATAAAAATAAAAAAGAGATTTAAAAGAAATTTACAAATATGCTCATTCCAAAACCCCATAATAAAATCCCTTGCACAAAGCAAAACATCATTATGAGGAATGCAATTGGGGGCCAAGAGAGAAATTTTGAAATCGCTTGCAGGATACCTATATAAAATTTGGCTGTTAAAGCAACTATAGCAGTCACTACGATGAACACGATTATCAAACCTAATTTAGGATTAATCCAATAAGCGATTATTTCGACTGCAGAGTCTGGAACGAAAAGGACTAATGCTAATGCTGCAGCACTGCCCGCCAAAATACCAATTATACTTGCTAATGGCATGTCATTAACAGGTTTGAACAACATTGCAATACCTATGACGATTAAAAATATACAAGTAAAATGATCCGCCCCATTTTCAGTGA
>Ga0307419_10000974_pt1 | contig 14856 bp, 10 predicted proteins | sample SalMarWE160230MG_2_FD_202512 | JGI IMG/M metagenome (GOLD analysis project Ga0307419, IMG submission 202512) | Salt marsh sediment microbial communities from the Plum Island Ecosystem LTER, Massachusetts, United States - WE1602-30 | ecosystem: Environmental > Aquatic > Marine > Intertidal zone... | reverse complement strand
AAAATCTTTCTCGGCGATTTTATCACGCAGAAACGAGTATCCTTTATAAGGACCGTATCCACGAAAGGATTTATCCTGCGACATATCCGCTACAGCTGCCCGGAAAGCTTCAATACAGGCTTCCGGAAGGGCTTTTGTAACATCTCCTATTCCCAAACTGATAATCTCTTTCTCGGGATTCTCGGTTTTAAATGTCGCTACTCTTTTTTCTATCTCAGCAAAAAGATAGGAAGATTTTAATTTTAAATAATTCTCGTTAATATTTATCATAAGCCCGGGATTATTATAATTCCTTTCCTTGAAATGTCAACGTCACCCTCCACCACACCAAAAAAATTATATCACACAAAGACACAAAGATCACAGAGCCCCAACCACACCTAACTTTATATTATATTTAAAAACTATATAATAAACTCTGACTACCTTTCCCATGTGAAGTAATCTCCCCCTACATTTTAATTTTAGTAGTTCGAGGATTCATTTACCGCTTAAGGGTTGTTGGGGATAAACCCCAACTCTACGTTTTCGGGATTAGGAAATCCCTCCTACAGACTTAATTGTAGGAGCGGCTTCCCAGCCGCGATTAATATTTCGGAATAAAAAAATCCCATATATAAAAAAAACACTACATTTCCTACAGGCTCTACATATGAGTATTTGCGGAGTGAGATGGGTTTTAAACAACAACTTATCTTTTTCTATTCGTGCTATTCGTGTTATTTGTTGTTTCCTATTGTTTTTTGGGAAGGTAGTTGTGGTTTTTTAATCAACAATATTATTTTTTTCTCTGTGTCCTTAGTGTTCTCTGTGTGAGATTAATTTTGGGGATTGAGGGTTTTAAACAACAAAAATATATTTTTTTATCTGTGTTTATCCGTGTGAATCCGTGGCAAATTTAAGTCTTACAAAACTGAAATCCTCATTCCCATCAACACAGATAGAAATGAGGATATCAGAGAAATGCAAGAAAGGAAGGAAAATCTTACTGCACTTCGGTGGCTCTTAAATCCAGGAAGAAAGAATTAATTGTCTCCCCTCCTCTTTCATCCCTGGCTTTTAATTTTATCACAAAAGAAGTATCTTTATTTACCTCGGGAGCTTCCCACACAAGTTTATTCCCTGTGAGTACCATACCGGGAGGACCCTCTTCCAGCGATAAATCTACATTATCCCCGTCACCATCATTTACTTCAATCTCATAATCCATTGTTCTTCCTTCGATAGAAGGTGGAGCAGAGACAAATTCAGGCGCGGAATTCTGCACCAGAACCCAACCACTACTAACAGGGAGTCCTTCCCCTGTTCCGTCAAAAGGAGTAGCAAGCGCGTGCACTTTATCGTCAGCCTTGAAATCGGAACCGGATAAAACTTGATTTGCACTAACTTCTTCCTCATTTATAAACCATTTTACCAATAGAGAGAGCTCATCTCCGTCAGCGTCCGTTATATCGGCATTAAGCGAAAGATCTTTTCCGTGCCTTGGATTCTCCGGCGAAATCGTGAGAGAATTTATCCTGGGAGGCGAATTCTTAATTGGAATCGGACCGATTTTCTTTTTTTCTTCTCCTCCGATTAAAATCGAACAAAAAACCGTATCATTTTTTGAGAAGTTATCGGGACTTAATTTATTCCCGCTAACATTATGAACAGGTATTCCGTTAACAATCCAGTTATAATCAGGAGTTTCTCCTCCAACGGCAGTAACCTTAAGAGTTATCGCGTCCGAAGAAGTGGGCTGCACCGGCGAATAATCCGCCGCGACAACATTTCCGCCTTTGGAAGAAGACGCGGAGGAGGACTCATCTCCCCCGCATCCTGTTATAAGAACAACTAAAACAAAACTTAAAAGAATTATCTTTCTTTCCATTTAAGTATCCTTTTCAATGTTCCATAACCCGTACCCGTTTCAACCAGAATCGAATCCGACGTCTGATGAACTACCAAGACCCCTCCTTCCATGCTAAATGAATACCTCGGAGCCTGTGGTATTCCGCCGCCCAAATTCCTTATACGTCCTCCTCCGGTTTTGTATTTACAATAATACTCCCTCGCACCTCCAACACCCATATTACAATCACCGGCAAATTCAGTCGGTTTAAAAGTCGAGAAAATCAGAGTATCCTGCAGCAAAACAGCCTGGCTTACTGTTTTTTCGTCAACATGTGTAGAAGAATCCGAATAGCTGATAAACCATCCATTTTTATCCGGAAAATCGATAGAAATATTAAAAGGACCTTCACTCCAAGCATTTTTCAGATTATCATATTCTTTCAGAGGATAGTCCCCGGATTCGAAAGTTACGGTATCCAATATAGCGTAAAATCTATTATTTGTGTTCTCCTTAAAAATATGAGCTCTGTCTCCGGTGCCGTAAAATACCCAATAACATCCAAGAGCAGGTTCTCTCTCTATAAGCGGAGCGAAGAAAGCAGGCTGCGCTATTGAATCCTCCGCGGCGCTGTCTGGTATAGGCGGCTGAAATATACACCTGGCTTCCCAGGTTGAAATATCCGGATCACTAACATCGACCTTCCACATTTGACCCGCGAGGTCCGGAATATAAAGCAAATCGTAACGATTATCATACCTGGAATTTAAGTTTACCATACTGCCCGCCGAAGCAAAGGGATAAACCATTCTATCAGCATCTCCGGACGCGGGAGGGATAAACCAGAAAGTACTATCCTCAATAAGACCATCCGTATATGCCTTATATATGTCGAGCGCCACAATAACGTTACCTTTAAGAGAATCAGACGCGGTGGCAGGGTTATATCTATCCCACAACGAATCGGGACATTCACCGCCGCCGAAGAAAGCAAAAAATCTATCCACCGTATCCGTACCTGTACTTCTGCCGACTTTATACATAATTGGAACAGAAGTCGTTAAACCCATAGTGTCATGCTCAAAACTAAAAAGATGCGACGGACTGCTAGGATTGGTTACATCTAAAGCTGTAATTCCTCTGCCTCCCTCACCCTGAGCAGCCATTAAGACCGTCTTCCATTCATTCCAATCTTTATAATCAGGATTTGTACTGGTAGGGAACCAGATATCAGCCGCCATAGGATCCGCGTCAACAAAAAATCTATGCGAATCCCTTAAAGCCTTAACTTCAGGAATAAAATTTCTGGGTACAACGGCAAACAATTCCTCTCCCGAGCTATCAGCAAAAGCGTGAAGCAATCCTGTATTACTTCCGGCATAAATCACGGCTGTCCTTGCAATCATTGAATCTCTATATTCACCGAAGTCATCATCAAGATAGTAGGCATTGGGAGAACCAACACGTAGAGGTGAAGAGTGAAAGATATCACCAAGGTACGCGGTATCTTGCGTGACGATATTACCACTTCTTACAAGATTTATAACTTCGTTTGCGTCACCACTACTCGCGACATCTAAATCGACGGAATCGAAATTTGAACTGTTAAATTCCTGTAAACTTCCGCCTTTTATACCGTAGATATTTCTTGTCGCGGGATCTCTACCTCGCAGTAAATCCCCCGCGTTCCAATAAACGAGTTCATCCGGAATATCATCAAAAGATAATCCGCCTGTAACCAGCTTTACAGAACGCAGGTGTCCTTCCCAAAAAGGAGTGGAATCAGGATAGAAAGAACCAAGATACATACGTGCTTCATACCCCGTTGCAAGGAATTCTTCTTCGATTGAAGTCACCTGCGCCGAGGAAAAAGAACGGGCTTGCTGGGATTCGATTCCCATGAATATGCTTCTAAGGGCATTTGCAAGATCGCTCGCGTCTTCCGCAATGTAGGCGTATCCGGTTAAAGGTTGCTCTTGAGGATTTATAGAAGCAGGTACCGTATAATATTTGGGATTATCCCCACTACAGCCGGAAGAAGGGTCAATAGCCGTATCATTCCCGGACATAAGGGCCGAATCCACCCAGGTACCACCCCATCTCGCTGTCCAGTTGAGAACATTCGCACAATTTGCATCAATACCCGTACCGTAGCCAACAGTATAGACCCGTATAGAATCAGGACCGGAAATGGTATCCCTATCTCCGTGAAATGCCAGATATGCGCTGCGAACAAGATCCACCGCTCCTCGTCTTTGATCATCCGTATAGTCAATCCTGTCGGGTGGCCCTCCAGGATCAATAGCCGTTGATGGATAACAATTAGTCCGGGGCACATTAGGCGTTCCATCAGTAACAAGAACGACGCTAAATTTCATACACCACAATTCCGGATGAGCATTCCGGTATCCTGCTATATATTGAACAGCGCTGTCAACCAGCATACCGTTAGGGGTAGAACCCTCCATCTCTGTAGTGTTTACATGCTCCCATATAGTTGCAACAGGCGTACCCATAGAATCGGTGTACAAAGTATCCCAACCAGTCAAATCGTCCACCCAGGTTTTGCTTACCTGATCCCACCTTAAAGGATCATTATAAGTATTCGGTTTATCCGCACGAATCAGATGGGAACCTGCATCATAGGGAAAAGATTTATTCTCCCCTACAAATACCTTTGAATCATCAAAAAAACCCTGACCCAACTTTATCGGGAATTCATCAGTGCTGTCAACAATTCCATCCGCGTTCACATCGAGCAGAGAATGAATAACAAGAAGAGCATCCTTTATTCTGTTTGATGTTATCCCGACTCCAGGCGTATGTTTAAGATGTACTCCAACATGAGCGATTTTAAGCCCATCATCGGTCGTAAATTCAACATAACATTCAACATCCTCGACATTTCCCAGACCTGGTACCGGAATCGTTATATTTCTTTCTTGATAATCCCTTAGGCGATGCCAACTGTGAGTACCTCCCGGATATTCATGCCAGCCCGAACCATCAAGAATTCTTAATGTCCAGCTTAAATCTAAATCACACGTTCTCGGCCTACTCCCAGGCTCCTCCCATATTACATTCAAAACCCAGTCTCCGCCTGCGGGATCTCCAACAAAACTACCCATATCGTTAAGGGGGTAATTATAGGGATACTGTGTACTATCAAACCAAGCACTAAAATTCTCGATATTGGGCACGCTGGAACTAAAACTGCGATTCAAAAGTCCAACATCCACATCAAATGTTTCTGTTTCATTATACATTGATCCGGACCTGTCCAGCAGAAGAAGAGCGGCAGCAGGAACCCTTGATGTTTTAAACAAATCTTCATCCTGAATGTGAGCGCTCAAAAAAAGAGGTACAAATATAAAAACTAAAAACATCCTTTTCATTTTAATCTCCTTTTGAATTCAAACCTCTTATATATTCTTCAATCTTCTCGTCCATGGGACAGAGCTTCATCACTACAGGTATGAGTTTTCTCGTTCTGTTTTCTTCTATTTCCATAAACGAATAATAAATTCTTAACGGATACTTTACCCCTCTTATTTTCTCAAGTATTAAACTCGGTTCAATTTCTCCTTTTTCATTTTTAAAGTCCTCTTCGGGGAAAATTTTTCTCATTTCTACCATTGTCAAGGAAGATACTCCGAGCTTCCTCGCCGATTCATTTTCCAACTCCTCCCATACATGTTTCAACTCTCCTTCTCTATAAAGCGCAGAATATCTATCGAATTTTTTCATCTTTATCGCCCTTTTCATAAGCTCCAAGTCGCGGGGCAATCCCTCTATTTCGGTACCTTTTGAAAAAAGCACCTTGCATCCACCCCTAAAGATGCCGGAATTCAAATAGATAAACCTCTTTTCGAGATTCCGCTTTCCGTAACTTTGAACTACTGACGAATTCTGAATATCCTCGTATATTCCTTGTATTCCCTGCTTCTCAATCTCTTGCCAATCAAACCTTCCGCCTATTGCTATAGAAAACAGTAACAGTAACATCATCTTATCCTCCTTTTTTAATACATTGTATTACCTTTTTGACCCTGTCCGCCTAAAGGAGACCAGGGACCTGCCGCTACATCGACAACTTTCTGCGGTATTTCAACATCTTCTTTCCTACCCATCAAACCTCCCGCGGTAAATTCATATACATAATAAGAACCCTGTCCCCCTCCGGGAGAAAGAGGATACGGATTTTGTCCGTAGGCGTTACTATAAATCATCGGCACGGGAGCTATAACAAAAGACCTTGTCGAATCAGCACTCATATAAACTCTGTGGACACTTACAATATCACCTCCGCTCTCGAGAGGCATAGAAGTATCAGCAACTATCATAGTATCTATCATTCCTGTCTGTGCGGGAACCAAAGGAATCATAGAAATAAAGTAATCGCTTCCTGTCTCCGCGAGCTGAAGAGCGCCTTTTCGTTTTATCAAATTAATAGTCGAAGCTATATCTCCCTGTGTTATAAGAGCGGTAGCTGTAGTCAAAACAGTAAGGATTGCCACAATCCACAAGACAATTACCATCGATATTCCCTTTTTAGCATTTTGTTTTTTTGCTACATTCATTACAATCTCCTCCTTTATGGCCTTTTATTCCTTAGAGTCGCCATACCACTATACTCTATCGTATCCGTAGCGCTGGCTATTCTTAGATTATACTCGATATGTTCTATTGGTTCTTCCCCAATACCCAGAGTCCAATTGCCATCGTCATCCACCTCGACAACGCTACTATCAATATTACCGGTAGTATCCGTGTAGATAAAATTTAAAGAAACAACATTATCGAGAGCAAAATCACCGTCTATAAGTAACGAATCTCCGCTTACTCTTATGGAATGAATATCTTCCGGATCAACCGTACCCAACTGCGCTCCGTCGATATCATTAGAATACCTTATACTATCACTCTCTCCACTTATGATACCAAACGCTTTCGTTGCTCCACTCAAATTGGTCTTATCGCAATAACCTATATTTCTAAGTTCCTTAGCAATATAAGTGGAAGCTTTTCTTTGTATCGTATTGACTTCCGACCACTGCCTCTGACGACGCAGGGACTTTTCCTGATAAAAGAAAACTCTATATACCATAGTTAAAATGATTCCCAATATAAGTATCGAGACCATTAATTCAACAAGTGTAAATCCTTTCTTATTCATACTTCCTCCTAATCATGACGGGAAATGTAAGTTATTATTGTATCATTAATATTTAAATCAGGGTCATTCGATATTACTCTTACTTGCAAACAGACTCCTGCGTCAGAAACACTGGCACTATCTTTATTTGGGATAAATGAATCTATTTCCAACCTCACTCCGATATTCGTTTCAGGATCCGTTATATCAAAAAAAACATCCCCAACAGAACTATCAGCCCAAATACCATCGAATCTCGAACCCGGCACCGACGCCGCCTTAAGCCAACCTTTAAACTCTTCGATAGCGCTTTCTTGCAAAAGAGTTCTCTTCGCGTTTCTTTCAGAACGCACAACTACCTTTGTGTTTCGAGCATTAAACGCGGCTACTCCGGCTATTACAACCGCAAATATTAAAAAACTTACCATAAGTTCGATAAGAGTTACACCTTTATTTTTCTTCATTTTTTATTCACCTCCATTACTCCAAGCGGCGAAATATAAAATTCCAATGTTTTTTTTGTTTCGTTATCATAAATTTCAAAAACCCTTAAACTGCTGTTATCTTTAACAAAACCGTCAGCCTGAATAGTAAAAGTTATGGCAGCACCGGTTGAATCAGATATATCAAGCTCTGAACCCATTCCCATTCTATCTTTTACAGTAGCCAACCCCTCTTTCATACATCTCAGCGAATCATCGATCACGTCAACTTCTAATATATAATTTACACCATCATTGGCAGCATACCGGTTTGCCCTCTGGTAAAAAGCGACAACTTCATTCCTGGTTTGTTCTAACCTGCCTTTTTTATATAATCCACGAAAAGCAGGTATCGAAAACATCGTAAGGATACCTATTATTACAATAATTACTATTAACTCAATAATCGTAAAACCCTTATGCTTCATTTATCCTCCTTTTTATTTGTTATACAAATTTTGTTCCTTAAACTAAACCTTTCATAAACAATAACTTGTTTTTCTGTAACAATGTAATCCGTTTCGGATATATGTATTTTGTTTCACACTTTATAAACAAACGAGAAAACTTATCAAAATTTGCTGAATAATATAGTATGAAGTGGAATTTAAACAAAAAAATCCTTTCAAAAAATTTCTTTTTCCTTAGGCTCTCTTTCAGTGGCGAATTCAACCCTGTTACCGCCTTTTTCTTTAGCAAGATAACAGGCATTATCAGCATATCTGACGAGTCCCACAAGATCTTTTCCATCATAAGGGAAAACTCCGATTCCGATTGAAAGAGTTAACCCTTTAAACAATTCATTTTCTCGAACACCCTTAAGCATTTGAGTTGCCACTTGTACAGCCCTTTGCATATCGGTATTGGGTAAAATAGAAATAAACTCATCTCCTCCATATCTGCCCAGCAAATCACTCTCCTGTAAACTCCCCTTTATTGTATTAACAAGAGATTTAAGCCCCTCATCTCCAATTTGGTGTCCATATGAATCATTAAACTCTTTAAAATTATCAAGATCCAAAAATAGGATGGCAAATTCCTCATCGTTTAATTTCGCTTCTGAAATTTGCTCCGTCAATTCCTCTTCCATGATTCTTCTGTTGATAGCTCCAGTTAACGGATCTTCGGTTGAAAGTCTTTTAGTTTCTTCAAAAAGTCTCGAACGTTCGATCGCGACAGCAATTTGCGCTCCAAGAGCTACCAGTAAATTTCTCACCGACTTAGGAAAATCATCTCTGCGAAGGCTTTCGATATCAAGAACACCTATAATTTTTTCTCTTATCTTTAATGGAATCGAAAATTCGGATTTCTTTTTAAACTCCTGCGGACCGTGGAAAGGAACCATAGAAACATCAGCCGCGTAATAGGGCTGACCCGATTCGACCACCCTGCCTATTATCCCACCCTCTCCTATTTTGATTTTAGTTCCTCTAAAAGATTTTATCGCGTCTACAGTCCACTCGAGGGTTGCATACTTTCCGTCATCATCAACAAGATAAACTCCTGTAATTTCATATCCAAAATGTGTAGTTATTTGCTTTACGATTTCTCCGATAAGATCATTAACATCCAAACTCGAAATCATTGCCCGGTTCATTTCATAAGAAATTCTGAGTTCCCTCATTGTATTATCGAGCCTCTGATAAAGACGAGAATTAGCAAGAGCAAAAGCAAAAACAGGAGAAAGGTTTTTCGTTAACTCTTTTATTCTTTCTATATCATCGGGAAATTTATCAAGATAATACAAATATAAAATAGCTTCGACCTCACCACGCAATATAATGGGAACCGCGACCAAAGACTTATTTTTACTGTTTTGTATTTCTTCACTTGGGTTGTAAAGCTCCGCAGGATCTTGAGAAACCACAATATCTCTCTTTCTTATAACTTCGCCTTCGATACCGGTCGCAAGTTTTGCTAAACCTTTATGAATAGAAAAATCTTCCTTAAGAGTCGAATAATCATAGGCAATTTTCTCCGGATTCTCTTTTAGTATCAGAAGAGAGGAGTAATCGGCGTGGGTAATTTCCGGAACAGTTCTTAATATTTCCCTTATAACTCCTTCCTGTCTGCTAAAAAGAGAAATATTACCCAGTAATTGCCCTACCCATTTAAAGAAATCAATCTCGTTATAAACCTCCATTTTAAAAATATACCGTTTTAATAACAATATGTCAAGAGTAAAGTTCTCTTTTAGGAGTTGTGGCATGAGTGTTTCCCCTTGACTTTTTTTGGTAAAAAAGTATTATAAAAAACAAATAGTTAAGGGAAAGCGGTTAGAATCCGCTGCAGCCCCGCTACTGTAATTGGCAACGAAAACTGCCGTGTTAGCCACTGGAATTATTCCGGGAAGGTGCAGTGAGTAGGATGGCCATAAGTCAGGAGACCTGCTATTTATGAGTACTCCGAGGGGAGAAAACAATAGAAAAATTAAAAGAATTATCATATGTAATAATATTTACTGCTTTAGCCTTAGGTTTAGGTTATCTTTTCGCTTACATACCCAATTTTGAACTTGTTTCGTCTACTGTTTTCCTGGCAGGTATCTTATTTGGGATTCGTGCGGGTACTTTAGTTGGAACTCTTACTTACTTTATTTTCGGTTTACTAAATCCACTCGGTATGTCTCCCCTACCACTTCTTTTAATGCAGGTACTCGTAGGAATATTAATAGGATCAGCCGGCGGTCTTTGCTATAAGAAAGAATGGAATAAAGCTCATATCATTTTACCCATAGGAATTTTGATTACACTCATATCCGACATGCTTACTACATCGGCAGGATTTCTATTTTTTCCCACTAAAAAAAGTTTTTTGGCTTACTTTATTATAGGGTTGCCTTTTGTCATCTGGCACGTATTCACTCAGGGCGTCATTTATGGTTTTGTTTTAACTCCAACAATACAAAAAATAAAAAAAAGGAGGTTTTATGCTTTTAATCATACTAAGCATGATGTACTTTGAATCGAAGGGAATAACAGTAACAGCAGATAGGTTTAAACATCTACCCTATCAAGTCGAAGTAATCGAGATTGAAAATTTACTTACCATCGACGAACTGGGAGAAATTCTTGAGAAAGAAGCAGGTGTTAAAATAAGTGGAAACGGAGACCCGAGCTCGCTTAGCCAAGCAGCCGTTCGGGGTAACACTCCGAAACATACACTTATAATGTTAAACGGACATAGAATAAATGACCCGAAATTAGGTGGATTCGATCTTTCTACAATCCCATTAAACGCGGTAAAAAGGATTGAAATCATAAAGGGTTCGTCTTCAGTATTTCAGGGCTCTAACGCGATTGGCGGGATTATAAATATCGTAACCGAAAAAAACACAAATGAAATAGAATTTCAGGGAAATACCAATTCAATTTTAGGGGCAAATTTGCAACTTTATAAATTTGGTGTAAATGGAAATCTAAATATTAAAAAAGGCGAAGGACAAAGAAGCAATACGGATTTTGAACATTACACACTGGCTTTTAATTGGAACGATTTAAATTTTACCGGAAGTTATAAAGATCTGGGTACACCGGGCGTACTACCCGACAGCGGTGTAATTCCAATATTCGGAGATTTAAGCGCGACTTCCCTTTTCGATAACCAGCAAACGCAGTTCACGGACCTATCGTACAGTAAAATTTTTACAAATGGCGATCTAGGGATACTAATCGAACCTGCTATTACAGGAGAAATACTCAAATATAATTGGAAATATGATCAAGTAATAGACTTCGCCACACTGGAAACAGATACAATAATAGCAAATGCAAAATACAAAACAATTGCCGGCCAATTAAATACGAAATTTCTATACAAAATGCTATCTTTATCTGTCAACATAGAAAAAGACAGGGTATGGTTAGACCAATATACATCAAGTTACGATACAACCTCTTTTTCACTTGAAGAAGAAAAAGCGGGAATGACTTTTTCTATTTTTCAGGAAACATCAAACATAAATACATTCGCTTCCTTAAGAGGAGACTGGTACGGAAGTTTCGGATTGCATCCTTCCTTTACAATCGGTAGTAGAATCACCAAGCCAATCGAGGTATTTGCATCAATCGGTTCCGCGTTCCAGGCTCCCACACTCTACGATCTTTACTATCCTGGCTTTTCCAATAAAGAACTTAAACCTGAATACTCCCTCGCGATAAACGGGGGAATAAAAATAAAAAACATAACTATATCCGGATATGTAAAAGAAATACGTGATAGAATAGTAAATGATGAAACCTGGACTCCGCAGAACATTGCTAAGAGTAGAGTTTTTGGGGTCGACATAGAAGCTGACGGTAAACACAAAGACATCTCATATTCATTAATATATTCCTATCTCGACGGCTACGACGAAGAAAACGAGATAAAAAGAGAACTTCAACACCAGCCAAAACATTCAATCGCGGGTATTCTTTCTTATGAAGGTCCGATAAACGCCGAAATATCCGGAAAATGGGCAGGAGAAAGGAAAATATGGCTATCAAGCAACAACCCTCCATATAACCAGGATTGGAAAAAGACTAAAAAAGTTTTTGTTATGGATTTAGGAATCTCCAAAAAATTCAACAATCTTTCTTTAGGATTTAATATAGAAAATATATTCGACCAGAAATATATAACAAACTTTGGTTTTTGTCTCGAAGATAGAGATTATCCGGGAACGGGAAGACACATAAATATTTGGGGTAAATACGCCTTCTAGACCCACATCGCAATTTTTAACGACAGACAACAATGCGTCAATCCGTCGAAATGTAAAGATTAAATATTAAAATGTAAAATTACAAATCAAAGTTAAAAAACTTACAAAACAAGGAAGAACAAAGAAGTTTATTAATAAATCAGTGTTAAAACTCCTTTCAATCTACCTATCCTACTTAATCCGTAAAAAAACTGCATCGGAGCGTTTAACTATAGTTTACTCTTTTTATCTTTGCATTTTTAAATGTAATTTTGCTTTTTGATTTTTGCTATTTAACTTAACAACAGGGGTTGACAAACTTTAAAAACCGATTATAATCCCATTGCTCGGTGGCCATAACGGAGAGGCCATACCCGTTCCCATTCCGAACACGGAAGTCAAGCTCTCCTGTGCTTATGGTATTGCCTTTTCGAAGGTGAGAGAGTAGGTCGCTGCCGGGCTTTTTTATTTTTAACCACGAGATTACACCGATTACTACCAGATTACCTCTCCCCCAAATTATTATCACATAAAGACACAGAGACACAAAGAAAAAAACAATAATTAGCCACGGATTTACACAGATAAACACGGATAAAAAAATATTTTTGTTTTACTAAATCCCAAATCCCAAATCCTAAACATGAACCACAAAGACCACAAAGTTTCTAATTTCTGTTTTTAGCTAACAGCGAAAGGCGAAGAGCTAAAAGCTTAGTTCAACAACAAATCACACAAATAGCACGAATAAAAAAATCTTGCTTGCTTTAACTAAAACCTAAAACCAAAGACCTAATATCTAATTCAGACACTTTTCCCTCTGTGCTCTCTGTGTTTTCTTTTTTCTCTGTGTACTCTATGGTTAAATTTTTAGTTTAAAGCAAAAAGATATTATTTTTCTCGCAGGCTTCAATCATACTATCCTGCCACAATCCGCACTGAACTTCTCCGATATGGGCTTTTTGAAGAAACAACATACAAAGACGGGATTGTCCAATCCCACCCCCTATGGAAAGAGGTAGTCTATCTTCTAAAAGCATTTTATGGAATTCTAATTCTTTCCTGTCTTCGGTACCTGTAATCTCGAGTTGTTTGATTAGAGCACTCTTATCTACTCTTATACCCATGGACGAGATTTCAAAACCTTTTTCTAAAACAGGATTCCACACAAATACATCACCGTTTAATCCTTTCGTTTTTTCACCCGTAGAAGTAGTCCAATCATCATAATCGGGTGCTCTACCATCATGCGGTTTACCGTCTGATAAATTCCCTCCTATGCCTATAACAAAAACAGCTCCTTTTTCTTTAGTAATAGCATCTTCCCTATCTCTCGGGGTAAGTCCAGGATATCTTTCCTGTAATTCTTCGCTATGCACAAAAGTTATTTCATCCCGGAGAAATGGCTGTAATTCCGGAAATTTTTTATATATAACCATTTCCGTTTCTTTCAAAACATCATATATTTTATTTACGATACTTTTTAAAAAATCCAAATTTCTTTCTTCCCTTGAAATTACCCTTTCCCAATCCCACTGATCCACATAAATAGAGTGCAAATTGTCTAAAACCTCATCCCTTCTTATTGCATTCATATCCGTATACAACCCGCTGCCTTCAGCAAATTTATATCTTGCCAGAGCCATCCTTTTCCATTTCGCGAGCGATTGAACGATTTCCGCCTCTGCATTCGATATATCTTTCATATCAAAAGAAACAGGTCGCTCGATTCCATTAAGATCGTCATTAATACCTGTACCGGATTCTACAAATAAAGGAGCACTTACTCTTTGCAGATTTAATTTACCCGCAAGCTCAACTTCAAAGTAATCCTTTACCAATTTAATAGCTTCTTCTGTTTCTTTTAGGTTTAAATGATTAATATAGTTTTCCGGAATTTGCAAATCCATCATATCCTCTTAAATCTTAAAAAACATTATATTCAAAACCCGAAACTCGTAACTCAAAACTTTTAATTTACTCATACTCATCCCAGCTTTTGATTTTTAAATCCTCGAGTGAAGTTTTTTGCATAGCTTCTACAACTCTTTTCGCCACCTGAAGGTTCGTTATAAGAGGAACGTTAAAATCTACAGCCTGACGTCTAATAAGATAATCATTATCAAGTTCTTCTTTTTCGATATTCTTAGGTATGTTTATTACCATATCTATCTTTCCGTCCGAAATATAACTCAGTGTATTCGGTTCTTTACTTTCTGAAGGCCAATGAAGAATTGTTGAATTTATTCTATAATCCTTCATAAACTCAGCAGTACCTTTGGTAGCATACAGATTAAAACCCATATCTCGAAGAATTTTAGCGCTTTCCAGAAACTCAGCTTTGCTGCCTATAGGACCGGTGGAAAGCAAAATTGTCTTTTTAGGTTTTCTAAAACCAACAGATATAAAACTTTTTAGGAAAGCCTCGTTAAAATCATCACCTAGACACCCCACCTCCCCAGTCGAAGCCATTTCAACACCAAGAATCGGATCCGAACCCTTAAGACGAGAAAATGAAAATTGAGGAGCTTTAACACCAACATAATCGAGGTCAAAAGCCGAGTTAGTTAGAGCAGGAACTTTTTTACCCATTATTATTCTTGTTGCGGCATCGATAAAGTTTATTTTAAGAAATTTAGAAACAAAAGGAAAACTTCTCGAAACTCTCAAATTACATTCTATAACCCTAACTTCATTGTCCTTA
>Ga0307419_10000971_pt1 | contig 14883 bp, 10 predicted proteins | sample SalMarWE160230MG_2_FD_202512 | JGI IMG/M metagenome (GOLD analysis project Ga0307419, IMG submission 202512) | Salt marsh sediment microbial communities from the Plum Island Ecosystem LTER, Massachusetts, United States - WE1602-30 | ecosystem: Environmental > Aquatic > Marine > Intertidal zone... | reverse complement strand
TGCCCGTTTTCAAAGACAGAGCCCGAAATCAAGTTCAGTTGATTCGAGTACAAAGGATGGACCTGAGATTGGCTAGCAAATGAACAAAAAAGAAAGTTCATTCAGATTTCTAAATATGTTGCTCACCGGTCATTTGATGAGCTTTTCACTCCTCATGATTCGTATACATTCTTTTACTGCCCGATTTTCGTCGGTTTTACTAAGATTGAACTCACCAAGTCTATCTCTTACACTACTTGCAAAAGACTCTCTACCAATACGTCCAATTTGCCTTATATCATGGAGATGTCTTGTGATGGAGATTTTATAGGTTTCAAGGTCAGATTCCAGAAACACATACAACACATTTCCGCCTACGGCATCCTGCTCTATCATTGCGTATGCAAATTCAACTTTTGCAGGATCTTCTCTCACATCCCAGATCTCTATGGTGTCATCGATGACCTCTTCGATTTTTGCTGCTAATTCTTCATTTGGCACGATTCCTGCCGCAGAAATCAACTTCTCTAGTTCAGTTTTCAGAAACTCTCGAACCTCTGAGGCTACCCCCAAGGCAATATGTTGTTTATACACTCTATTCTCTCGAGTTACCTTTGTATCTCGCTCTTGGAGACCGACAATGACGTGCTCAGGTTCCAGCGTGACATAAGGACTCCATCTGGTAGGATTCTGAAGATATACCCCAGGCAATTGAGGGGCCACTCTTGTCCCAAGCTTATTCATAAGCACGGTCCTGAGATGCCAGGATTCTTTGACTTCTTCCAGACAATCTTGTCTGACTTTTATATCAAAGGTGTGAGTTATCCACTGCTGGTTATCCTCAGACCAGTAGGCGACCTTCCTTGATTCCACGAGTGTTCGCAGCTGTGCATCAGTGAATCTAGCTGTTTCAAGCATGGTAAGTTCTGTAGATAGTTTGTGGGAATCTTCTAGTTGGACTCTCCAACATGATCCATGAGTGACTCCTGGGGCATTGCTGACATGTATTGGTTCATCATAAAAACTTCCAGGCTTGAAGAAGCGATGATGTGGTATAGTTACTGCCAGCTTTTGCTCTTTACGAATTTCTTCCAGCGAAACATGCTTCATCGGACACGTCCACACATCATGATACAGTTCCAACGTGAAATCTTGGCCTTTCGTTGTTTCAAGTAAGGCTTCAGCAGTAGGAGGGAGTTCTAAATCCAATCCCGGATACGGATCATGTCTGAAGACCCAAACTGACACGATTGAACAATCACTGCTGTATGAAATATCAGTGAACCTATTCCATATCAATTTCTGACCCTCAACCATCACTGGTTCGCATTCAGTGTCAGGTCGCCGAAGAATCTCAAGCAAGTCGGAGGTCCTGTTGATTAGTAGGTTTCCTACCTGAGAAAGAGAAATAATCTCAGTGAAAGTAACACGGTACATCCTCTTCTCAGCATCGAGTGCAACATTGCAAGTAGCAGGGATACAACCTCCCAAACTATTATTCAGAATAACCCGCGCTCGTAGTACCATATCTTCCAAGTCCTGAAGAGGATGACGAGCTTCGTCGTAGGTGACCGGATGAAGATATCTGACCTGTGTTAGTTCGAGTGTCCTGAGAAGAGTGACATCCTCGAATTTTCGAGTTGTGAAGTGAACTTTTCCTATTGGAACCCATTGTCTATTCTTTCTATCATCCACCCATAAGACCTGCTCTCCATATTGCTCAGCAATCATAATCCGTTCTCGACGTTCACCGTCCTGCGGTCGGCTATATACACTTAACAAATCCACGCTACTTTCACTCCAGAAGGTTTTCCCCGAAACCAGCTGGTGAAGGATATTTTCACACGTTTCCCGTGGGTCGACCCCTCGGAGTTGCACGAGAGCTGCATTCATATCAACAGTACCAGGATTACGTTGGAAAAGTATCCAGAGATAGCTAGAGTCGGCATCACTCGTGGTAGAGATAACTAGCATCTGACCAAATCTAATGTTGGTCAACATGCTCTGTAGACGAAGTGTCTTGTTCATCCGCACAGCTCGCTTTTGTAATCGTTTGAAGAGGCGGTGTCTGTCAAGTATTGACCGTCCAGTGGAATGATTTCGCGGATACGTCACCTTCATACCTAGTCCAAGCAACTGCCATGGACGAACGTATTCCCACAAAGATGCTAGTGTTTGTCTGAAACCCTCTAGAGTCTGAGAGCCGACAGCAGCCAGTATTAAAAGAAACAGGTGGTTTCCAGTGAGAGAGAGAATATCTGGATGACTCAGGTGCATGGAAGTCAGATAATCTCTCTGTGTTATGGAGAAGGATGTAGTGTTACTACGATAGGGAAGTGACCACTCCCAGATTTGCTTACTCTGTGGATTGGATTCCAGGGCCTGACGGATCAGGCGAAGCGTGTTCATCAGGGATATTGAGTCTTCTGAGATTGGCGTTGCAAGAATCTCTTCTATTTGATCAAAAAGGTCTGATAGATCATTTTCAGTATTTCCTTTCAAAAAGTCAATAGTATTTTGAATATGGCGGATTTCAGCAAGGGCAATTTTCCTGTAATCCTGTTCATAGTCAGTAACGTAATGTTCAGCTGGTGGACGTGTCGTTCGTTGTACGTGAGAACCTCCTAGCTGCATTTGTCTGGTTTCACGTCTTCTATTGATTGCAGCCATGGGTAATAAAAGTTTGATTCTGCCATCGCGCTCCATCTCAGTGAGAGATTGAGTGGGACTGAATTGCAGTCGGGGACTGGAATCTTCAAGACTCTGCTCTTTTTCTATTGACACTTCGTGAATTTCCAGTTCAAAGTTCGACCGTGGGATCGGATTATACTCCTGACGAGGTAAGAGATGAGGAATGAGTTCTCGTACATGTTGCAACTGGTTCTCCATATACAGCGGTGTATAGTGAACAGATTCGCTACTACTTTTGTAGTATACTTCAGGGTACTTTCTCCCACCTGTCTGAAAGTCCTGCCCCCATCCACGCAATGGACTAACCTCAACTATGTTCCAATCAGGATCTTCATCTGGTCGTTCTATGAGGATACCTCGTTCGTGATAATTTGTGGATACACGAGCTCCTGATCGATTGGGGGGCATAGGAACATTCCAGATGATAGTGTCAACGAGGTTCTGCCAGACGGATCCATGATAGAATGGGGCTATACATCTGGTTGAGTAAGCAATGCTACTCTGGGCAATAGGCACTGGTCTTGCAAACCAGACAATCGTACTGTTCACTGGAATTGTCTGGGTGAGTAATGATACAAGTTCATCCAAATACGCCCGATGTGTTGATGGGGTACTGCGACGAAGGTACTCCCATCCTGAAACCACGACAATCGGTCTTCTACTCCTTTTGAATTTCCTCTGAAGAGAGATCTTGATTGTGTTTATAGGTGCTCCATGATACATAACAGCGTGCACCTGAGTTGAAAGACTCTCCATCTGTACACGTTTCCTGAAGAACCGTTGAATCGACTTGCTTTGATATTTCATTCGAAATTGTTTCTTTCTCAACACAGGATCTGCTAATTCACCACTCAAATCCAACCAGTACACATCTCGTCGTTTTCTTTTCGCAATTTCATGAATGTATTCAATACCATGCCAACGTTCTGCAATAGCGGCAGCAGATTGTGATGGTGCCCCACTTCCGGGAACTGCCAGATAAAGCTGGAACTCTTTTTGATCCTTGATACGAAATCGGAAGGGTTTCTGGGGGACGGGAATGTCCGTTTCTTCGGTAGGAGTAGTCGGCTGTGCGACTGACAGCATACGTAGGCCAATTCTAAGTTTTCTCTGTCCTTTTGATGGAACAAGAAGCATTCCGTCTGCAAGCGTTCCAGCAATACAGCCTTCATAGGCCTGTGTGACCAGAGGAAGAATCGCTTCGCTGATCTCTTGCCAACTCTGACACGAATCTACCACCAGAACTGCCTTCGCAAGCTGCTTCGGAGCATCAACATCTTTTCTCATGAACCGTTTGTATTCCATTAGGGTAGTTGTTTCGTAGGCATCCAATTGCTCTTTCTCATAGTCATCTGGAGTGGTAGCAAGAACAGTCTGCCATTCCTCATCAGTCATCTCTCGATGGTCCAACACAAACTCTCTAACGATGTTTTTGCTTTGCTTTGACCGAGATTCGACACCATACATATCAAAATCAAAGGCACTCTTTGTCTTCATGTCCACAATCATAAAAGGCTCACAGGTGATGGCTACCGAGGAACCATCAACTCGTGTCTGTTTCTTTGCCCTGGCCAAGATGAAGTCAAGCCGTCCTCGACCATCATCTATTGGAGTTTCAGCGAGCAAAATCAGTCCACTATTATCATAAGCTAACTCGGTTCCATTATAGATGATTCCTTTGAAACTGAATGGGCTCTGAAAGTTCTTGCTGACGAACCGATGTATCTTGACACCTAGCTTTCTACTCTGTTCTTGATACTCTTGCAGGAGTACCACTGAGTCTTCTTCATCTAGGATTCCCCTTGCTAGGAGTGATTTCAACATCTGCATTGGTTTGTCTAGAATAACACCCTCTCTACTCGCTTCATCAACAATGTACTGAAGGAAATGCCGCTTTGATTCATCATCCACTTGTTTCTTGTCTTCTTCGATATAGTCAACCTCAATCAGAGCATTATCAAGGATAGTTTCCATCACTTCTGCTGTAATTGATTGACGTTTCCCATTTCGAGTGCCATACTTACTCTTGATCAGCTCAACAACAGCTCGGAGTTCTCGCAGTCCTTCCCTAACATAGTTACCTTTGCCTGTTCTTCTCTGAGAATATACATAGTCTAAATAAGGCAAGAGTCTGACAAGAAGCAAATCGATGTATTTCTTCGCATCCGTCATCGGTACTCCGTATTTCAGGCACTGGCGTACTAGTTCCATGAGAGGACTTCTGATCATGTCTGCAAAATCCAGTTCTGGTAGATGGTTATGTCTGATTGGATAGAAAGGTGTCTTTGAAGTCCCAGGATATCCATCAACTGTCCTACCATCATGTAGTTCAACTGAAACAGGTTTTGGAAAAAAGTGGCGTCCCTTAGCCACATCCCGCAACCTGCTTCCAGCATAGTCCCATAGGATATTGAGGTACTTTCTAGTTCCTTCATCTCGTTTCACGCGTTTGCTTTCTGTATTTCCATATCGTATAGCGGTCTTGAGGAGTATTCGAGTGAAGCTCCGGCGAATGTTGTTCTCCGCCTTGAGTAAGGGTGTTGCATCAGGATGCCCAGAGCGTACTGTATGTTGATAATTCTCTTTCGCAGATTGCCACACTCTTGTCATTCCTTTAATGCGGTTACCTTGCCCAAAGTATAGTGGTCTTGCTACTCCTGTAGCTCTATCTCTCGCTAATGCTAAAGTGATTGCCATTCCCATTTTGAATGAAGTCGTTAGAACTCTTGAAGAGTTGCGGGGATACAGATGATTAGCCACAGATCCATATTATATTATATAATATAATAAATTCTTCGGGTAATTCAACATTTAGAAAATCCCTATTTATTTTATGTTATTGTACTAAATTAAGAATTTAGAAAATTTACATCTTACAGTCTTAATAAATTTAAAAGCAAATATACTGGATAATTGTACGAGTACATATTCATTCTTGGAAACAAGAATGGGAGTGAACTCAAACTGACCAGAAATGGGTCAGAAATTTAAAAGCAAAAGGCGAAAGATATGGCTCGTTCCAAAGGTGTGACAATCTCGGTAAAGGTCCCAATAAAATGGGAGTCTATGACCGAGAGGAATAGGCAGCGGCTTAGGCAGACCGTTGGAAGAGATACTAGAGTAATTCGTGCATTTCTTGGAATAATTGAACAACATGAGAACGAGTTGCTAACAGGTCGTAAGAAGAATAGAATTCATGATGGTAACCTTGACAAACTCACAATGACTGCTCTAAAGGTTAAAGTCGGAAACAGTCAGAGGTTGTCAGTCACCCATGACTTTAAGGTAAGATTTCCTAGAATATCCCCGAATGAGATGACAGAGTGTCGACAGACTGCTGTCGCCCTCTATGAGAGTTATCTCGAGCTTAGACGGAAAAAAGGAAGACGCACTTCACGACCAACTGCAATGAATAGCACCAGAAGAATTCCTAGATGGGTATTTTCTCAAAGATTCAAACTAGTCGAGAAGAGGACTTCAATTTCTCGATGGTGGTTAGATATCAGGGACTCGCTTGATTCTGTATTGGAGGGAAGAATTCAACATGATCGGTTGAGTATTCCCCTAAAGGTGTCACCCTTTCACTTGAATCAACTTGGGAAGGGAGAGATAAAGGCAATCCAGATTTTTACTGACAGAAGTGGGAAGTGGTGGGTTGCAATTGCGGTCAGAGTAGTAATTACTAGTCCTCCAGATGACTCTCTTCCCGTAGCTATTCTGGGAATAGACTTGGGTATCGAAAAAGCTGCTTGCTCCACGCTCCTCACTCCTGAGAAGACACGTGAGACTCGATACTTCGTCCAGAGAGAAAAAGTTGCAAATATCAAGAATTACGATAGACTTGTCGCAGACTTACAACGAGAGATGCACACTCGGAAGAATAAAGCAACTCCAACAGATAGAGTTGCTGAGAAGCTTCGAAAGATACGTTCAAAGAGAGAGCATGTTGCCAAGGAGTATGACAGAGTTCTTGTACGTCAACTCCTTGACTATATTGTTGAACTCTCTGAGATATATACTCTCTATGTCGCCATCGGTCGCCTGAAAAATATACGAATGCGTGCAAGAAAGGGAAACTACCAAGGGCGAAGGTTCAGGGGATTGATTCATTCCTGGGCCTTTGCTCGGATAACCAATAGTCTAAAACATGGACTTGCTCAGCAGGGTTGGAAGGTCAAAGGAAAGGACGCTCGATTCAGGGCTGTTCCTGAGGGATGGACCTCTATCATGTGCTGGAAGTGCGGAAGTAAAGGAAGACGTCCAAAGCAGAACTACTTCCATTGTCCATCATGTGGATACAAGGTTAACGCTGACAAGAATGGTAGTGCTAATATTGCGGCACGCATGCTTACGCTCACAAAGTCTTTACACTCTGTGAGAGGACTAGGTCTGTGGACTAGGACTCTGGATAGGGTCCGACGTACTCGTCCAAAAGCCCGAAAGAGAATCTCGAAGAGATTGTCAAAAGGGAAGTCCTTACTCTCCACGAAAGAACAATCATCAGGTTCTGGAGAGTCCGCGGCTGTTCACTTTGTCCAGTCGGACCTTTCCGATTTTGGTGACAAGATCGAAATGAGTGATAATGACCCCGCCGTGGTAAGTACTGTGGAAAATCTCTCTGTGGTCGGAAGTGATGCTTCGACATCATCGCAGGAGAAGGAAGCCAGGTCTTCAGGAGGGATCCCATCCCGATGATGGTTGACAAAGCTCTTGCTAAGTTTAGCATTTTCTCGAAAATGCTGGATGGTGGTGACACTGGCAGGAGAAGGGTAGAACACAGAAATTTCTTACAGTTGAGGTTCACTCACCAAAATGTAAGATTTAGGTTACCATTCAGTAAGTCTTATATCCGATTCCAAAGCGCGTTCACCAGAACTCCCATAGGAGGAACTCCGCATGTCTCCAACCAAAGTATCAACTGGTCAAAAAGGTGTTGTTTCTAGTTATAGAAGAGGGAAGCACCTACAGCACACAAATCAAGTGATTTTGCTATTTAGTGAGACAAAGACCAAAGCGGAGGCTGCTGCACTTGTAGGGCGTAAGGTGAAATGGACTTCACCCGGTGAGAAGGAAATCTTGGGTAAAGTGTTGGGACCACATGGCAACAGCGGTGCAGTCAGAGCAAAATTCAATACTAACCTCCCAGGTCAGGCTATTGGAACACCTGTTGTCCTCATATAGGACAATCACGAAGTTTTATCAGGAAATCATCGAAAGTCCAATTGGCTCCGGTGATGTAATTGGCTATCCGAGGGTAGAAATATCCAGCGACGAGTCATAGTTAAGCTGAGGGGCCACTTTACAATATTGTTTATTTCTAATGGTGAATATGAATGATAGAGTGGGTAGCGTATTTCTCAGCCTATTTTCTTGCTGGACTGACCCTGAAGATTGGTGATGATCTACTTGATGAGTTGGATAAACCAGACCTATCATGGGTACCGCTCGCTCTTGCGGGAATTCTTTTTGGATTCATCATGACTGTGTCGGAATATGACTTAGCCCTCATAACGAGTATAATCATTGGAGTAATTGCATCCGGGAAAGTCAATCGTCTGCAGTTTGTAGTTGGATTTGTGTTGATTTTTGTAGTAGTATTGTTCGTTGGAATTCCACCTATCAGTAGTTGGTTGGACTGGTTAACACTGGTCATTATGATGTTCCTTGCTGCTGTTCTTGATGAACGAGGTAATGAATGGACAGACAAAGAAGTTTCACCAAGAGCATACAAATTCTTTGAGTACAGATTTACATTGAAGGTTTCAGTCATTCTGATTGCACTGATTTGGCCATTACTACTTCCAGCAGCAGTAGGTCTCTGGTTCTTTGATCTTGGCTATGAGATTGTAGGATGGATTGTAAGAAGAAATCACAATAGTGTTTGATAGGCAAGACTACAGCACACATCTTCAAATGTTGGTTCAAGACCTTGTGCCCTAGCAAAATCTACACCTTCTTGACTTATCATTGCAATACCATTAACACCACTTCTTACTGCATACATGTCTGTGTCAATCTTGTGCTGTCCCATAGGTCGTGCACAACCCAACAAAATTGGGATTTCTGGGAAACCAAGGCGCGCCACTGACATTATTCGACCGATGGCTTCGGGCGATGGAGGAGTGACATTCTCCATGGCAGTCTTTCGTACAGGATTGAGGGCTATGATAACCACAGCAGAAGGATTGCCTTTTGAAATCATATGAAGGGCTTCTATTTCTCCTCTGAGTTGGCCATAATTCAGTCCAACGAGAATATGAGGAACTGTAGGAATTTTGTGCTCTTCAAGAATGTCAAGAGACCTACGCATCTTTTTTGGACCATCAGAAATGTGATACACTTTGGATGACACTTCATCATCACCTATGACATCAAGCATTGCAGCATCAATTCCTGCGTCCGCTAATTGATATGCAGTTTCAGGTGTCACAAGACCTGTGTGGACCACAACTTGCAGGTCTAAGTCATTCTTCACTCGCTTTATTACTTGACCAAATCTTCCAAGGGGAACATGACCCGTAGAGTCAGAGCCGCCACTGATTAGGACACCTTCTCCTCCTTGATTCTTAATATCCAAACATCGCTCAAACAACGATTCAGGAGTAAGAGTTTCCTCCATACCTTTCAGGAGCTGACTATCACAATGCTCGCAGTTTAATGAACAGGAAGTCCCAGTTACACTGAGAGAGAGAAAGTTGTTAGAACGTACTTGTTTGTGATCTTTAATCTGATAGGGATAGGCTGTAGGGCTATAACAAGCAAGCTGCTTACCAAAGGAATTCAGTCTAGATTGGAAAGCCTTAGACAACCACATATCAAATTCATTTGCAGATGACCTCAAAATCTGATAGCCATCATTAAGGATGTCAAAGCTCACAGTTCAACCTCATCACAGACCCAACTATTTCCGCTTTTAGGATTATCATTAGGGGCTATATGGCAAAGAACAAGTACTATTTAGGAGCGAAACCAGTTCAGTCATCATAGGATATTAGGGTGAACAAATAGTGAACTGCGGGTCTACCGAGTCAATTGATGTCTTTTTCAACGCTAAGAGCGTTGCAATTTATGGTGCATCAGCTAGCCAGAACAGTGTAGGAGCTTCAATAGTTCAGAATTTTATCAAACCGCAATACACAGGGAAGGTCTATGCGGTGAATCCAAAGTACAAGCAAGTCCTTGGGATTCCCTGTTTTCCAACACTCCAAGACATTGAAGACCCTATTGATATGGTAATCGTTGCAGTTCCAGCGAGAATAACTCCAAGAGTGTTTGAAGATATTGCAGCAAAAGGAGTCAAAGCATCAATCATCATTTCTGGAGGCTTTTCAGAAACGGGACCTATTGGCGCAGAACTCGAGGATGAGGTTGTAGATATAGCAAAGAAACATGGGATTCGTATCATTGGACCAAACTGTATCGGTGTAGTAGATACGCTCAGTCACATTGACACATTTTTCCTACCCGAGTATAGATGTGGTAGGCCAAAACCCAGTAACGTTGCCAATATCTCCTTGGTATCTCAATCAGGAGCCTTTGCAGCGGCAATCTCGGACTGGACTTCTGAATTAGGTCTTGGTGTTAGTAAACTAATCAGTCTAGGTAACAAATGTGATGTAGATGATGATGATTTACTCTGCTATCTGGCCAATGATGATTCAACTCAAGTCATATGCTACTACACAGAGGGCTACGATCAAGACAAGGGTCGAACTTTCTTTGATACTGCTAGTAGAGTGACTCCACACAAGCCGGTCCTTGTTGTCAAGTCAGGAAGAGGACAGAAAGCAAAAGCTGCAGCGAGTTCTCACACAGGGTCTCTTGCAGGGTCAGATAAAGTCGCTGATGCTGCGTACAAGCAATCTGGTGTAATCAGAGTGAATGACTTTGAACATATGTTTGATGCAGCTAAAGCTCTTGCAATGCAACATGCTGCAAAGGGAGATAGAGTTCTAATGGTCACTAATGGCGGAGGTCTGGGTGTTATGACAACTGATGCACTCGAAGCCACAGGGTTAGCCATTCCATCCCCATCAAAAGAACTAACACAAATTTACAAAGAGCGCTTGCCAGCCTATTGTGCGGTAGGAAATCCCATAGATGTTGTGGGAGATGCAAATTCAACTAGGTATGATATTGTCTTCGAAGAAGCAATCAAGAGTGGTGAATATGACATGTATGTAGTAGGTATGCTCCTTCAGACCCCTAGTCTGAGCATGGAGATCACCAACGTGATAGCAAATCACCAAAGACAATCAGGGCTTCCCTTTGTTGTGGTTTCAATGGGAGGCGGATTCACTACAAAAGCGGGGGAGATAATGGAATTAATGGGTGTACCAACATATGCAACTGGTGAAAAGGCTGCACTTGCAGCAAAAGGGCTAGCACAATATGGAGAGATCAAATACAGGCATAAGTTCAACAAAACTCGCATCTCGGATAAACCATAAAAGGAACTAACTGCGGTAGCAAGTAGAGTAGAGGTCTGGAAAACGATGAAGGAAGCGAAAAAAATCTTCAAGACTGCCCTCGAAGAGGGAAGAACGTTTGTACTGGAGAACGAAGCAAAGGACATAATGAATGCATATGGGATCCCCATTCCAGCTTATGACACAGCAGTGACTGCGGATGAGGCTGTGGAAAAGTCCAAGGCAATCGGTTATCCTGTAGTGCTAAAGATACTTTCCAAGGATGTTTTGCACAAATCCGACGCGGGAGGAGTTAAAATCAATCTTAAGAACGATGATGAAGTTCGTAAGGCATTCACTGAGATTATGGATAATGCAAAGAACTACGGAAAAGAGAAGGGAATTGAAGTAGATCTCAGTCGTGGCGTCTTCATTTCTGATTTCGCAGAAATGGGGACAGAAATTATTGTTGGCGTCACAAAGGACCCACAATTCGGTCATGCACTGATGGCCGGACTGGGTGGTATCTTTGTAGAAGTTCTCAAAGATGTATCATTCAGACTGATTCCCTTCACTGAGATTGATGCTAGAGAGATGTTGAAAGAACTGAAAGCGTATAAGATTCTTGAAGGTATCCGCGGTGAACCTGCAAGAGATATAGATTCCTTAGTCGAGGTCATGCTGGCCGTATCTAAAATGATTGATGAGAATCCTGAGATTAATGAACTGGATTGTAATCCAACCTTTGTGTATGAGAAGGGAAAGGGTACTCTTGTCGTTGATGCACGAATTCTTATAGGTGAATCAGAAGTTAGCCATTGATTAATTTGTAGACAAGAATCAGACCTCTCTTTAGATCAGCGTCCTGAATGGGAGTAGTTGGAGAATCTTTAGTTCTACTAGCTAGAAGTAAAATCAATGCAATAAGACGTGGTACCAGTCGTGCATATTGCAAGAGGAAGTCCTTATTCCCTGTAGAGTCTACAATTAACCCTTCGAGTCGTCTGACCAATAGTTGGATTCTTTCTTCAACTCCATCGCCTGGCTGAAGGCTTTTGAAAATCGATATTGCTGCTGAATCATCCTGAAGGAAGTCAGATGATACTCCTACACTCTCTATCAGCTCTAATGAACCAATAATGATAGAATCATAGTGTTCCTCTTCAAGACGTTTAATGCCCTGTTTCACAGCCTGAAGTTGGCCAAGTATCCTTAATGAATTTGTTAGAATAGAACGAGCTGCGCCAGACGTGGCCTTTGCCATCTGAATAAAATGCCCACCATATTCTTTCTCAAGGCTTGCAGCAACTGATGCATTCAGCTTCTTTTCAAATCCTGGAGAGAAATTCACACTAGCGGCTTTAGGAAGCAGAGTGTGAGAGCCCAGTTGGCGAATTACGGTAAGAGCTTTGAAGTCATAAAGTTCAACATAGAATAGAAGTATACGTACAACATCATAAGCTGTTTCGAAATCAGCTTCTGTAGCAACATTCCGCCCTTGCCCTTTGCATGCAAATGCACTGAGTAACGCCCAAGCTGAGAGCATACTACTACAGAAATCTTCAACCTGAGTTGATGATTCAATATCATGTTCTTCAAGAAATCTAGAGAGTTTGTCTGTAGCTCCAGAGATTCTTTGGAGGGTAGTTCCACCAACATGAAGGTCTGCAATGGATTTGATAAATCCACGAGCTTCGCGAGATGGGGGTCTCAGAACAATGCCAGGTTCTTGTCGCGTAACTGTCCACCATTTCGAAGCAGAAGTAAGATAATCAAGAAGATCAACAGACATTGTTAGATGATCATGAGTGACCATTGTTTCAGAGTCTATGAATGCTATCAACCGAGTTGTAAGGCGAATGAATCTATTGAGATGAATAGATAGTTTTTCACCAGCGAACACAAAGTCAGCAAACCTAGATACAACTGAGTTGATTTGTTCCACTGTTTCGTCATCGAGCTGCGTGTTTATGAGACCTCGATAGACATCAACTGGAGTTCTAGCCAATATCGCATAGTCTCCTGTAATATCAAATCAAGGAATTTGCCATATAAAAGACTGTGTCATAATGGGTTCAAAGGTCACTTTCCATATCGTCTTGAACGTTCACCATAGGAGCGCAATGCGCGCCAGATGTCAATTCGTCTAACAGCAGGCCAATAAATCTGTGCAAAATATAGCTCTGAATATGCAGATTGCCAAAGAAGAAAACCGGACAATCGTTCTTCACCTGATGTTCGAATAATGAGATCAGGATCCGGTACACCACTTGTATAGAGATGACCTTCAATTACTTCTTCAGTGATATCGGAGGGTGTCATTGTACCAGCCTGTATCTTTTCCCCAATCGCTTTTACAGCATCTACGAGTTCTGCTCGACCTGAATAGCCAATAGCAACATTGAGGATATGATCTGTATAACCTTGAGTTTCTTCTTCTGCAGCCATGATTGCTACTTGAACATCCTCAGGTAAGAGATCAACTCGTCCGATAGCTTGAATCCGTACTTTGTGTTTATGAACATCAGGATTTCCTACAACTTCTGAGAACTTGTCTTTCGCCAAATTCATAATTTCTCGAACTTCATCTTCGTTTCTGTTAAAGTTCTCTACCGAAAATGCATAAAGTGTGCATACTTTAACGCCAGCCTCCCAGAGGATACGTAACACTTCCAAGACTTTTTCTGCACCTTTATAGTGACCAAACCATGGAACTTCCATACCCTGTTTTTTGGCATAACGTCGGTTTCCATCTAGAATAATACCAACATGGCGTGGGGAGTGTTTTTTATCTAACTGCCGATACAGGAAGTACTCGTATAATCGATAGACAGGTCCGGTAATATTCAACGATAACGCCCTCTGCAATGAGTAGTCGAACATGTACCCCTAATAGAGTTGGTGCTAGGAATGCTGGTGTACTAAATCATTGCTGCGACTTTTTCTGCAGCACGTTTCATATCCAAGAATATTAGCCCGAGCTTAGCATTTGCAGTTGTAGATACGGTAAGACAGGCATTCATTCCAGCTTGAACAACAAGCAACCAGCCATTGACACCCTTGACGTTTACTTGTTCTAGCTCTCCTTTACCCAGTTCCATTGCAGCCTTCTCCCCTAGAGTCAGCATTGCTGCAGTCATAGCTGCTACCTTTGCTTCATCAACATCAGTGGGAAGAGCTGATACAATTGGGAGCCCTTCAACACTTACTATAGCACAGGCTTCAATCTCAGGAATACTTCCCTGAAGTTCGTTCAGAACACCTTCGAGTGTATTTTCGCGGGATTCTCCCATTTTGTTTCACCTTTAAATTACTTATACATGCGTTTTAATATGACTTCTCGTGCTATAGCTTGGAACGCCCTCTTAACTCCTACGCCTTGTACTGCAATGGTTTCATAGATTGGAACATTGCCTCCAAGACCGAGGAGATCAAGCATTTCATCACGTGACATTCTGTTGGGCAGGTCTCTCTTGTTAAGCATGACCACTATAGGAATTTCGCGCCCAAGAGCATCACCCAAGAATAATTTCAATTCTTCAAAACTCTCTGTATTCTCATCACGCTGGTCTGGTGATGAATCGGCTACAAAGAGGATACCATCGGTACCCTGTAAGACTACTTTTCGCTGATGCCTGTGCCTCTTCTGTCCTGCTACTGTAAAGACATCAAAAAGGACTCGTCCACCAGCGGACATTGGAACGTAATCAAAAAAGAGTGTTCGATTGGTTTCATCCTCGATAGCAGTGAACTCTCCCTTCTGTAGACCTTCTACTTTTCCATAGAGCCATCTGAGAGCTGTGGT
>Ga0307419_10000969_pt1 | contig 14897 bp, 11 predicted proteins | sample SalMarWE160230MG_2_FD_202512 | JGI IMG/M metagenome (GOLD analysis project Ga0307419, IMG submission 202512) | Salt marsh sediment microbial communities from the Plum Island Ecosystem LTER, Massachusetts, United States - WE1602-30 | ecosystem: Environmental > Aquatic > Marine > Intertidal zone... | reverse complement strand
GTTGCCGTCGATCCCGCCCGAGGAGCCGTTCTTCTTGACCCCGCCGCCGGAGGTGAGGGCGCCGGGCGGATTGGGCAGCAGGTTGAGGTCGAGGATGGCCAGCGTGGTGACCGTACGGCTCGTGCCGCCCGTGGTCGTCCCGGTGGAGCTGATCTGGTACAGTTGTCCCGTCGTGCCTCCCATGTCCACCAGCTGGGCGACGCTCACCACGGCCGAGCCCCCGGTCCCGAACGTGTAGCTCTGGCTTCCCGACGGTACGCCGGTGTGTGTGGCCAGGTACTGGCTCAGCCCCGCGTCGGCCACGTCCAGCGCATCGACCACCTCGCGATAGTTGACGGCCGTCGTGCGCTCGGAGTTGGCCATCAGGAATCCGCCGGTGGCCAGCGCCGTGAGGCCGACCAGGGCCAGGAGCGCCGCGACGAGTGCGAAGCCTTCCTCCCGGGCGGTCGGCGGGCGCCACCTCGGCACCGGACCGTTTCGGGTCGGGCGCTCGATGCCCTTACGACTATTGGAGGCGCGTGAGCGAGTCATGTGGGTCTCCCGTATTCCCAGGAGCGAAGGTCAGCTCTGGAGGTTGCGGAGGGGAATGTCGAAGCTGAGATCCCGGTTGACGTCGAAGCGGTTCTGCCCGGAGCCGGTGGCCGTGGCCGAGACCCGGATGGAGCGGATGTCCGTCAGCCCGGAGCCCGTCACGGTGTTGTGGACGCTGCCGTCGCTCGCGACGTAGCTGAACGCGGCGCCGGAGGCGAACGGTGCCACGAGCTCCTGGTCGTTCCGCCACAGGGCGGTACCGCTCGAGAAACTCGAGGACGCGAACGAGTAGGTCAGCGTGCCATACACGCGGACGGCGGAGCCCACCGCGGGGACCGGCAGCGTGGTGCCCGACCAGGTCACCGCGCGATAGCGAGAGGCGTCCGCGCTCTGCGCCGTGCCGTCGTTGGCCGTGGCACAGGCGCTCTGGGCGGCGCTGGAGACCGTGCCGGAGGCGTCGAAGTTGTCGTCGTAGGCGTAGGCCGCCGAGAGTGGATCCGACGTCGCGGTGCCGCGCCCCGAGGGCAGGTTCACACCGGAGGGCTCGTCGTACACGTAGGTGTAGACCGTCGTCGCGCCACCACTCGAGACGGTGTCGCATACGACGGCCCTGAGCGCGTCGAAGCGGACCTCCACCGAATCGGGAGTGGCCATCTCGATGTCCTGGGGCGCCGACATGCGCAGCTCCGTGGCCACGAGCTCGGAAGCGCCCCGCATCGTCTGCTCGGCGTAGATCGTATCGTCGTTCTTGCCGTAGAAGCTGTTCTGGCGCAGGAGCAGGCTCATCACTCCGGCGAGGAGGAAGCCGGCCACCACGACCGCGATCAGCATCTCGACGAGCGTGAACCCTCGCTCGGGTCCGGCCGAAGCCGGAGCTGCCCGGCTCGCTCCCCGACACGCCTTCACATCGACCTCCTCTGGCTTTGGTCGCGCGGCGCTCATGGCGTTGGCAACGCCACGGCCTTGTGGAGCCGCGTGATGAAGGTGTCCGGCGTCACTCCGGTCCCGCCGGTCACGACCAGCTGCACGCTCTTGAGCTTGCCGCTCGTCTGGGTGACGGTCCGCGACACCGTATAGCTCCGGCCCGCGACGGTGATGGTGGTGTCCGAGCTCCCCGTCGGGACGGCGGAATAGTCCTGGGCCATGCCGTCCATGAGCTGCTGCGCCACCATGGCCTGGTCGGTGTCGTAGGCCGCGCCGCGCGTCTGCCGCGCGGTCGAGAGGCTGACGCCGGCGATGGCCAGGAGTCCGAAAGCCAGGATGACGACCGCGATCAGCACCTCGACCAGGCCGAAGCCCGCCTCCCTGCCCATGATCTCCTCACAGTCCATATGCGATCCGTGTCCGGCCGAGGGGACTGACGTCCACGTGCTTGGTCAGGCCGTTGCGCCCCAACTGGATCTCCACCGTGGAACCCGACGTCAGAATGCCCCGCGAGTTGAAGGTCAGGGAGTCGCCGTCCGCCTGGATGTCCAGCAGGGTGAGCGGGGTATCACCCGTCGAGCTCATGTCCTCGCGGGCGAGGACGGTGCCGCTCGCGTCCCGGATCACGTAGCTGCGCGCGCCCTCGTCGGCCACCAGGGAGACGTTCGAGGACCGGCGGATCGCGTAGCTCCGCGCCAGCGTCACATCGCTGCTCAGGGCCCGGGCCGCCTGGTCCACGATCGTGGACTCGTTGAACTGGTGGTATCCGCGGTAACCCACGCCCACCAGGATCGAGAACATCGCGATCACGATGAGGAGCTCGACCAGGGTGAAGCCCTCCTGCGCCGTCCCGGGGGAGAGCCGATGTCCGCGCATTTCAAGACAGGTCTTGCACATTGTCCCAGTAAGTTCCTTGCGTTCAGACCGTTGGCTCGCAGCGGCCGTCGAGGGGGGAGCAAGAAGCCGGCCCATCTCGAAGTCGCTCGAATATCACGAGTTGCGTCGGTCCACGAATGTCATGGGTCCTGTACAAGGTGCCGGCCCGTGCAAAAAGTTCAGCTCGTCTCCTGAGGCCCGGTTGGGCTCCACGCCAGTTGAATTGCAGGAGCGAAGCCACGGCGGTGGGGGGAGGCGGGCGTCGGGGACGGGCGTGGAAGGTCAGCGGCCGGGCACCGCGTAGCGCACCACTCGCAGCCGTCCGATGAAGTTGCACACGATCCGGGCGACCCTCCGGCCCCGGAACAGGTAGAGGCTGCCCGGCGCCGCCTGGCCCCGCGCGTTGAAGCGAAGGGTCCGGGGGTGCAAGCTCACCGAGTCGAGCCCCGCGGCGATCTGGCCCAGCCAGGTCCGGTCCACGACAACCCCGGCGGAGTCCAGCGTCTCCAGGTCCCCGGCCGGGCCGAGGCGCACTCGCAGTGTCTCGCGTCTCGCCAGGGCCCGCGTCCGGGCCAGCGCCAGGTGCCCCCGGGCCGCGCTCGCGGCCGCCCCCAGGGATGCGGCGTCGCGCCACGTCCGGTAGCCACGCGCCCCCAGGCCGACCAGCACGGCGGCGATCGCCACGGCGATCAGCACGCCCACCAGCGTGAGGCCGGACTCTCCGCTCTCTCTTCGCTCCACCCGGGCGACCCTCCCTACGCCGACGCGCGCGCGGGGCGGCGCCCCGCCACTCGATCCTCCGGGACCATCTCATCGGGTCGGCATCGGGGGTCTCGGTCGGCATCGGGGGTCGAGGCCCGGGGGACGCTCCCCGCCCGGGCTCCGTCACCCGCCGGCGGGGGCCGCCTCCTCCGCGGTCACCGGGGCCGGTCGATCCAGGCGCTCGAAGACACCGCGGTGGTACAGGTAGGCGGGCCGGTCCGGGTACAGTGCCTGTAGCTTCGGATCGAGCTCGCGCAGGTCGCGCGCTACGACCAGCGGCCCGCGCAGATCGGGCCGGTTGTCGAGCAGGTGCGGCGTGTAGAGGTCGTATCCGCTCCGGTCGTAAGCCAGCTCGTCGGCGCACGCCCTGGGAAGGTGGAGCGTGGGGACGAGGCGGCTCCGGCGGAGACGGAGCGTGGGGTCGCCGTTCAGCTCGGTGGCCCGCACCAGCGTGCCCGCATGTCCTGCACGGGCCGCCAGGGCCGAATCGAGCCGCGCGCCCGTCCACGTCTCCGCCCGGGCCCGACGCTCGATGCGGACGAGGTCGCAGAAGTCGGTGGTCCTGTAGGCCATCTCCGCGCGCGAGGCCGATGCGCCCAAGCCGCGGAGCCGGGCCATGAGCCGGTTTCCGGCGTCCACCTTCACGAACACCAGAGCGTTCCCGATCCCGGCGGCCCGGACGCGCGCCGGCAAGTCCTGCTTGAGACCCATCAGGCTCGTGGCGTAGACCCGGGTGCGCCCGGGAATCCCCACGGCCGCCGACCACACGAAGCACAGGACCAGCGCGCCGAGGACGAGCCGGCGGGCGTCCACCGCCCGGACGGGACCGAGAAGTCGGACGCCGCGACCCCCGAGCCGCCGGAGCGCCAGCACCACGGCGCGGGCCGTCAGGGGGAGGACGAAGGCCAGTCCGGCATACAGAAAGCGGGGGCCCAGGTAGCTGTCCCTGTGCCAGTAGAACAGGTAAGCCAGGGGAAGGACGAGGAAGCCGGCCAGGAGTCGCCGGCTCCAACGGTCGTCCAGCCAGCCGCCGGCCAGCGCCAGGCCCAGCGGCCACAGCGCGGGCACCGGCCACTCGAACAGGTAGAGATTCAGGAGCTGCAGGTCCGTGAGCTCGTTGCGCAGGCCCCGGAGCGGTGTGTGCCGCTGCCCCCACGGGGTGAGGTGGAAGCCCAGGCCGTGCAGCGGGCCCCACAGCTTTAGGTACCCGGGCTCGAAGGGCCGTCCGGTGGTCAGCGCGTTGTAGCTGGGGTAGAGACACGCGAGGGCCAGGAAGCCCAGAGCCCCGGCCACGAGGTGGAGGCGTCGGCCTGATCGGACGGCCGACACGAGTCCGAACGCCGCGAACACCGCCGCGATCGCGGCGGCCGTGTACGGGCGGCTCAGGAAGGCGACCCCCAGACACGCTCCGGCGCCGGCCAGGCGTGCCGCCCCGCCCCGCTCCTCCCAGGCGGCGAACTGCCACAGGAAGAGAGCCACGAACGCCAGGGTCGACACGTGGTTCATGTAGCTCGCCCCCATGAACCAGAAGAAGGGGCAGAGGACCAGCAGCAGTAGCGTGAAGCGACCCGTCGACTCGTCGTACGCGTATCGCGCGAACCGGTGGAGCGCGAAGGCCGATACCAGGGACAGGAGGATCGGCACGAGCCAGGGCGCCCCGGCCACCACTCCGGGCAGGAGCAGCGCGCTGTGACCGGGCGGGTACTGGGAGTACCATCGTCCGCTATCGAAGAGCATGTGCTGGCTCATGAAGAACGCCGGGATGGCGGGAACCGGCGCCGAGATGCGGCCGCTGGCGAAGATCTTGGCCTGGAAGAGCTGGACGATGCTGTCCACCAGCAGTGGCCGGTGCCGGAAAACACTCCACGAGACCGACAGCAACACGGTGGCCAGGAGCGTCAGGCCGATTGGGATGACCTGGCTCGAGAGTGTGGACGCCCGGTCTCCCCACGGGTGGCCGATCGATCCCGGGATCTCGGGAAGCGCGAGGACCCAGGCCAGCGACGCGATGATCGCGGCGCCCAGCAGCCACTGCGAGGCCGGGACGAGGAGACCGGAGTCCTCGAAGGCACCGAAGAGGGCCCGGAGCGGCACCAGGGGCAGCAGGATCAGGAGCAGGCCTACCAGCCGACCCGCCCGACGCAGCGCCAGGGGCCAGGTCCCGGACCGCCGGGTCACGAGCCGGCTCTCCGCGGCGAGGCGTCGGCCCCATCCGCATGCGCCTTCGATGTGCGAGGGATCCACACCTCCGGCTGCCGTCCCAGGAGGCGGTATCTGGACCTGAGCGGCTCGACGATGGCGGGCATGCGCCAGAACGGATCCAGCCAGCTCTCTCCCGGCGCGGTGACTTCCGAGTCGAGATCGACGTCGGGAATGACGTACGGTATGCGCCCTCGCGCGAGCGCTTCTCGAAGGGGCTCCGGGCTCCACGCCCCCGAGCGTGCGAGCACCGAGAAGGCATAGGGGTCGTTGAGGAAAGGCCTCGATCCCGTCGCGGCCACGGCTGGAAACGCCCACGCGGAGACGAGCGGGTATCCAGCCGAAGCCCCCGTGAGCGCGATCGGTGGCGGCCGGTCCCTCATCTGGGACACGAGGTGGCTCACTCCCGGTATCGCCGCCAGCAGCGTCGCAGCGAGCGCCCAGGGGAGGGCCCGCCTCCGCACTCCCGCGACCGTCGATCCCGGCGTGATCAGCACCAGGAAGGTGAGAGCCAGGAAGGGCTCCAGAAGGTAGTTGGAGCTCGAGCCCGCCTTGAAGGCGGCCACTGCGGCGAGCACCCAGCTCACCAGAACGTAGACCGCGACGTGAGGCGCACGCTTCGCTTCAGCCAGGAGCAAGCCCAGGAGCACGACCGGGAGCCACACGGGCGGCTCGCTGTCCCGGACCATCTGCACCGCGCTGGGGAAGCCGAACGACACCGACAGAGACAGGGCCGTGTTCCGCAGATACCCTCCGCCGGTGAGCACCTGCAGCGCTTCCGTTCCGGCCGTCACCGCGACGACCATCGCCGCGGCGAACACCGCCGCCCTCCGCCACCGGCCCGAGCCCGCCTCCACGAGGCAGACGGCCAGGGGCGCCGCGACGAAGCTCTGCTTGGTGAACAGGGCGAGCAGGAAGCACACGCCGGCGAGCGCCAGGCGGCGGGTCCCGGGCGAGGCGCCGCGGGCCGCGTCGAGCGCACCGCCGCCGCCCCGACCCGGCACCATGTCGGGGAGGAGGACCATCCACCCCGCCATCGTCCACATCATGGCGAGTCCGTCGGTCTGCTCGGCGGTGAAGGGATTTCGCAGCGCCGGGGTGAGGAGAAACCCGCCAGCCAGCACGGCCACCTGCCACCAGGGCCGACCCGAGCGTCGCGCCGCCAGGGCCAGGCAGCCGAGGACGACCGCCAGCGCCACCAAACTCACGGCGCGGCCCACGGCCGGCGAGTGATCGAGCGACAGGAGCCGCATGACAGGGGCGCAGACCAGGAAATACAGAGGTGCGTACTGCGTGAGGACGAGGGGCGGGTGCTGCCATCCATCCGCCGGATACAGTCCCCGCAGGCCCGTGCCGTGGACCAGGGACAGGAGGCTCCCGAAGACCTGGCCCTCCGCCTCGAAGCGAACGATCTCGTAGCCTGCCACCCGCTCGACGCCCAGGAGGACCACGCCGAGCGCGGCCGCCGCGAGCACCCCCCCGGACACGGTGGAGAGTGCCGCCGTCCACCGGGAAGCGTCGACGGACGTCTCAGTCCCGAGCGTCAACCGGGTCGCCGGTCCGGCTCCCGCGCAGTGCGGCCGTGGCCGACTCCTCGCGGCGCTCGCCGAGATTGCGGTATCGGTCCACGACGTACGGCGGCCTGCCCTTCGTCTCGTCGTAGACGCGTCCCAGGTATTCCCCGATGACGCCGAGCGCCAGGAGCTGGATGCCCCCCAGGAAGAGCACCGAGGTCATCACCGACGCCCAGCCGAGGATCGCCTCGCCGCTGACGAGCTTCTTGTACAGCACCACCAGGAGCACGGCGAAGGCGATGAGCGAGACCAGGAAGCCGAGGACGGTGGCGATCCGGAGAGGGAGGTCCGAGAAGGCGAGGAAGGCGTCCGTCGCCATCCGAACCAGCTTGCGGAAGGACTGCCGGGGCTCGCCGGCGAACCGCTCCGCACGCTCGAACTCGATGCCCGTCTGCCTCCCTCCCACGTACGCCCGTAGGCCCGACACGTACCGATTGCGCTCGGGCATCCGGTTCACCAGGTCGACGACCGAACGGTCCATGAGGGAGAAGTTTCCCGCGTTGGCCGGCATCTCGATCGGACTCAGGCGTCGCAGCAACCCGTAGAAGAATCGGAACCCGGCCCGCTTGGCCCAGCCCTCCTTGCGATCGGTCTTGATCGCGTAGACCACGTCGTAGCCCTGGCGCCACGTGTCGACCAGCTGCGGGATGACCTCCGGCGGGTCCTGGAGGTCTCCGTCCAGGACCACGACCGCATCGCCGGAGGCGACCGCCAGGCCCGCGGAGATGGCCAGCTGCTGTCCGAAGTTGCGCGACAGGTGGACTACGCCGACGCGCGGGTCGGCGTCGGCGAGCCGGTCCAGCACGGCGGGCGTCCCGTCCCGGCTGCCGTCATCCACGTAGATGATCTTCCAGCGGTCCGGGAGTCCCTCCAGAGACGACACCAGACGCCGGTGCAGCTCGGGCAGGATCTCCTGCTCTTCGTAGAGGGGCACGACCACCGCGATGCTGCTCATGGTCCCTCCCTGAGGTGTTCGGCGGCCGCGCGATCCCACGTGTAGAGCCCGACCAGGACCACGCCCTGGTACCGGACGGCCACGACGGGTCGAACGTCGCGGTACAGCTTCCATCCGTCCGGCCCCAGCATCGCCTTCCGGGCATAGAGGAGAATGTAGGGGCCGGGGAAGCGGTCGGAGATCCGCAGGTCCTTTCGGAGCTGACCGAACACCTGCAGGTCGATGAAGTGATCGGTCATCGGCTCGGTGACCAGCCTGGCCCCCCTGGGCAGCACCCGGTCGACCGCCTTCAGGAAGCCCGGGGTGATGGCATCGTACCAGTAGGTGGCCTCGAGCCCCAGGCGGTCGGCGCCGCGGGCGCCCCCCACGAGCTCCCCGTAGTACGCCAGGTAGAGCGGAGCCGCGCGGAGCTCCTCCACCAGAGGGGGGAAGAAGAACACGGCCACGAGGAGGGTCGCCGCCAGGAGACGAAAGCGCGGAAGCCGATGCCCCGCGGCGGAGATGGCGGCCGCCGTGCCCTCTCCGGCCAGCAACGCCACGAACGGGAACATCGGCAAGAAGAGTCGCACGCCATCGTGGTTGGGAGAGCTGGGCAGCGCGAGCAGCGCCCAGAAGAACGCCACCTGCACCAGGCACAGGACCGTGAGCGTGCCCCGATTCCAGCCACGCCGCCGGAGACCGGACGCTCCCCCCCAGCCGGCCAGAACGATGAGCCCGAGAGGGAGGGTGGCGAACGTCATCACGATCGGATGGTGCCACGGCACGACGTATCCGTACGCGTGTCCCAGGTAGTAGGTGGTGATCGGCACGGTCTGCGACCGATCCAGGCTCTCCGTGAAGAGCTTCACCACGTACCCCACCGGATGATGCCACGCGAGTGGGTTGAGGACCCAGGCCACCACCAGCGCGCCTGCCGCGAGGCCGAGGGCGCCGGCCAGGCGCCGGGGCTTCGGACGCTCGAGGAGGGCCCACGCCAGGAGAGGTGCCGGGAGCAGGTATCCGGTGAACTTCGTGGACATCGCGAGTCCGAAGCCGAGCATCCCCAGGAGGCCCCACGCACGCGATCCGGATCGCAGGAACCGGACGAATCCGACCGTCGCCAGCATCCACTCGAACGTCAGCGGCATGTCGGTCGCCGCAATGTGGGCGTGGCCGACGAGCCGGGGCATCAACAGCAACGCGGCGGCGGCCGCGGCCCCGGCCTCCAGCCCCCACTCCGCCGCCGCCACCCAGGCCACGAGACCGGCCAGCGCCGCGAACCACAGGAGCGGGGCCACGCGGAATCCGTCCACCCGCCCGACGTGCGGGCCGAAGAGCGCTCCGGTGACGGCCATGGCTTCGCGAAATACCGGTGGATGGGGATTCCAGTAGTGGCGCCAGTCGAACACCTGCTCCAGGGAGTCCGCCGAGAAGGACGCGGCCCGGTCCGGTCCGGACACGACGCCGCCGGCCCAGGACTCGATCTTCTGGGCGGCCACCATGTAGATCGGCTCGTCCCAGGTCAGGCCGACCGATCCGAGGTCGTGTCCGACCAGGAGCCCGGCCGCGAGGGCGGCCAGTGCGGCGAGGAGCACGCGGGCGCGGCGACGCCCGCGCCGGGGCCGCTCAGCGCTCATCGGGATAGGACCCGTCTCGGGAGGAAGCCTCGCCCCCCAGGTGGGTGACGCGGTAGACGGACATCAGGGGAACGCCGTCGAGCGCCACGCGGAAGAAGGGGACGCCCCCGAACCGCATCAGGGTCGTCTCCAGGCGGTCGAAGATCCCCCTTCGATTGAGGACGAACAGGTAGGCGGACGGTTCGGCCGAGGCTCCCCTCTCCGCGCTCCATCCGTGTGGCGCGTTCGGGTCGCATCGTACCGTCAGCTCCTGACCCGCGTAGGTGACGATGGACGATTGCACGCGCCACGGCAGCCGCATGCGTCCGTACTTCTCGTAGAAGCATACCTCCTGGAAGAAGAAGTCCGGGTCCACGATGCTACCCCGCGGAATCCGCGAAGCCAGGCGCTCGAGCACCGCGGGCGTGAGGACCTCCTTCATATTGGAGACCTCGAGTCCGCGCGTCTGGGCGCCCCGCACGCCCCCGATGAGCCCGTTGAAATAGGACAGCTCGTACGGGTGGACGCGTGCCGTGGCCACGACGGCCGGTCCCACGAGCAGGAGGGGAGCCGCCACGGTCAGGAGGGAGGGTCGCAGGCGGGGGCTCGCGAACAGGACCCGCAGTCGGCCGGCGACGACCTCCGCTCCGAGACCCGCGAGCACGGCAAAGAACGGGAGCGCCGGAAGGAAGAGTCGTACCCCATCGTGCATGGGCGCCGTCGGGACCATCAGCGCCCCGTACATGACCACGAAGTTCAGGGCGCACAGCGCGACGAGCCGGGACCGGCGCGCGGCGACGAGCCCGGCGCCCGCCGCCAGCAGGAGCGGCGCCGGCAAGCTCACCAGGGTCCACACGAAGGGGTAGGTCCATGGGGGCCGATAGCGATAGGCGTGTCCCAGGTAGTAGGTCCTGATCATCGTCCCCGGGCTGGTCGACCGCTCGAAGCCGGCCGCGAGGAAGCGACCGAGGCCATGCACGGGATCCACCCAGAGCAGCGGATTCGTCACGATGAACACGGCCAGCGCGGCGCCCGTGATCGTGGCGGCTCGGCGCCAGGTGAAGGCCCTTCGCACCGCCAGCCACGCCGCGAGCACCGGCACGAGCAGGAGCCCGGTGAATTTCGTGGCGATCGCCGCTCCCAGGAGGATGCCCGCGGCCCACAGCCATCGGGTCCCGCCTCCGGACACGTGCACCTCCAGCGCCGCCACGGCCGTGAACCAGAAGACCGTGAGGAGCATGTCGGTGAGCGCCAGGTGCCCGTACGCGAACAGCGCCGGGATGCCGATCACCCCCGCGGCGGCCGAGATGCCCGCCACCCACGATCGGCGGTCGCGGTACACCAGCGCCCCACAGGCTCCCACGAGAGCCGCGAAGCCGAGGCCCGTCGCGACCCGGTAGGAGACCAGCCACCCCACCCACCGGTGCAGGAGCGCGTACGTGAGTCCCCCGAGCTCCCTGGAAAGGGGTGGATGCGGGATGACGACGAGCAGTGGCGCCCAGTGGCTCACGATCGTATCGCGGCTCAGTGCTCGCCCGAGGTCGGCCAGCGTCCTGGAGGCCAGCAGGTCGCGGACCCAGGCCAGCTGCAGGAGAGAGTCGGTCAGGTAGTTGCCCACGTCGCTCGCCAACCCGTAGTCGGGTAGCGTCCACAGCGTGAGGAGCGCCGCCACTACGAACGCCACCCAGAACAGGCGGGACGCGCCGGCTCCAGCGGACCCCGGTCCCGACTCGATCGACACATCCCGGACGGCGCCGTGCGACTCGCTCACGTGGCGCCGCCCCGGCGCCGGCGCCGGATGCGTCCGGCCAGGAAGGCCAGCAGAAGCAGCCAGGCGACGCCGCTGACCCAGGCGCCGACGCGCACGCTGAGCGGTCGGAACCGGAACTCGACCACGCTGTGCCCCTCCGGGACGGCCACGGCCCTGAACAGGCCGTTGGCACGCAGGAGCGCCGCCCGTCGACCGTCGACCGTCACGCGCCATCCCGGATACCAGCGGTCGGTGAGTACCAGCAGCGCGGGACCGCTCGATCTCACGGTCAGCCGGACCCGATCGTCGCCATACGAGGCTCCGGTCACCGCCCCACGGGCCGCGGCCGAGGGAGGCGGCGATGGAGACCGGTTCACCACCACGCTTCCCCGCCGGTCGAATCCGGAGTCGAGGGCCGTCGCCGTGGCGCGGACCGGGTCGGGGACGACCGTGTCCCGGGTCACCAGATAGGCCCTGGGCAGGGCGCCTTCGACCCGGTAGATGCGGACGGGAAGGTCGGGAGCCCGCGCGACCAGCGAGAGGCCCGGGAACGAATCGGCGGTGGCCGTGGCGTCTCCGTAGTAGCGGACGTTGCTGAGCTGCATGAGGCGGAGCCGCACGACGGGCGGGTTGTTCAGCATGTAGGCGATCCCGGAGCTCACCGAGGCCATCTCGAGGCCCTGGAGGCCATCCTGGGTGAGATGACGCCACAGCATGCCAATGTTGGGCCCCATCGTCTCGTAGTCGAGGTACATGTTCGACATCTCCCACGCGCCCTTCACCATGACCGCGCTGCCCATCGAGGCCGCCGTGGTCGAGCCGCGATAGCGGTACTCCTGGATCGCGGGGTCGAGTCGAGCCAGCGTGCGCGCGGCCCACGGAGCGGTGCGGACGACCGAAGCATCGGCCGTCGGGTTCACGTGGTCGTGGGCGACGACCAGGTCGAGAGCCACCAGCGCCGCGATGGCGGCCAGCGCCACCGGGCTCGAGATGCGGTCCCCGCGCAGCGCCGCGCAGAGTCCCAGGAGGACGAGGAGGAGCGCGGCCGACCGCAGCGCCGTGGCTCCGTACAGCGCGGCCGCCGCCTCGGGCCGTTCGCACAGCAGGGCGCCGTGCAGGAACGTGCCGCACGCCCAGGTCAGGGCCGACGGCCGAGCCCGAAGCACCATCCCCACCGTCCCGAGCACGACCGCGAGGACGGCGGACGAGGCGATGATGCGGCGCGAGGCCGAACGGTCTCCCGAGAACAGCCCGCGGGCGCCGGAGGCGCCCAGGACGGCCGCTCCCACGGCGGTCACGTAGATGAACTTCTCGGGATAGCGGACCATCCGCAGCGGCGGGAGCCACCGGAAGAGCACGGGAAAGACCGGGGTCGAAACGCCGAGCGCGAGAACGAGCCCCAGCGCCCCGGCGGGAATCCAGAAGGCCAGCCGACGCCGATCCGCCGGCGCCGATCCCGTTCCGGCGGCCAGCGCCAGGACGACGACACCGGGATACACGCTGAGAAGCCACGGAATGCGGGCCGACGGGAAGAGGTGCGTCGAAAACCCGAAGCGTCCGACCCGCAGGGCCGGCGGGACGAGCAGCTCCAGGAGGCCGGTCGGCTCCATGGCGCGGAACGAGGCGAAACCCAGGTCCAGGGAGGTGGTGCGGATGGAGTGACCGACCAGCTCCACGAACGGAACGAGCTGGACCGCCACCAGAGCTGCCGCCACGACCGCTCCCCCGACGAGCGCCGCCAGCTGTCGGCCGGCGGGCCGCGTGTGAGCCTCGATGCGAAGAAGTCCGTGGAGGAACGCGAGAGCCACGCCGACCGCCAGCATCTCGGGCTCGCCGCCCAGGAACGCGACGCCGCACAGCAGCGTGAACCACAGAAGGTCGCGCGCGCCTCCGTTCGCGAGGTGGCGATCCCAGGCCCACCAGATCCACGGCAGCCACGCCACCGTCTGGACGTTGTTGGGGAAGTTCCCGATCGAGACGAAGTACCCGCCCAGCATGAACGCCAGCGCTCCCACCAGTGCCGGGCCGTGTCCGAGGCTCCAGCGCCGGAGGAGCAGGTACAGCCCGAGCCCGGCCAGGGGGTAGTGAGCCGCCAGGAGCAGGTTGAACGCGAAGGGCATCGGGAGGAGATAGAGGAGGAGGCTGCCCGGATACAGCACGGCCGGCTGCAGCGCGGCGAAGAACGGCTCCCCGTTCACAGTCCACGGATTCCACAGCGGGACCCGACCGGCACGGACCGACCGTACCAGGAACGCCTTCATCGGATAGAAGAAGGGCTCGATGTCGCGGCTGAAGAAGACGGTGTCTCCGAAGAGCGCGCGTCGGAAGAGGAACGCGGCGACGCCGGTCAGGACCAGGCAGGCCATGGCGACCTCGGCCCTCGAGACAGCTCCCTGCGATCGGACGTCGTTCACCGCACCCTCATCCCCCCAACGCGAAAGGCGCAGCGGCCAAAGCCGCTGCGCCTTCGCACTCACTCCGCCCCGGGCTCATGCTCCGAGGCCCGGGACACCCGACGTCGTCGGGGCGTTACTGGATCTTGCCGTCCAGCGAGCTGCCCGTGCCCACCGTCACGTGGAAGGTGTTCGACGAGCTCTGATGGCTGGCCGTGATCGCATAGCCGCTGGCCGAGCCGGCCGCAGAGATCACCACGCCCGTGCTGGTCGTGAAGGCGTTGCCGGAGGCGACGTCTGACGCCTGGCTGTAGGTCTGGTTGTCCGCGAAGTAGGCCTCCTCGGCCGTCATCATGTTGCGGATGTCGCTCTTGGCGGCTGCGTCGAAGGCCTTCTCCTTCGTCGATGCAAACTGCGGGATCGCGATCGCGGCCAGGATGCCGATGATCACGACCACGATGAGCAACTCGATGAGGGTGAAGCCCTCGGAGCCGCGGATCCTGGAAGCGGTCGTCTTCATGGTACCTCTCCACCTTGGGGTGAACGGGACGCCTCACGTTGTCTCCCGCGCGCCGCCCGTCGGCGACGGCGGTGCGCACTCTCGACAGACCGTGGCGGGGGCAACCCGCGTGCCGCATACCGTTGATCACCATAATACAATCGCACGAAACGTCTTAGAAATATTATCCACAGAGAGGCGGAGGCCCCGGAAGCCGCCGACGTCCTCGCACCTTGCAACGGGACTCTCGCGATGCGAGAGCGGCCCCGTGAGGGCCATCGGCCCGTTCACCGTCCCTTACGCCCCGCCTCAGGTCTCGATGTCGTAGCGATTGATCTTGCGATACAGCGTGCTCGGATCGATCCCCAGCACCTCGGCCGCCCGGGTCTTGTTGCCCCCCTCGGCCTTGAGGACGTGGGCGATGTAGGCCTGCTCGATCACCTCCAGGGTGGGGTTCGGGGGCGGCTCGTCCTTCACCAGGGGCTCGACCGGAACCTCGCTGAGTCGGTCGGGGAACGCTTCGGGCTTGATGGCCGATCCCTCGGTCAGCACCACCGCGCGCTCGATGACATTCTCCAGCTCCCGCACGTTGCCCGGCCACCGGTAGCCGGCCAGGACTTCGATGGCGTCCTTGGAGAGCTTCTTCCGCTCGGCTCCCGTCGCCTCCGCCAGTCGATCCAGGAAGTGCTCGGCCAGGAGGGGCACGTCCTCCACGCGTTCCCTCAGGGGCGGGAGGTCCAGGGCGATCACGTTCAGACGGTAGTAGAGATCGCGGCGGAAGCGGCCCGTCTCGATGTCGCGCTCGAGGTCGCGGTTCGTGGCGGCGATGAGGCGTACGT
>Ga0307419_10000968_pt1 | contig 14929 bp, 15 predicted proteins | sample SalMarWE160230MG_2_FD_202512 | JGI IMG/M metagenome (GOLD analysis project Ga0307419, IMG submission 202512) | Salt marsh sediment microbial communities from the Plum Island Ecosystem LTER, Massachusetts, United States - WE1602-30 | ecosystem: Environmental > Aquatic > Marine > Intertidal zone... | reverse complement strand
CAGCCGCGGCGCCAGGTGCCGCTCGAAGTTGAGCCAGGGGACTTTGCGCGCCAGCAGGATAAACACCCCGAAGGCGATAAGCAGGCCGCCGGCAATCTTGCCCAGCAGGTTGTAGTCGGGGATAACGGCGTAGCCGGTCAGCCCCACGATGGCCCCCAGCAGGACGAAGACGATGCTGAAGCCCGCTACGAAGCTGAGCGAGTGCAGGAAGACCGGCAAGCGCGCCCGCCGCGCCTCGAACACCTCAGGCCCGTAGAGGCTGGAGAGGTAGACCGGCACCATCGGCAGGATGCAGGGCGACAGGAAAGAAGCCAGCCCGGCCCCCAGGGCAGTCAGAAAGGTCACGCTTTCCCCCATTGTTCTATTGTAACGCCCCCCGCCAGCGATTACCAGCGACTAATATCACGCTGCGTCGCCCGGTGCGCCGGATATCACCCCCTATGGACAAACGCCCGGCGACCCCGTATAATTTAACATCACCAGTAGGAGGAAAACATGCCGCTATACATTATGATGACCAACCTCACCGACGAAGGCCGCAAAACGGTCCGGGCCAACCCGCAGCGGATAAAGGAGGTCAACAAGGAAGTGGAGGCCATGGGCGTGCGCATCATCGGCCAGTACGTGGCCCTGGGCCAGTTCGACTTCATCAATATCCTGGAGGCCCCGGACAACGCCACCATCGCCAAGGTCGCCACCGAATTAGGCTCGCGGGGGACGCTGCAGACCTCCACCCTGGCCGCTTTGACACTGGACGATTTTATTGCTACGCTGAAAAAGTAAGACGGTGATTTCTGAAGCGATGCCCCCTTCAGAAAGACGGGAGGATGGTAATCAGACCCCTCAGCTATACCCAGATTTCCCTTTACCGTACCTGCCCCCTGCAGTACAAGCTACAATATATCGACGGGCTCAAGACCGGGGAGAAGTGGTATTTCTCCTTCGGCACCACGCTGCATAACTGCGTCGAGTACTTTTTTAAGGCCAATACGGGCGCGCCGCCAGAGCTTAACGACCTGCTGCGCTACTACGAGCAAAAGTGGCTCTCGGCGGGCTACGAGTCGGCGGAGGAAGAGGCCCGCTATAAGCAGTACGGGCGGGAAATCCTTACCCAATTCTGGGAGATACACCAAGCCGACTTCCGCCGGCCGGTGGCCCTGGAGAAGGGCTTTCTCCTGGACATCGACGGCATCAAGCTGCGCGGCTACATCGACCGGGTGGACAAGCTCTCCAGCGGTGGCCTGGCCATCGTGGACTACAAGTCCCACCAGGAGCTTTTCACCAACGACTACCTGGAAAACGATCTGCAGCTTACCATCTACCAGCTGGCCGCCCAGCAGCTCTGGGGCCTGCCCGTGGAGCAATTGACGCTCTACCACCTCCGCTCCAACACCCCCTGCTCCTGCCCGCCGCGCGACGACGCCCGGCTGGAAGAGGCCCGGCAAATCGTGCTGGCCACCGCCGCCGATATCGCCGCGGCCAAGTTCCCCGCCACCGAGAACCAGTACTGCCCCTGCGATTTCGCGGCGCACTGCCCTTTCTACCGCCACCTCTACGAGACCCCGGCGGCCGACCCGGCCACCCAGGCGCAGCTGCCCGGTCTGGCCGCCGCCGAGGCCGTGGAGCGCTACGCCGAGCTGCAGGGGCAAATCAAGGAGCTGCAAGTTGAGCTGGACGAGACCAAGCAGCGGATTATCGAGTTCTGCCGCGCCGAGGGGTTCAACCGCGTCTTCGGCGCCAGCCACGAGGCCACCTACCGCCTCATGGAGCGCACCGGCTTCAGCGAGGCCGAGGTGCGCGCCCTGCTGGAGCCGGAGGGCCTCTGGGAGCGGGTGGCCGGCCTTGACCAGGCGCGCCTCAAGGAACTCCTCGGCGACGCCGCCGTGGCCGAAGAAATTAAAAACAAGCTGGCGGCGCTGCGGCGGGTCACCGCCGCCTATCCCCAGCTATTCCTTAAAAAACGCGCCGGGGCGGAGGAAGAGCCTTGACGCGGCTGCTGCTGGCCCGCCACGGCCAGACCGAGCGCCACCAAAGCGACCGGTTCCTGGGCGCTACCGACGTCCCCCTGAGCGCCATCGGCCTCCGCCAGGCCGAATGCCTCCGCCAGCGCCTGGCCGACGAGAAAATCGACGCCGCCTGCGCCAGCCCGCTGAGCCGCGCCCGCACCACGGCGGAAATCGTGGCCGCGCCGCACGGTCTGAAAGTCAACCTCCGCGACGGGCTGCGCGAGTGCGACTTCGGCGTGGCCGAAGGGCTTACCTTTCCCGAGATAGAAAAACAGCACCCGGCCCTGGCCCAAGAGCTATTGGACTGGCGGGCGGTGACCTTCCCCGGCGGCGAAAGCCTCGCCGACCTTGACCGGCGGCTCACCCCTTTTGTAAAGGAGCTGGATAAGTACGGTGAGGACGAGACGGTGCTCGTCGTCGCCCACGGCGGGCCGCTGCGGCTGCTCATCTGCCGCCTGTTGGGGCTGGGACGGGATAAGTGGCTCGCCTTTCGCCTCGACCTGGCCTCGCTCAGCATCGTGGAGACCTACGACCGGGGCGCGATACTGACCCTGCTTAACGATACATCGCACCTGAAGGAGTGAACCCACCATGACGCGCGTTTTTGTTTCCTGGAGCGGCGGCAAGGACGGCTGCCTGGCCGGCTATCGCGCTTTGGCCAGGGGGATGGAGGTGGCCTGCCTGGCCAACATGGTCTCCGCCGACGGCCTCCGCTCGCGCAGCCACGGCATCGCCGCCGGGATTATCGCGGCACAGGCGCAGGCCCTGGGGATACCCATCGTGCAGCAGCGCACCGCCGACGATACCTACGAGGCCGAGTTCCACAAAATGCTGCTGGCCATGAAAGAGGGCGGCGTTACCGGCGGCGTCTTCGGCGATATTGACTTCGAGCCGCACCGCGAGTGGGTCACCCGCGTCTGCCGCGAGGCCGGGCTGGACTGCTACCTGCCCCTCTGGGAGGACGACCAGACCCGGCTCGTGGAGGAGTTCATCGGGGCGGGTTTCGTCAGCGTGGTCGTGGCCGCCCGGGGCGAGTTCTTCGGGCCGGAGGTGCTGGGGCGTAAGGTGGACGGGGCGTTCCTGGCCGACCTCAAGGAGCTGGGGGAAACGAAGGACGTCACCCCCTGCGGCGAGGCCGGGGAGTACCACACCCTGGTCGTCGACGGGCCTATCTTCAAGAAAAGGCTGGAGATTACGGAGAGCCGGAATATCGAAAGGGACGGCATCCATTTTCTGGAAATTACCGGCACGCGGCTTAAAGATAAATAGCAGGAGTTCGGCATGGCCAAGATAATCGCTAAAGTAATCTCGCAAGAGGGCACCTGCGAGGCCGGTCACAAGGTCGGCGACGAGTTCGTCATCGGCCAGACGACGCCGGCGGGGATGTGCTCCTGGGCCTTTTACACGCTCTTTCCCTTCGCCGAGACGCTGGAGTTCGGCGGCTCTTTCCCCTGGGAGAGCGGCCCGGACAAGGCCCGCGTGGCCTGCCCCGACCCCGATAACCCGGTGGTCTGGGAGCTGCGGCGCGAGGAATAGACCCTCGCTTCCCCGGTTTCGCCCCCCTGTGCTATACTTGAGGAAAGTAAGCTCACGCGGGGGTTACACTTGACCGCTCACGCCGAAGCCAGGGCTAGAATCGCCGAGCTGCGGACGCAAATCAACCAGCACAACTACCGCTACTACGTCCTGGACAGCCCGGAAATCAGCGACGCTGAGTACGACGCCCTGATGCGGGAGCTGAAAAAGCTGGAGGAGGAGCACCCCGACCTCCTGACGCCCGATTCCCCCACCCAACGCGTCGGCGCGGCGCCGGTAGCGGCCTTCGGCGTGGTGACCCACCGCTATCCCCTGCTCTCGCTGGGCAACGTCTTCAGCGACGAGGAGCTGGCCGCCTGGTACGCCCGCACCGTCAAGCTGGCCGGCGGGGCGGCCTTCGACTTCGTCGGCGAGCACAAGATTGACGGGCTGGCGGTGGCCCTCACCTACGAAAACGGTAGGTTCGTTACCGGGGCCACCCGCGGCGACGGCCTGCGCGGCGAGGACATCACCCAGAACCTGCGCACCGTCCGCACCATCCCCCTCGCCGTCGGCAAGAACGCCCCGCCCCGCTTCGAGGTGCGCGGCGAGGTCTACCTCTCCCGGACGGGCTTCCGCAAGCTCAACCGGGAGCGCGAGGCCGAGGGCCAGCCCCTCTTCGCCAATCCCCGCAACGCCGCCGCCGGCTCGGTGCGCCAGCTGGACTCGCGCATCACCGCCCGCCGCCCGCTGGACGTCTTTATCTACATGCTGGGCTACGCCGAGGGCGGGCCGGCGCTTAAGACCCACTGGGAGACGCTGGACTACCTCAAGTCGCTGGGCTTCAAGGTTAACCCCAACAACCGGCGGCTGAAAACCATCGGCGAGGTTGAAGAATATTATAAAACCTGGAAAGAGCAGCGGGAAGGGCTGGACTATGAAGCCGACGGCATCGTCATCAAGATAAACGACCTCGCCCTCCAGCAAACTCTGGGCGATATCGGCCGCGAGCCGCGCTGGGCGGTGGCCTACAAGTTCCCCGCCGTCCAGGGCACTACCCGCCTCAAGGACATCGGCATCAGCGTGGGGCGGACGGGCACCCTCAACCCCTACGCCATCCTGGAGCCGGTGGCCGTGGGCGGCGTCACCATCCGGCAGGCCGCCCTGCACAACGAGGACGACATCCGCCGCAAGGATATCCGCGTCGGCGATAGCGTCATTATCCAGCGCGCCGGCGAGGTCATCCCGGAGGTCATCGGCCCCACCCCACAGAGCCAAGAGAGCAAGTCAAGGAATAAAGAATACGACCTGCCGGCCAGCCTGCGCCACGATAAAGCCGGCCGCCCCCTCTGCCCTTCCTGCGAGGAGGCCAGCATCGTCCGGCCCCAGGGCGAGGTGATGTACTACTGCACCAACGCCGCCTGTCCCGCTCAGGCGCAGCAGCGCATCGAGCACTTCGCCTCACGGGGGGCGATGGACATCCGCGGCATTGGCGAGAACCTCAGCGCCGCCCTCCACGAACAGGGGCTGGTCAAAGACGCCGCCGACCTCTACTACCTCCAGAAGGATAAGCTGGCCGCTCTGGACAAGATGGGCGAAAAGAGCGCCGAGAATATACTGAAATCCGTCGAAAATAGCAAAGACCGGGAGCTGGCCCGCCTCATTTACGCCCTGGGCATCCGCCACGTGGGCTCGGAAACGGCCGAGGTACTGGCCGGCGAGTTCCCCGGCCTGGACGGCCTGGCCGCCGCCAGTGAAGAGAGGCTGACTGAAATCGGCGCCGTCGGCCCCAAGATTGCCGGGAGCGTCACCGCCTTCTTCGCCCAGGAAAACAACCGCGATATCATCCGCCGGCTCAAGGAGGCCGGCGTGCGCACCACCGGGACGGCCGCCAAAGCTACCGGCCTGCCCCTGTCCGGGCAGGAGTTCGTCCTCACCGGCCGGCTCGACAGTATGCCTCGTCCCGATGCCGAGGCGCGCCTCCGGGCGCTGGGCGGCACCGCCAGGGATAACGTTACCAAAAAGACCACTTTCGTCGTCGTGGGGGCCGACCCCGGTTCCAAGGCCGCTAAGGCGGATAAACTGGGCATCACCAAACTCACCGAAGCCGAGTTCCTCCGCATGCTGGAGCAGCCCTGAGCCTCGCCTCTGGCAATAAAGTGTTTAAAATAGTAGAATAAAGCCAGATTTCGTGAAAGGGGGCAAGGAATTGGAGATGAAGAGGACCCGAATCTTACCTCTGGTACTGGCGGCGGTGATTTTAGCCAGCCTGGCGCTGGCCGGATGCGGCGTCTCCCAGACAGACTACGACGAGTTGTTCGCTCAGAAAACGGCACTGGAGGCCGAAAAACAAGCCCAGCAGGACCAGTTTGACACCCTGCAAACGACAAAAGAAGCCCTGGAGGTTGAAAACCAGTCCCTCGAAGCGGACTACGGACAGTTAACCACCGCTTACAATACCCTGGAAGGCAATTTCCAGACAATGCAGGAAATGAGAGACGCCATCGAGGCGCAGCTCCTCGCCGTAAGCGACCAGCTGGCGGCGCTTCAGGCCGTCTATCCGCCGCGGGATTTCACCTCGCTCCGGGAGCTGGAAGACTGGCTGCTGGCCAACGATGTATCCGATAAACCGATAACCTCAACCGCCGAGGCCTGGATTGGCCGGGCACTGGAGGTGCAGGAAGACGCCCTGGCGGACGGCTACGTGGTTTCCGTCGACTACGACGGGCCGGATGCCAATGGGCTTTACAGCGTTTTCTGCACCACCGTTATCAACGGCAATATCTATTTCTGGGACCCGGAAACCGACAATGTTCTGCAGGATACTAGCCTTGGTACGGTCGAATAAGGGGGCAGGGATAATCTGCACCAGTGAAAAACCTGGATGATAAAACTGATTGTCGGCCTGGGCAACCCCGGCTTTCTCTACGCCCGCAACCGTCATAACATCGGCTTTATGTGCGTGCGGCAGCTGGCCCGTGACCACTCCATCCGCTTCGACAGAAAGCAGGGACAGGCGCGCACCGGCATCGGCCGCATTGGCGGGAGCCACGCGGTGCTGGCCCGCCCGCAGACCTATATGAACGCCAGCGGCGACTCCGTGGCGGCGCTCGCCCGCAAGCTGGATATCACCCCCGATAATCTTATCGTCATCCACGACGACCTCGACCTGCCGGTGGGCAAAATCCGCCTGCGCCGGGGGGGCGGCTCCGGCGGGCACAAGGGCATCGAGTCCATCGTCGCCCGCCTGGGCACCAACGACTTCTACCGCATCCGGGTGGGCATCGGCCGGCCCGACGAGACCGGCCTCTCCCCCGCCGACAAAGAGGCCGCCGTCATCGACTACGTGCTGGCCAACTTTACCGACGAGGAGAAAAAGGCCATCGACAAGGCCATCCCCGAGGTCGGCCAGGCGGTAACCTGCCTCATCAGTCAGGGTCTCAAAGCCGCCATGAACCGGTTCAACTGAAACCTGCCCGATGGAAAACAAGACCGTTATCGCCATTAAGTCCGTGCACCTGTCCCTCTTCCTGGTCATGTGCGCCAGCCTGGCCTACGCGCTCTACGCCGCCATCGTGGGGCGATACGACGGCTGGCTGATAGCGGCCATGGCCGTCGTCATGTTCGACGGCGCTTCCATCGCCCTCAACCGAGGACGCTGCCCGCTGACCATCCTCGCCGAGCACTATGGGGCGAAAGACGGCGCCGTGACGCACCTGGTTATGCCGCGCCGGGCGGCGCGCTACGTGTTCAAGTTTTTCACCGTCGTCTTTATCATCGAGGCGGTCTGGCTGGCGGCGGGGTATTTTGGCTAGATAACAATTTTTAAGTCAGAGCACCTGCTTACCTCACCCCCTTAATCCCCCTCTCCAAACTCAGCATTGGGGAGACCCTAGATATTTTGTTTGGAGAGGGGGAATGTTTTTTATGAAGAGGGGCTTCGCCCCTCTTAAACACCCTATAGTGGGGAGGGAACTGAGGGCTAAGCGGCGGATGCCGCGAGGGCGGCTTGGGTGGGAATAGATAACTCCGTAATTGCCACACCCGCGCTCAGGTGTTATAATTTTCCTGTCTGACAGAGGCACTCGGTTGGAAACAGAGCAAATATTCATCGGGGTTATCGGCGGCAGCGATGTCTCTTCCAAGGTCGCCAAAGTGGCCGAGGCCGTCGGCCGGGAGATTGCCCGCCGCGGGGCGGTGCTGGTCTGCGGGGGGCTGGGGGGCGTCATGGAAGCCGCCTGCCGCGGCGCCTGCGCCGAAGAGGGGCTTACCATAGGCATCCTCCCCGGAGAAGACCGCCGCGCCGCCAACCAGTATGTTAAAATCCCCATCGCTACCGGCCTGGGCTACGCCCGCAATCTGGCGGTGGTGCGCTCCTGCCGGGCGGTCATCGCCCTCGACGGCAGCTACGGCACGCTCTCGGAAATCGCCTACGCCCTCCAGGCGGGCACGCCCGTCGTCGGCCTGGGGACGTGGCAGCTGTCCAAGAAGGGCCGGAGCGCCGGCGGCATCATCGCGGCTGATGACCCCGCCGACGCCGTGTCCCAGGCCATGGAGCTGATTGATAACTAAAAACAGACCAGGTAATTCCGGCTAACGGAGAGGTAAATGTCAACTATCGAGGATATCAGGTCCAGGGAAATCCTGGACTCGCGCGGCAACCCCACCCTGGAGGTGGAGGTGGAGCTCTACGACGGCACCCTGGGGCGGGCGGCAGTACCCTCCGGGGCCAGCACCGGCCAGTACGAGGCCCTGGAGCTGCGCGACGGAGATAAGAAGCGCTACGGCGGCCAGGGCGTCCTCAAGGCGGTGGCCAACGTCAACGAGAGCATCGCCGGGGTGCTCATCGGCATGAAGGCCGCCGAGCAGACCGCCGTCGACCAGGCCCTCATCGAGCTTGACGGCACGCCCGACAAGTCGCACCTGGGGGCTAACGCCATTCTGGGGGCGTCGCTGGCGGTGGCCCACGCCGCCGCCAACCAGCAGGAGGTGCCGCTCTACCGCTACCTGGGCAAGGTGGATACCTATACTTTGCCGGTGCCGATGCTCAATATCTTAAACGGCGGCCGCCACGCCGCCGCATCCACCGACCTGCAGGAGTTCATGGTGGTGCCGGCGGGCGCGGCCACCTTTGCCAAAGCGATGCAGATGGGCGCCGAGGTCTACCAGGCGCTCAAGAAAGTGCTCAAAGACCGGGGGCTTAATACCAACGTCGGCGACGAGGGCGGCTTCGCCCCTTCCCTGCCCTCCAACAAAGACGCCGTCGAGGCCATCCTGGCCGCCATCGAGGCTGCCGGATATAAGCCGGGCCAGGACTGCTTCATCGCCCTCGACCCGGCCTCCAGCGAGTTCTACGAAAACGGCCGATACGTCCTCGCCCGCGAGGGACAGACCCTGGACTCCGCCGGGATGGTTGATTATTATGTAAAATGGTGCGCCGCCTACCCCATCATCTCCATCGAGGACGGCCTGGCCGAGGACGACTGGGCGGGCTGGCAGCTCCTCACCAGCAAGCTGGGGGATAGAATCCAGCTCGTCGGCGACGACCTCTACGTCACCAACGTCAAGCGGCTCGGCCACGGCATCGGCCAGAAGGCGTCCAACTCCGTCCTCATCAAGCTCAACCAGGTGGGCACCCTCACCGAGACCATCGACGCCATCCAGATGGCCCAGCAGGCGGGCTGGACGGCCGTGGTCAGCCACCGCTCCGGCGAGACCGAGGATACCACCATCGCCGACCTGGCCGTGGGGATGGCCACCGGGCAAATCAAGGCCGGGGCCCCCTGCCGCTCGGAGCGTACCGCCAAGTACAACCGGCTGCTGCGCATCGAGGACGAGCTCGGCGAGAACGCCAGCTACGCCGGGATGAAGGCCTTCGCCCATCTGAAGGGGCAGGCTTGAGCGAAATCTACCCCGGCATCTACTGGCTCAAAATGCCGATACCCATGCCGGAATCAACGCTGGCGCACGTCAACGTCTACCTCGTTCGCGGCGATAGCGGCTTCCTCCTGGTAGATACCGGCTGGGACACGCCGGAATCATTCGCCGTTCTGGAAAAAGGGCTGGCCGAGCTGGGCGCCAGGGTCGAGGACATCGCCCGGATACTGGTGACCCACGTCCACCCCGACCACTACGGCCTGGCCGGGCGCATTCGGGAGCGCTCCGGCGCCGAAATTCTCATGCACGAAATCGAGCGCGACTCCATTGAGCCGCGCTACATCCACCTGGACGCCCTGCTGCGGCAAACCGACGCCGCCCTGGTGGCCAACGGCGTCCCCCGCGACGACATGGTCAGCCTGCGGGACGCCACCCTGGGGCTGGAGGACTACGTTGACCCCGTCTACCCCGATACCGTCCTCAAGGGCGGCGAGACCGTCGGCACGGGAGAGTTCACCTTCCGGGTGCTCTGGACGCCGGGGCATTCCTCGGGGCACGTCTGCCTCTACGAGCCGGAGCGCCAGATTCTCTTTTCCGGCGACCATATCCTGCCCACCATCACCCCCAACGTCAGCGCCAACCCGCTGGGGAAATACCTGGCCTCGCTGGAGGAGCTAAGACAGCTGGACGTAAGCCTCGTCCTGCCCGGCCACGACGCGCCCTTCACCGGCCTGGCCGGGCGCGCCGCCGCGATAATAAATCATCATTACGAGCGCAACGGCGAGATTCTGGCCACTCTGGGCGGTGAGCTAAAAACGGCCTGCGATTTGGCGCTGCACGTCAGCTGGGGGACCAACGCCTCATGGCTTGACCTGCCCTTGTTCCACCGCCGCATGGCCATCTTCGAGACCATCGCCCACCTGGAGATGATGCTGGCCGATGGCCGGGTGGCTCAAGAGACTCGCAGCGGCATTATATATTACCGGCGGGCGTGATATAATAGAGCGGATGAAGAAAATCGGCATTACCACCACCGTCCCCACCGAGGTGCTGCTGGCGGCCGGTTACCAGCCCGTCGACCTCAATAACATTCTCGTCGGCGACCCCGACCCCAACCGCCTCATCACCATCGCCGAGCGAGCCGGTTTCCCCCTCAACTGCTGCGCCTGGATAAAGGGCCTCTACGGGGCCTGCCTCGACCGCGGCCTCGCCGATATGCTCTGCGTCACCGGCGGCGACTGCTCCAACACCATCATGCTCATGGAGACGCTTAAGCTCAAGGGCGTCAACGCCGTCCCTTTCGCCTACCCCGACCGCCCCGACCCGGAACTGGTGCGGGCGGCCCTGCAAGACCTGGCCGACCGGTTAGGCACCACGCTTGCGGCCGCCGAGCGGATGAAAGACGAGCTTCAGACCGCCCGCGCCCTGGCTCATAAGCTGGACGAGCTCTGCTGGCGCGAGAATAAGGCCAGCGGGTGGGAGAACCACCTCTACCTGGTCTCGGCCTCGGACTTTAACGGGGACTATCATAAGTACGCCGCCGACGTAAGTACGCTGATTGATGAATGCGCCCGCCGCCAGCCCTACCCCACCGACGAGCTGCGGCTGGCCTACATCGGCGTGCCGGCGGTCTACGCGCGCGAGCTTTACCCCTTCGTGGAGCGGTGCGGCGGGCGGGTCGTCTTTAACGAGGTGCAGCGCCAGTTCGCCATGCCGGCGCCGGGAGAAAATCTGGCCGAGCATTACGCAAATTATACTTACCCCTACTCTGTCCGCGAGCGCATCGCCGACATCCGCGCCGAGATAGAGCGGCGTCGCATCGGCGGCGTCATCCACTACGTGCAGTCCTTCTGCCACCGCGGCATCGCCGATATCGTCTTTCGGGACGCCCTGGATTTGCCCGTACTCACCCTGGAGGGCAACGACGACTTCTCCCTCAGCGCCCACGCGCGCACCCGCATCGAGGCGTTCCTGGACATGCTCCAGCGCCGCCGCCATCCCCGCCGTCCCCGCCGGCCGGCGCTAAAGAAATAATTAACATATCAGGAGGCGAAATGAAAACCAAAATCGGCATCAACGGCTTCGGGCGCATCGGGCGGCTTACCCTCCGCGCGATGAAGAAATACCACGCCGACGACCTGGAAGTGGTCGCCGTCAACGACCTGGCGGACATCGCTACCAACGCCCACCTGTTCAAGTGGGACAGCAACTACGGCCCCTACCCCGGCGAAGTTACCGCCCGGGACAATACCATCGTCGTGGACGGCCACGAAATCAAGGTCATCTCCGAGCGCGACCCCGCCGCCATCCCCTGGAAGATGCTGGGGGCGGATATCGTCATCGAGTCCACCGGCGCCTTTACCGACGCCACCAAGGCCGCCGCCCACCTCAAGGGCGGCGCCAAAAAGGTGATTATCTCGGCCCCGGCCAAGAACGAGGACTATACCGTCGTCCTCGGCGTCAACGAAAAGGGCTACGACCCCAAGAAGCATCACGTTATCTCCAACGCCTCCTGCACCACCAACGGCATCGCCCCGGCAGTCAAGGTGCTCCACAATAGTTTCGGCGTGGCCAAGGGGCTGATGACCACCATCCACGCCTACACCAACGACCAGAAGATACTGGACATCGTCCACCCCAGCGACATCCGCCGCGCCCGCGCCGCCGCCCTCAACATGATACCCACCACCACCGGCGCCGCCAAGCTGGTGGGCAAGCTAATCGCCGGGCTGGAAGGCAAAGTCCACGGCTATTCCCTGCGCGTGCCCACGCCGACCGTCTCGGTGATTGACTTTGTGGCCGACCTGGAAAAAGATGTTACCGTGGAGCAGGTCAACAAGGCCTTTCAGAAGGCCGCCAGGGGGCCGCTCTACGGCATCCTGGATTTCTGCGAGGAGGAGCTGGTGAGCACCGACTTCAAGGGCAACCCCCACTCCTCGATTATCGACGGCCCCGGCACCATGGTCATCGGCGGCAACATGGTCAAGATACTGGCCTGGTACGATAACGAGTGGGGCTACTCCTGCCGCCTCGGCGACCTGGCGGTCTACCTGGCCTCGCGGGGGCTTTAGGGCCGGGGGGACGACCCGGATTTTTGCCATTTGGTAATATTTTCAGGTATCACTCCCGATTTCCACCGCCTGACGATTGACTTTGATTGCGGAATTGCGTAAAATGGTGGCATAGCCAGGACGGGGTGATTTATGCGATTAGTTGTGGTTGGCTTCGGGCAGTGCGGCGGCAGGATTGCCGACGAGTTCGCCCGTCTTAACGGAAGGGCCCGCGGCCTGCGCGGTCTGAACATCATCACCGGCGCCTACGCCGTCAACACCGACATCGCCGACCTGAGCGGCCTGACCACCATCCGCTCCGACTTCGACCACCGCATCCTCATCGGCAACAAAAAGACCGGCGGCCACGGCGTGGGTAAAATCAACGAGCTGGGCGCCGAAATCGCCCGCGAGGACGCCGATAAGGTCGTCGAGACCATCAAGAACTCCCGCTATTTCCCGGAGACGGACGCCTTCCTGCTCGCCGCCAGCGCCGCCGGCGGCACCGGCTCCGGCGCCATCTCCGTGATGACGCAGCAGATTAAAGAGCGCTACGTGGACAAGCCGGTCTATAACCTCATCGTCCTGCCCTTCGACCACGAAGTCGCCACCGAAGACCGCACCGTCTACAACGTGGCCACCTGCCTCAAGTCCAGCTACCTGGTGGCCGACGCCATCTTCCTCGTCGATAACCAGCGCTACGTCATGAAGGACTCGTCGCTGGGCCAGAACCTGTCCAAGATAAATACCATCATCGCCCAGCCGTTTTTCAACCTCCTCTGCGCCGGCGAGGAGAAAAAGTCGCGCTACATCGGGGCCAAGATACTCGATGCCGGCGACATTATCCAGACGCTGGTGGGCTGGACGACGGTGGGCTACGGCCGCGCCCGCAAGTCGTCGTTCGGGTCGTTCTTCGGCGGCGGCAGCGACTTCCGCAGCAAGGCGTCGGAGACGCAGCGGGGGGTGCAGGCCCTGGACGAGGCCATCAGCGGCCTCTCCATCAAGTGCAACCCGCTCGATTCGAAGCGGGCCCTCTACCTGGTCTCGGCCCCGGCCAAGGAAATCAACGTGGACCTCATCAAGGAGCTGGGCACCTACATCAAGAACATGGCCCCGGAGGCCATCATCCGCAGCGGCGACTACCCCCGGGAAAAGGGCAACATGGACGTGACGGTGATACTCTCCGAGATGAGCGACGTGGAGAAGGTGCGGAGCTACTTTACCAAGGCCATCAACCTGATGACCGAGCTCAAGAAACGCCAGGAAGGCATGATAAGCACACAGCGAGGGATTGACATTACCATCAAGGACATTCCCTCGCTGCTGTAGGTTTTTTTTCGGGCGGGCCGCCGCCCCAATACCCCACCCATCCCACTCTCAGACGCTGCCGGATGCCGGCGGCGGCTCCCCGTGTCTTACTTAATTATTTCCCCTAACGGCTACCCCGGCTCTTATTTGGCTATCTTGGAATAAATCTGCCAGGCCTGCTCGATGGTCTCGTCGTGGGCCTTCCAGGCCTTCTCGGTGTTGTTATCACGGATGCGGGCGGCATTGGCCACGGCCGCCTCGTAGGCCTGGGTGGTGGTCTCCAGGGCGCTCCGGTAGGACTCCTCGGCCCGTTGCAGCACGCCCTCGCGCGCCCGGGCGGCCTTGGTCAGGGCCTCATCGCGTTCTTTCTGCGCCTGGGCGACGGCCGCTTCGTAATTCCGGACGGCCTGCGCCTCGGCCCGCTTGTAGGCCTTGGCTACCTGGGTCTCGTTCTCGTGGTAAGCCTTGGCCACCTGGCGTTCGGCGTCCATATAGGCCGCGTACGCCCGTTCGGCCTGACTCATCACCTCGTCGAGGGGGCTTTTTGGCCTTTCCTCAGCGGCGGGCGGGGCCGGTTGAGCGGCTACGTCCGGCTTGTCTTTCATCTCCGCCGGGTTAACTGGCTTGTTGGGTTGCTCTTTCTGGTCAGGCACCAGACACCTCCTTAAAAAGTCATATTTAACCGAAATTTTGATTAGCTCTGGGGTTCTACCGGGCTAAAAACACCGTTTTACTTAGTGCCCAGTATATTGCTAACCCTCCTAAAAGTCAAGCCAGATAACCCCCGGAAGGCATAAGGATTTCATTAACTAATGTTAAGATTTTGTATAATTGCGGGACAGGTGCCGGGGGCGCCCGATTAGTCCTCTGCCTCCCCCGCTTCGTCAGCCTCGTCGCCGGCTTCCGACTCGGCGTGCTGGGAGCGTTTGGACTCGTACATCCTGGCCAGCGATTCCAGCCGCTGGGCTATGCGTTCCTTGGCTTCTTTATTGCCGGGCATCTCTTTGCCCCGGGACTCCGGCTTATCCGGGGCCGGCGTCTTTTTATCGGTGGGTTTTTTACGGCCCGCCGCCGGCTTGGGGGGCTCCGGCGGTTCTTCCGGCTCGGGGGTCGGCTCTTCCGGCTCAACCAGGTCAACGTCGGCCGGCTCCGGCGCGGTTTCCTCTTCGGCAG
>Ga0307419_10000967_pt1 | contig 14933 bp, 10 predicted proteins | sample SalMarWE160230MG_2_FD_202512 | JGI IMG/M metagenome (GOLD analysis project Ga0307419, IMG submission 202512) | Salt marsh sediment microbial communities from the Plum Island Ecosystem LTER, Massachusetts, United States - WE1602-30 | ecosystem: Environmental > Aquatic > Marine > Intertidal zone... | reverse complement strand
CGAAAGCCCCTTCCAGATGCGGTTATTATCAGCTTTTTTCCTCATAGGTGGAGAACAGATCCATTTGGCGCCATCCGGCCTTTCCAACTCTTTTTCACTGAAGAGCAGATATTGGGGGCAGGTTTCGCCCATGACCTGCACACCATGTTCCCTGGCATAAGCCAATTGATCGATCCCTCCGGCGGTATTCATGTGCACGATATACAGGGGAGCATCAGCCTGGGCAGCCAGGGCAGCACTCCGCAAGACTGCCTCAACCGCTCCCCAGGCAGGCCGGGTCCGGGCATGCCAGATAGGCTCAGTGTGACCCGCTTTTAAAGCATCATCCACCAGGATATCAATCACATCACCATTTTCAGCATGCAGCATGGTTAAGAAACCATATTTGGCAGCAATTCTCATCAACTGGAAGATCTCTCCATCCTGGAGGCGCAGACGATTGTTGTAGGCTGTAAACACCTTCAGGGTGGTCACACCGCTCTCGAGAATTGCGGGGATCTGAGCCGCAACCTTATCATTAAATTTTGTAATATTGATATGAAAGCTGTAATCAATGGCCGCTTTGGGATCTGCCTTTTCACGCAGGGCAGCGATATTTTTCAGAAGGTCAGGATCCTTATCTTCAACAAAATCCATCACTGTTGTGGTTCCCCCGAAGGCTGCTGCTTTATGCCCAGTGTAATGATCATCAGATGAGACAGTATCAAACATGGCCAGATCAAGGTGAACATGAGGATCGATACCGCCCGGCATAAGATATTTTCCAGACGCGTCAATTATCTCAGCTCCATCAATTTCCAGGTCTGTGCCAAGCTGGGCGATCTTATCCCCTTCGATCAGCAGATCTGTTTTAATCATTTCCGTTGGTGTTATCACTGTACCATTTTTAATCAATGTCTTTTTCATCTAAAGTTCCTTATTTTATGACCATAAACCAGGTTTAAACAGCACCTTTTGAATTATACACCAGACGGTTTTCAGACACTCTCAAACAGAAGTGAATCAGATCTGGGAATTTCAGAAAAATGGACTGGATCAGCTTTCCGGGATCCCCAGCAGGGCAGATAATAAATCCAGGGGAATTTCATCAAAGTCATCCAGGTCTGTCTGGTAGCTTGATAAACTGGTTCTCCTTTCTCTGAGGGCTTTCCATAATCTCCTGCGCTCGGCTGGCGCTACTGTGAGATCAGTGAGGATCTTTGCTCCCTGGAAATACTCCCCTGTTGTGTATAAAAAGGTAAATCGCTTCCAATCCCCTGCCCTGATGGGGTGAACCAGGGATTTCACAGGTCCGAGCTGGACCTTAAAGTATTCTTCATCCGCCCGGGGATGGTCAATTTCATCCTGAAGCAGCTCAGCCCGGGTTGTCAATTCGTGCCCCAACACCGGCGCCAGGAATTCGATTCTCCATCTGCGATCCTGGAAAGCTGCCGGCTGGTAAAAAGCCAGGTAGTCCACATTCAAGATCCGCGGAGCCGTTCGGGATGGAATCCTGTACCAGCCCAGAATCCGGGCAACCTGGAGGTCTTGCGGTGTAGGTATGATCGCAATCAGGATTAAAGCATCTGGTGAAAGATAAGAATCGTTCATCATTTCCCCCTTTTTATATATTATAGGATCTGAGTTCCTGATTAATCAATAGGATGCGGAACCTGTTCATTAACCAAAAAGGACACGGTTTCCTTAAGGAAACCGTGTCCGAATTCCGAAGACAAAATTTACTTTAGATCAATCCAACTTTTGCATTGAATTCAACAATCAACTCGTCGATTTCAGGAATTTGCTTCTGGAAGTTGGTCCAGTAATCCTTATCATACCACTGGGATTGGATCTCTTCGTAGGTTTTACCCTGCTGCTCAATCCAGGTGAAGTATTTCAGATTGTGAACCCGCTTCTGATCCTCAAAGGTTAGATCCGTCAGGTAGTTAGGAGTTAATCCTTCCAGGTATTGAGCATGTGTTCGCGCGGCATCCATCTCGCTGTACTCGCCGGCTTCTTCGTGCATCTCTTTTAGGCGGCTTTCGTAGAGTTCCATGGAATCGGTCCAGACAGTCAAGATGACATCGCTATCATCCATTTCATAATACTTGGCCATCTTGATCGCCATAATTGTATTGGCAATGCTGGAGAATCCCAACAGGTCGAGTTGATTGACCAAATCTTGGGGAACTCCCTTTTCTACCAGGTATTTATGTCCTTCTGGCTCATTAAACAAGCGGGCCAAATTAACCACAGCATTGTCATCAATAGCCATGACCATATCGGTGTTGCGCATGTTATGGATCCAGGGCACATGTTTATCACCGATGCCCTCTATGCGGTGGGCACCATAACCGTTTTCCATCAAGGTCGGGCACTGCAGTGCTTCACCAGCAACAACCTTGCTGCCAGGGAAAAGCTGTTTCATGTAATCACCGCAGCCCAGAGTGCCGGCTGATCCTGTTGTCAGACATACGCCACGGTATTCATCATTGGGTCCCATCACCTGCTGCAGAACCTCTTCCATAGCGTGGCCGGTGATATCGTAATGCCACAGGTAGTTGCCAAACTCATCAAACTGGTTGAAGACAAAAACATTGTCACGTTCACCTCGCAGCTCCCAGACTTTGTCATAGATCTCCTTGACATTGCTCTCGGATCCTGGGGTTGCAATCACTTCGCCGGCCACTTTTGAAAGCCATTCAAATCTTTCTCGGCTCATGCCTTCCGGAAGGATTGCAATTGATTCACAAGCCAACAGAGCAGCGTCATAGGCGCCACCGCGGCAGTAGTTGCCAGTGGAGGGCCAAACAGCCTGGTGATAGGTAGGATCGAATTGGCCGGTGACCAAGGGGGGTACCAAACAGCCAAAGGTTGCACCAACTTTATGGGCTCCGGTGGGAAACCATTTCCCTACCAGGGCGATAATTCTGGCATCAACGCCGGTTAAGCTGGAAGGCAGTTCCACAAAATTTACACCGTCAAAACCGCCGCCTTGCGCTACAGGTTCATTCTTCCAGGTGATCCGGAACAAGTTACGGGAAGTAATATCCCAAAGGCCAATATTTTTCAGCTCTTCTTTGACACTGTCAGGGATCAATTCAGGGTTTTTCATCTGGGCAAAGGTTGGAATAATAATATTCCGTTCTTTGGCTCGTTCTACGGTTCTTTCTAACTGTTTTTTATCTATTCTCAAATCAATCATTTCTTTATCCTTTTCAATCTTGGTAATAAATGTATTTCAAACTTGGACAACTGATATTATCTTGCCTATTCTTTTTTCACCTCCAGATCACCGCGAACTATATACAGCGGCCTTCCTTTTGCTTCATCATATAATCTGCCAATATATTCCCCCAGCATTCCTATTGAAAGTAACTGCAAACCGCCCAGAAATAATATCACAATCAGGATCGTTGACTGGCCCATTAAGAATTGGGATCCGGTCAGACGGAGAATGATCATTATCAAGATGAAGAGAAAACTGATCCCCGTAAAGAAAAAACCCAGGTAGGTTGCCAGTTTCAAGGGGAAATAAGAGAATCCTGTGATTGCATCACTGGCCAGTTTTATCATCTTTTTAAGTGGGTATTTGGTCTGACCAGCAAGTCGTTCTGCCCGTTCATATTCCACACCGGTTTGACGGAAACCAACCCAAACCGACATACCCCGCAAGAACCGGTGTTTTTCCCGCATACTGCCCATCACATCTACAACTTTGCGGTCCAGCAGACGAAAATCCCCCGTATTCATGGGCAAGTTCACATCCGTAATGCGCTGGATCAGACGGTAAAACACTGAGGCACTGAAAAGTTTGAACCAGGTTTCTCCCGCTCGCTTCGATCGGGTGGCATAAACAACTTCGTAGCCTTCTTTCCACTTTTTGATCAGATCAAGGATAACTTCAGGGGGATCTTGCAAGTCGGCGTCGATGACAACCATGGCGTCACCATGACTGTAGTCCAAACCTGCTGTTACAGCGATTTGATGCCCAAAATTGCGGGCAAATATCACTGGAACGATCTTATCATCCTGTTTTTTCAATTCCAGGATGGCCTCAGTCGATCCGTCTGATGATCCATCATCAACCATCACAAATTCCCAGGCCTCACCAATTGAATCCATCACTTCAGATACCCGTGTATACAAAACCTGGATATTATCTATTTCATTATAGATAGGGGCAATGATAGTAAAGGTTGGCTTGGATATCATAATCACTCTGCCTTTCCCGGATATTCCAGGAATCAGACTTTTAGAAGTCCTTTCAGTTCTTCCAGGGTCGGTTTGATTACCGGCGCTTCACCAGCAGCCTGCTTGGCAGCCTTCACATCTTTCAATCCACTTCCAGTATTCATGACCAGGATGGGATCCTCAGCCCTTACAAGTCCATCCTGGAGGGCAGCCTTCAGCCCAGCAAGGGCAGCTGCGCCGGCCGGTTCTGCAAAAATACCCACAGCACCCAGATCGGAGATCGCTTCCAGGATCTTCTGATCCTCTACTGCGATATAGGCTCCCCCTGTCTCGGTAGCAGCCCGGAGGGCTCGGAGACCGTCGCTGGGCATGTTCACGGAGATGCTGTCTGCCAGGGTGGTCGCTTGCACAGGAATAATTTCCTCTTTTCCTAATTTGTAGGCGTTGTATATTGCTGCTGAGCCTGTGGATTGGCAGCCAAAAATCCGCGGCATAACCGTGATCTGTCCGATCTCAAACAGGTCTTTAAATCCTTTATGTATGCCAGAGATAATGTTTCCATCACCAACAGAGACAAAAACACTTAAGGGGCGATCCAGCTGATTTGCTAGGAGCACCTGTTCCCAAATTTCATAGGCTGCTGTCTTTTTCCCTTCAGCCGTGAATGGATTGTAGCCAGTATTGCGGTTATACCAGCCAAATTCTTCGGATGCTTCCAGGGAAAGTTTACATGCAGCATCATAATTATCATCAACCAGGATCACCCGGGCTCCGTAGATCAACAGCTGGGCAATTTTTGCTGGAGGCGCAGTTTTGGGTGCGAAGATCACCGATTCCTGATCCACAGCTGCAGCCATACCCGCCAAGGCTGCGCCGGCATTTCCTGTAGAAGCAGTTACGATCACTTCCGCACCGATCTCTTTGGCTCTGGCTACCAGGATCGCGCTGGCCCTATCCTTAAATGAAGCGGTCGGGTTGCTGCTCTCATCTTTGATCCAGAGTTGTTTCAAACCCAACTTGTTTTTGATTTGCGGAGGAGAGAAAACAGGAGTCCAGCCAGCGGAGCGCAAAGTAGTGCCTTCTCCAATCATTTTCTTAACAGGGATCAATGGAAAATAACGCCACAGGGAAGGTTCATTCTGCAGGATCAATTCCTCAGTCTTTTTCTTCTTTAGTGCTGGATAATCCAGCACTACATCCAAAATTCCATTATCTTTCGGGCAGGTATAGGTAACCTGATCCGGTTGATACTCTGTGCCGCAAATTGAACACTTGTAACCAGTAAAACTTCCCATAAACTTATGCTCCTTCTTTTACACCAGCCATTAATAAACCCAGTTTTTCAGGTGTGGCCTCTTCACGACCAACAATACCCATAATTTGACCTTCATAAATCACTGCAATCCGATCTGCCAGAGCGAATATCTCATCCAGGTCCTCGGAAATAAGCAGAATGGCAGTACCTGATATCCGCTCCTCCAGTAAACGTTCCCGGACATATTCCATCGCACCAACATCCAATCCACGGGTTGGCTGGGCAGCAATGATCACCCTTGGTTCTCTGGAAAGCTCCCTGGCTACCACGACTTTCTGAATATTGCCTCCTGACAGACTTTTTGCGGGAGTCTCCTGGGATGGCGTCTTGATCTGGTAATTAGTAATCAAATCAGCACTGTGAGCTGCAATGGCTTTCAGATTAAGCAATCCACCATTAGAAAATGGTTTTTTATGATGTTCTCTTAAGATCAGGTTCTCCGCTATTGTGAACTCCTTGATCATGCCATCTTTCATTCTTTCCTCGGGAATGTAGGACAGCGCCAGGTCCGTCCTTCCAGCTGGCGGTAAATGGGAGATATCGACGCCATCTAATTCAATCCGGCCGCCTGTCATATCACGCAATCCGGTAATTACCTCTGCCAGCTCTCGCTGTCCATTGCCAGATACGCCAGCAATACCCAGAATTTCTCCTGAACGGACTTCCAGGCTAATGTTCTGGAGCCCGGGCGTGCCGCGGTCACTCCTGCAGGAAGCACCGTCAACTTCAAGGCGGACCTCTCCCAGCTCGACCTTCTCAATTTCAGGGCGGAAATCCACATCCCGGCCAACCATCCAGCGAGCGAGGTCGGCTTTGGTTGCATCTGCTGTCTGGTAGGTGCCAACTTTTTTACCATCCCTTAAAACCGAAACCCGGTCGCTGATATCGATCACTTCATGCAGTTTATGGGAGATGAAGATCAAACCATGCCCGTCCTTGGCCATTTCCCGGATGATCATAAAGAACTCATCCACTTCCTGGGGGGTTAAAACAGCAGTAGGTTCATCCAGGATCAACAAGGCAGCGCCCCTATAAAGAGCTTTAATGATCTCCACACGCTGCTGCTGACCAACCGAAAGCTGCCAGATATATGCTCCGGGATCGATATCCAAGCCATAGATCTTCGCTAACTCAATGATCCTGTCTGAAACCTTTTCCAGATCAGTCAAAGGCTCCCGGGATGACTTCAAACCCAAAGCTACATTTTCAGCAACCGTGAGAGACTCAACCAGCATAAAATGCTGATGGATCATTCCAATTCCCTGGCTGATCGCGTCTGTTGGGGAGAGGATTTCCACCGGCAAACCATTAAGCAGGATACGACCTTCATCGGCATGGTACATACCGTAAAGGACTTTCATCAAGGTTGTTTTTCCAGCTCCGTTTTCACCCAGCAAGGCATGCACTTCACCGGAATGGACATTGAAATCAACATTATCATTTGCTACCACACCTGGAAATCTTTTTGTGATTCCATGCATTTCCAGATGGTCAATCCGGGTATGTCCGGAAGGAAGAATGTTTGAATCCGTCATAGGAGACCCTTTTTGTACATTTTTTTATGATAAACCCGGGAGAGCAGGATTCCACTGAACCTGATCTCCAGGCTTTTCACAAATTTCTTTATTATCCCCCTTCCCTGCCGGTTATGAACAAGGAAGGGGGGCTAACTTTTACCTCAATAGATCAATTACCCTTACTCACCCAATTCAATGGTGATGGAACCATCGATGATACCTTTTATAGTATCCAACGCCAGGCTCTTTACTTCTGCGGGCAATTCATAATCAGCATTGAAATCCATAACTTCGCCGCCATTGGCCAGGTCGATCACAAACGAGGTGCCGCCGTTAGTTCCGTCAGCAATCATCTGGATCACATCTTTCAGGACAACTTCCCAGTGGTAAACCTGATTGGCAACCACATTAGCAGGAGCCAATCCGCTCTGGGAAGCCTGGGTACCAAACCACATGGCGCCGCTTTCTTCAGCAACACCGATCGCGCCTACAACCATCTGGGCAGTTCCGGTCAACCCGTCTGCGCCAGCAGCCACATGGGTATTGGCAGCTTCTGATGCCAGGGCGATATCAGAGAATGAACCGATGTAATTAACGTTTACCTGGACATCAGGATTGGTGGCTTTTGCGCCAGCGACAAATCCATCCACATAGAGTTTGGCATCACCGGTCTCGATCGGGCCAACAACACCCAACACACCGGATTCGGATAAGCTGGCAGCGATCACGCCGTTGACATATCCACCTTCCTGGGAAGCAGCTTCGTAGGCAAAGATATTATCGATGCCAAAGGTGTCAACCGTGGTGCCCCAGGCAAAGCTGGTATCCGGGAAATCAGGGGCGATTTCCTGGAGGGAACTGCCGTACTGGGAACCATGGGCGATTACCAGATCAAAACCTTCAGCCGCGTAATCGCGGATGGCAGCAGCGGCATCGTCTACCACAAACATATTATCAGAGTAGACAAATTCCATTGCACCTTCTCCACCCATCCATTCCTGGATGGATAGAAGGGCATCATACATACTCTGGCTGAACGCCAGGTCATTAATGGCGCTGGGCATCACTACTGCAACCTTGAAAACATCCTCGAATTTCGGAGCCTGCAAGGCAACTGCGCCACCGGAGATCTCGTTTATGGTTTCTTCAGCCAGGGCAGCAACGTCGGCCGGAAGATCGAAGTCAGGGTTGAATTCCAAAACCTCTCCGCCATTGGCCAGGTCGATCACAAAGGATGTTCCACCCAGTGTACCTTCACCAATCAGATCAATGATCTCATTGAGGACGATATCCCAGCGATAAACCTGGTTGGCAACCACAATGCTTGGTGCCAGTTCAGTTTGGGAAGACTGGGTGCCAAACCACAGCGCTCCACTCTCTTCAGCAACACCAATCGCGCCTACAACCATCTGGGCAGTACCGGTCAATACATCTGCACCGGCTGCAATATGAGTGTTAGCTGCTTCTGATGCAAGGGCAACATCAGAGAAAGATCCAATATAGTTAACATTGACCTGAACTGTCGGGTCTGTTGCTTTTGCTCCAGCCACAAAACCGTCAACATAAAGTTTTGCATCACCGGTCTCGATCGGGCCAACCACACCCAGAATACCAGTCTTGGAAAGGCTGGCAGCCAGGACGCCATTTACGTATCCGCCCTGATCAGAGGCTGCTTCATAGGCAAAAATGTTGTCGATCCCGAAGGTATCTACAGTTGTGCCCCAGGCGAAACTGGTTTCCGGGAAGTCAGGGGCGATTTCCTGGAGAGAACTGCCATACTGGGAGCCATGGGCAATCACCAGGTCGTAACCCTCAGCAGCATAATCGCGGATGGCTGCAGCAGCATCATCCACCACAAACATGTTATCAGAGTAAACGATTTCCATTGCCTCTTCACCACCCATTTCACTCTGGATGGTCAAGAGCGCATCATACATGCTCTGGCTGAACGCCAGGTCATTGATCGCGCTGGGCATTACTACCGCTACCCGGAAAGGTTCTTTTGTTTCTTCCATGGCCGGTTCTTCTGCACTCGGCTCTTCGGCAGCAGGAGCTGGTTCCTGGGCTTTGCAAGCACCCAGCAAAACAGCTAACAAAAGCAATACTGTAACCATTAATCTAAACTTCTTCATATTCTTCTCCTTATTGATTGAGAAATAAAATAAATATCCTTGTTGAACATTGATTTTTCCCTTATCACCTCCAGACTATTTCTTTAATCACCTCGTTCAAATGGTTTAGTAAGCGCGGAAGGTGCCCGCACTCTCGATACGGTCGCAACCAGTACCAAGATTGTCAATATATAGGGCATCATTACCGCAATATCAGACGGGATTGGGATACCCAACACCTGAATCCAAAGCTGGAGAGAGTTGACCAAGCTGAACAACAGTGCTCCTCCCAACACTCCCCACGGCCGCCAGGCTCCAAAGTATACCAGGGCAACCGCAATAAAACCTAATCCGCTGGTCATGTTCTGTTGAAATACATTTAACAAGGCAATTGACATGGATGCGCCAGCAACTCCCGACATTGTCCCACCCAGGATAACGGTGAAATATCGGATCCTGGCGACGCTCACTCCCAGAGAATCTGCCGCTTCCGGATTTTCTCCCACTGCCCGAATCTTCAAACCAAGTGTAGTTTTATTGAGGATGAACCAGGCAATCGGGACCAGTGCAAAGGCGATATAGACCAGGATATTCTGACGGAAGAAGATCTCTCCCACAACCGGCAGGTCACTCAAAACAGGGATATCAAGCTTGGGAAAGCCCTTTACGGTTTCGACAGTGCCTACAAGTTTCTGGAATAACAGGTCGCTTAATCCCAGGCCAAACAAGTAAAACCCGATCCCGCTGATGCCTTGTTCGGCATGCAGATTCACGGTGACAAAAGCCATGGCCAGCCCCATCAAGGCGCCAACTACCATAGCGGCTAATATCCCCAGCCAGAGGTTCCCGGTTTTGATAGCTACGTAGAACGCGGTAAAAGCACCCAGAAGCATCTGTCCATCAACACCAAGATTCAACACTCCGCTGCGCTGGCCGAAAGTTTCACCAATAGCGGCATATAAATAAGGTGTTGCCAGGCGGATACCGGAGGCCAGAATACCAATTAAAACCGTCATTGAAAACAGATCAGAGATCATAATTCCACCTCCTTTTCCTTGCTGGAAGTGTCTCCCTGATTCAATTCTTCTGATATCAATCTCTCTTCGTCCGTTAAAGCTGCGGCTAAGCGCCTCTTCTGCCGGCGGCGCCTCCAGATCTCACTGCTGACCACAAACACTACAACCAAACCGTTTAATGCAGTGATCAATGCCGAGGGTACCTGCACAACCCGCTGCATTTTATTCGCACCGACCAGTAAAGCTCCAAAAAGGATCGAAGCCGGAATTGTTCCGATAGGATGTAGCCCGCCAAATAGAGCGGCTACAATGCCATTAAATCCTGCACTTCCTGTGAAACCGGAAGCTGATCCGTCAGTGATCATGCGGTAATTCACACCGTAGACCTGCATCACACCTGCCAGGCCTGCAAAAGCGCCGCTCAAGATCAGGGCCAATACAATGTAATTCCTGACCTTCACTCCAGCATAGCGGGAGGCATCCGGATTCTGGCCTACTGCCCTGATCCTATATCCCCAGGTCGTACGCCAGAGCAAAAGGTAAACCAGAAAGGCTAAAATAACAGCGATCAGAGCGCCAAGATGAAGCCTGGTGGGAACCCAGCGCGGCAGTCGGAAAGCATCTAGCAAGCGGGCAGTCTGGGGAATCTTTGATGCCAGTTCAGCCTGGGAAGGATCGATCATTGGTCCTCTTAACAAGAAGTTCATCAGCTGAACAGCAATCGCGTTCATCATCACAGTACTGAGAATTTCATTTACATTAAAATACGCTTTTAATACTCCAGGAATCCCTCCCCAGATCGCTCCACCGATAAAACCAGTTATCAGAGCAATGGGAATAACAGCCCAACCCGGCCAATCTAACAAGGTTATTCCGACCAGGGTGCCCATAATCGCTCCCACAATCATTTGACCTTCACCGCCGATATTAATGACATCGCCGCGAAAAGATATGCAGATCCCGAGACCAACCAATAATAAGGGAGTTGCTTTGGTCAATGTCTCGGCCAGGGCGTTCTGGCTTCCAAAGGCTCCCTCCCACATCGCTTTGTAAGCTTCGATCGGGTTTACTTTCAGAAGCAGAAGCATGATTGCGCCAACCAACAGTGCTGCAATAGTGGCAAATACTGGCAATAATCCGTCAATGAGCTTTGCATACCATTTCTCTTGAGTTGAATTGCTCATAAGCTTTTACCTTTTCTAGAAAAATAACATCGATCAATCAATAAAACCAAGTACACGTTCGGGTGTAATTGGCAGCGTCTTAACCCTGACACCAACAGCGTTTTTCACCGCGTTGGCGACAGCCGGTGCAGTTGGAACCAGGGGTATCTCGCCAATGCCTTTAGCACCATAAGGACCGCTGGCTTCTGGGATCTCCAGGAGGATAATCTCGAAATGGGTCGGTAAATCCTTGCTGGTGGGAAGCAAATATTCAGTAAAGTTATCAACCCATTGGTCATTCTTCTTCAGCATGGTTTCATACAAGGCATAACCCAAACCCGTAGCGACGCCACCTTCGATCTGGCCTTCCACGCCTGGTCGGCTGATCACCTTTCCCACATCATGAATTGCAGCAAAATGGGTTACTTCTATGGTTCCCAGATCTGGATCCACTTCAACCCTGGCAACCTGGGCGCCAAAACAATACATAACATGAGGCATACCGATCGGTAAACCTTGGGGAGTGGTTTCCTGTGGATATGGGAAACTAAAGGTGCTTTCACTGGTCAAAGTAATGGATTCCTCTGCCAATCGACCGAGGAACTCCACCGCTGGGAGCTTAGATCCATCTTCTTTTAGGATTTGCCCTTCTTTATATTCTAATTTATTTGGGGATACTTCCAGGATCTCGCCCGCTCGTGCGAGAAGGTCCTGGATCAATTTTTTCGAGGCGTCGATCAGCGCATTTCCAGCCATATAGGTCATGCGGGATGCACAGGTAACGTTGCCATTGGGCCTGTCTAGGGTATCCAAAGGCAAGGATTCCACCTGATTGTAAGGTAAACCCAGAGCTTCCGCTGTGATCTGTTCTACAGCCATTGCCAAGCCTTGACCCAAATCCGGGGATCCGAGATGAATGAGAACCCTGCCATCAGGTGCCCATTCCAATCGGTGAGAGGAGTCATCTGGAACATTTGCGCCCAATCCCATTGATTGGACTGCCAGAGCCATTCCAACACCCGCCTTTTTTCCAGGAGAAACCTCAAACGACTGAAAACGATCCATTACCTCTCGAGCATTATCCAGGCAGATCGGCAGAGCTTTCGCCGTATCATCTAAAACCACACCCGTGAACATTTTATCCCCAACCTTGAGGATATTTACTTTGCGGATCTGCACTGGGTCCATGTCAAGAACTTCCGCCATGCTGTCCACCATGCTCTCCACCGCAAAATGGGACTGAGGGCTTCCAAAACCGCGCATCGCTCCCGATAGTGGAGAATTGGTATAAACAACCGAAGTTTCTACCTGTACATTGGGAATTTGATATGACCCGGCCATTGTTTCTGTCAGGATCATGGCCACAGCAGGACCATAGGATGCGTAAGCACCAGTATCCAGATATGCTTCCGCCTGTAATGCAGTAAATGTTCCATCCGATCTTGCGCCCAGTTTGTAGTGAATCTGGGCGGGGTGTCTTTTAGGATGGGCAACAAAAGATTCACGGCGTGTATTTACCAGACGCACGGCACCCTTTATTGCCCAGGCACCCAGAGCTGCCAGGATCGCTAAACTTGAGTCTTCCTTCCCTCCAAAAGCTCCCCCAATCACTCCGCTTTTGACCCGGACCTTTTCAACTGGAAGATCCAGGGCCGCTGCTATACATCCTTGATCAGTAAAAGGTTCCTGAGAGCTGACCCAGACGGTAATGGTTTGGTCCTCTTCCCAGACTGCCAAAGAGGTTTCCGGCTCCATATATCCCGGATGGATTCGGGGCAGAATATAAGTATCTTCAAGAATGTGATCTGCCGTCTGAAATCCCTTCTCAACATCACCCGTCCCGATATTTAGGACAGTGATGACATTACCATCCTGATGCAGTTTGGGTGCATCTTCCTGGGCAGCCTGGACGGGATCGAATACTGGTGTTAATGGCTCGTATGAAATCTGGATCTGGTTTGCAGCATGTTTAGCAGATTGTTTGGTTTCCGCAATAATCAGTACAACCGGTTCTCCCTGGTGTCGGACTACATCCCTGGCAAGCGAGGGTTGGTCAGGAACCAGTGGGCCGAATACCTTGGCCCCCGGTATATCCTCAGACGTTAACACTGCCAGCACTCCCGGGATCTCTAGCGACCGTTTTTTATCAATTTTTAGGATCCTGGCATAATGATGGGGGGATCTCACGATCAGTCCAACCTTTATATTATCCAACTGGATATCAGCAGTATAAAGGGCTTTACCTGTGGTTTTATTCCAGGCGTCTTTTCGGCGCAGGGATTTCCCGACAGTAAGGAATTGATCAGTCATCCAGCCCACCTTGCTCTGCCAGATGGATGGCATCAATCATTTTGTTATACCCGGTACAGCGGCACAGATTTCCAGATAATCCTTCCCGAATATCCTGATCTGTTGGATGAGGGTTCTCATCCAACAAAGCTTTTGCTGTTAGGATTGCACCCGGAGTACAGAATCCACACTGAACCGCTCCTGCTTCAACAAATGCTTTTTGAAGCCGGTGAAAAACGTTTTTTTCCATTAGCCCTTCGATCGTGCTTATGTGAGTACCTTCCACTTGCCCGATAAAAACCATACAGGAATTTACCGGTTTTCCATTCAGGATGACTGTGCAGGCACCGCATTCCCCTTCCCCACCGCAAGCATCTTTAGCGCCGGTTAATCCCAGATCCACTCGCAGAACTTCCAACAGCGTCCGGTTGGTCTGGCTCTTGATTGAGGTCTTTTTCCCATTCAGGAGAAATGTGACTGAAATCTCTTTCACTGGTCCCTCTGCTTTGCTTGTTCCACAGCAGCTTCCAAGGCCCGCTGGATGATCACAGTGGCGGCATGGTTACGATATTGCTCTGTGGATCTAACATCAGTGATTGGGCTGATCTCCGCCTGGCAGGCTTCTCGGATTTCTTTTATCAAAGCCGGCACTGGTTCTTTACCAAACAGGGACCGCTCCACTTTTCGGCAGCGGAGCACCGTAGGGGCAACTGCACCAAGGGCAATTCTGATATCACTGATCATCCCTTTATCATCTAAAACCACAGCTACAGCAGCATTAACCACAGATACTGCCATGCCAGAACGTTTTCCAATTTTGATGAATGCCGCTCCCCACATTCCGGTCAACGGCTTGAAGGAAATACTGTGAATGAACTCACCTTCCTGTAAATCTGTCTGTCCCGGCCCCAGTAAATACATCTCCAGCGGGATCTTTCGTTCACTTTCCAGACTCTGCAGCAAAAGGGTTGCGTCAAAAATCAACAATGGTGGCAGAGTATCCGCAGCAGGTGAGGCATTGGCAATATTTCCACCAAGCGTTCCTCTGCAGCGGGTTTGCTGGCAGCCAATGCTTTCAGCAGCCGTGACTAGAGCAGGATTGACATTTCGCAGCAAGGCTGAATCAGCTACTTCCTGATGTGTAGTTAACGCCCCCAGGACAATTTCACTACCTTGATCTTCGATAAAACGCATCTCCTGTATACCGCTGGTATCCACTAGGATCGGCGCAGAAAACTTGCCCTGACGCATTCTCGGAACAATATCTGTTCCCCCGGCCAGGATCCTGGCGCCAGGGTGGCTGAGATATTCTTTCAACTCAGTGATTGTTCCCGGTCGATAGAAGTTAA
>Ga0307419_10000966_pt1 | contig 14934 bp, 27 predicted proteins | sample SalMarWE160230MG_2_FD_202512 | JGI IMG/M metagenome (GOLD analysis project Ga0307419, IMG submission 202512) | Salt marsh sediment microbial communities from the Plum Island Ecosystem LTER, Massachusetts, United States - WE1602-30 | ecosystem: Environmental > Aquatic > Marine > Intertidal zone... | reverse complement strand
TTGTGTCTCATGCCTCTTCCTCTTCTTCTTCACCCTCACCGGCTTCCTTCTCGGCCTTGGGGCTGATTGATAGCCCAAGTGACTGGAGCCGTTCCTCTACCTCACGCTTGGACTTCTGCCCGAAGTTATGCAGGGCGAGCAGTTCTTTTTCGCCTTTGCTTATCAGTTCTCCCACGGTGGTTATGCCGCCGCGGCGCAGGCAGTTCATGGTGCGCACCGACAGGTCGAGCTGTTCCACCGGCATATTATAGGTTTCGTCGGGGATGGAGGCGCGGATGGACTCCTTCTCCACCTCCAGGCGGGAGATGCGGGAGTAGTCGATAAAAGAGGTCAACTGTTCCGATAAGATTTTGGCGCTCTGGCTGACGGCGTCCGCTGGTGTTATGGTGCCGTCGGTCCATACCTCCAGCTCTAAGCGTTCCTGGCCTGTTTCCTCGCCGACGTGAGTCGGCTCAACGGTGAAATTGACCTTGCGTATCGGGGTAAAGATGGCGTCTATGGGAATGGTGCCGATGAGCAGGTCGTCGCCGGATTCGGCTTCCTGATAACCCTCACCCAGTTCGACATCAAACTCGGCATAGAGCTTGGCTTCCGGCGCATCCAGTGTTGCCAGATAGAGCTCGGGGTTAGCGATTTCAAAGTCTGTAGAAGGCTCAATATCGGCGGCGGTAACCCGCCCCTCACCCTCCAGGGCCAATATCAGCTGGCCCGCTTGGCCGGAGAGAGGCTTTAACCGTAGTGCTTTGACATTGAGCAGAAACTCTGTGACATCTTCCTTGACAAAGGGGATGGTGGAGAATTCGTGTTGAATCCCCTCTAGTCTAACCCGGGTCACCGCCGCCCCGGGGAGGTAGCCGAGGAGCACCCGCCGCAGGGCGTTGCCCAGGGTGACGCCAAAGCCCTTCTCAAGAGGCTCGGCGCGAAAGCGGCCAAAGTTCTCTTCACTTTCCAGACATTCTATGTTAGCTATGGCTAGACCAGACAAAATTTGCCTCCTTGACCTAACGCGAGTAGTATTCGACTATGCTCTGCCACTCAACTTTAGCTTCAATTTCGTCGGGGGTAGGCAGAGACGCCACCCGACCGATTAACTTTTCCATGTCCAGGCTCAACCAGCCGGGAATAACCTTGCTTTCAATGCTGGTAGCCAGTTGCTTGTAATATTCGGTTTTGGTGCTGCGTTCCTTCCAGCTGATAGTGTCGTCCTCTTTGACCAGGGCCGAGGGTATATCAGTCTTGCGGTCGTTGAGCATGATGTGCCCGTGCTGCACCAGCTGGCGGGCCTGGGCGCGGGAATCGGCAAAGCCCAGGCGGAAAACTACATTGTCCAGACGCCTCTCCAGCAGTACCAGCAGGTTTTCCCCGGTGATGCCGGCCTGCCTTTCGGATTCGGCAAAGAGGCGGCGGAACTGCTTTTCCAGGATGCCGTAGCTGTAGCGGGCTTTCTGCTTCTCCCTGAGCTGTACGCCGCGGTCGGAAAGCCGGCGGCGCCGCATGGGCTGCTGCCCCGGCGGCTTGGGCCGCCGCTCCATGGCGCACTTGGGGCCGAAGCAGCGTTCACCCTTGAGCATTAACTTTTCGCCGCTACGGCGGCATAAGCGACAGACGGCTGCTGTGTACCTTGCCATGGCGTTACACCCGCCTCCTCTTGCGTGGGCGACAACCGTTATGTGGAATCGGCGTTACGTCCCTGATACTGGTAATGGCCAGCCCGGTAGCCTGGAGGGAGCGGATAGCCGCTTCACGCCCGCTGCCCGGTCCTTTGACAAAGACCTCTATCTGGCGCAGGCCGTGCTCCATAGCTTTTCTGGCGGCATCGCGGGCGGCCAGCTGGGCCGCATAGGGAGTGCCCTTGCGTGAGCCCTTGAACCCGGCGGTGCCTGAGCTTCCCCAGGCAAGGACATTGCCCTGCGGGTCGGTGAGGGTCACGATAATATTATTGAAGGTGGACTGGATGTAGGCTTTGCCTACCGGAATCGATTTCCGCTCCCGCCTTCTGGTTTTAGTACGCTTCTTCTGTGCCATCCTACCTCCGTCTAATTACCCCTGGTTACTTCTTGGTCGTGCCGCGCCGCTGGCCCCTGCCGGCTACCGTCTTGCGGGCGCCGCGCTTGGCGCGGGCATTGGTTCGGGTGCGCTGTCCCCGGGCCGGCAGACCATGGCGATGCCGGTTGCCCCGGTAGCTGCCGATCTCAATAAGGCGCTTGATGTTGAGGTCGGTCTCTTTTCTCAACTCGCCCTCAACATTATGCCCCTTATCGATAATCTCACGCAAGCGGTTGACTTCGTCTTCAGTCAGGTCGCTTACCTTGGTAGCCGGGTCAACCTCGGCCTGCGCCAGAATCTTACGGCTCAGGGTAGAACCTATGCCATATATATACTGCAGTGAGATCCAGACCTGCTTGTTTTTCGGTATATCCACTCCGGCAATACGTGCCATCTACAGCCTCCTCACTTTACGCGCGGCTATCCCTGCCGCTGCTTGTGCCGCGGGTTGGAACAGATTACTCTGACCACCCCGCGCCGTTTCACTATCTTACACTTTTCACATCTAACTTTAACTGAAGCTTTTACCTTCATCATTAAACTCCGTTACTTAAACCGATAGGTAATCCTTCCCCGGGTCAGGTCGTAGGGCGAGAGCTCTATGAGCACTCTGTCACCGGGCAGGATTCTAATATAATGCAATCTTATTTTACCCGAGATATGAGCCAGCACCTTATGCCCGTTAGCCAGCTCGACACGGAACATGGCGTTGGGTAGTGGTTCAACCACCGTGCCCTCGACCTCAATTGCCTCTTTCTTAGGCATATACCCCTTCCCGGCTGGTCAGTATCTCCGCCTCTCCGTCAGTGATGGCGATGGTATGCTCAAAGTGGGCGGAAAGGCTGCCGTCGGCGGTGAGTACCGTCCACTGGTCGTTATCGACCCGGGTGCGCCAGTCACCGGCATTGACCATCGGCTCCAGGGCCAGGGTCATACCCTTTTTTAATACCGGCCCCGTTCCGGCTGGTCCGAAGTTGGGTATCTGCGGTTCTTCGTGCAGCTCCCGCCCGATACCATGGCCGGTGTACTCGCGTACCACCGAATAGCCTTTGGATTCGGCATAGTTCTGTATGGCGGCCGATATATCGCCCAGTCTGGCTCCGGAGCGGGCGGCGGCAATACCGGCTTTGAGCACTTCTTCCGTGGTCGCCACCAGCTCTCTGGCCTTGGGGCTGACTTCCCCCACACCTACCGTAACCGCGGCATCGCCCTGAAAGCCTTTAAAAGACGCCCCGAAGTCAAGGGAGACGATATCGCCTTCTCGCAGGCTCCTCTCGCCTGGTATGCCGTGAACTATTTCGTCATTTACCGATACGCAGAGATTGGCCGGAAACCCCCGGTAACCCTTGAACGAGGGTTTTCCTCCCAGTTTTTTCACCTCTCTGCCGGCTATGGCGTCCAGTTCATTAGTCTTCATTCCCGGTTTCACCTGTTTCATCAAGATATCCAGTACTGCGCCCACAATTCTGCCCGCCTGGCGCATAAGAGCAATCTCTCGCTCCGATTTGATAATTATACCCATTTAGGCTGAAATTTCTCCTCCAGGGCCGTCTTTATTCTCCCGGCCACCTCGGCCACACCCCCCTCACCGTCTATCTCTAATAGCTTATCGCTCCTGGTGTAATAGTCAATCAGCGGCGCCGTTTCGGCGAAGTAAACCTCCAGCCGCTTCCTGACGCTGGTCTCGTTATCATCGGGGCGCTGGTAGAGCTCGCCGCCGCACTTATCACATTTTCCCGCTACCCTGGGGGGAGAGTCGGTGGCGTGGTATGGCGCCTGGCACCGGCGGCAAATCCAGCGTCCGCTTAATCTTTTTAATAGCTCCTCTTCGGAGACCTTAATATATACTACTTCGTTTATCGCCTTGCCCTCTTGAGCCAGGGCTTTATCCAGCGCCTCCGCCTGCTCCAGGTTGCGGGGGAAGCCGTCTAGGATTGCTCCCCCGGCGCAGTCAGGCGCCGATAGACGCTCCAGAACCATGCTTATGGTTATCTGGCTGGGGACCAGCACCCCCTTTTCCATATAAGATTTAGCTTTTAGGCCTAGTTCGGTGCCTTGCTCCAGCCCCTGCCGGAACAGGTCGCCGGTGGCGACATGTACCAGTTTTAGCTCCCGGGCCAGCTCTGCGGCCTGTGTTCCTTTGCCGGCTCCGGGGGCGCCCAGAAAGATAATATACATCTTTACCCCTATTTAATAAACCCCTCGTAGCGCCGCATTACCAGCTGAGCTTCCATCTGCTTCATGGTATCCAGTACCACGCCGACCACAATGAGTAAGCCCATGCTGGATAGCTGTATTACCTGCACGTTGCTTATCTCCCTGGCGAAGAAGGGCATTATGGCCACTACCGCCAGGAAGAGGGCCCCCGCCCAGGTAATGTGCTTTATCACCCCGTCCAGGTATTCTTTGGTGTGGGGGCCGGGTCTGATTCCGGGGATAAAGCCCCCCTGACGCTGCAGGGTACCGGGCAGGTCCTGCTGCTCGAAAATAATCATGGTATAGAAGAAGGCGAAGCCAACTACCAGTAGAAAATTTAGCCCCCAGTAGAATAGGCCGATGGGCAGTGGTGCGCTGGGGTTAAACCAGCTCATAATCTGGTTGGCAAAATTGGGGTCAGCCCCCTGTGGGGCGGCAAAGTAGCTGGCAACCGTGCCGGGGAAGATGACCAGCGACATGGCGAAGATTAGGGGTATCATCCCGGCGGTGTTTACCCGCAGCGGGATGTGGGTTGATCCTGACTGCCGGTACATCCGCCCGCCGCGAAAGACGCTGCGGGAGTACTGGACGGGAATGCGGCGGTGGGCTTCGGTGAAGACGACGATTAATACGGTAGTGGCCAGGGCGATAAGAACATAGACCACGGCCCCAAGCCACTGCCCCTGTCCGGCAGCGATGAAAACCTGCCCCACCGTTTGCCAGTAGCCGGCGACAATACCGCCAAAGATGATTATAGATATGCCGTTGCCGATACCATATTCGGTAATACGCTCTCCCAGCCAAACACAGAACATGGTGCCGGCTATCATGGAGATCACCATGGTGGCCATGGGTAGCGCCGCGGCACTGCCCATAACTCCCTGGCTCTGGAGGTAGACCAGCTGCCCGTAGCCTTGGAGGCCGGCCATGGGGACAGTCAGCCAGTGGGTAATACGGTTAACCTTGTCTCTACCCGCTTCACCTTCCTGGGAGAGGGCCTGCAGTTTGGGTATAACCGGTACCAGAAGTGTCATAATGATTGAGGCTGTGATGTAGGGGTAAACCCCCATCGCCGCCACGCTTAAGCGCCTCATGGCGCCGCCGCTGAACATATCGAGCATGCCCAGCAGGGCGTTGCTCTCGAAGAGCTCCTTTAGCGCTGCCAGGTCTACACCGGGCAGGGGCACGTGAGCCACGAAACGGAAGATAATTAATATGCCCAGGGTAATAAGAATGCGCCGCCTTAAATCGGGTAGACTGAAGGCGTCGATCATTGCCTGTAATAGTCTTGGTCTAGTCGGTCTTGGCCTCAAGGCCTATCTCCTCCACTTTACCGCCGGCGGTTTCTATCTTGGCTTTAGCCGCGGCGGAGAACTTGTTTGCCTTTACCACCAGAGAGTGGCTGATTTCACCATCGGCCAGGATCTTGATGGGCTGGCGTAGCGATTTTATTATCCCGGCGGCGACCAGCTTTTCCGGGGTGACCTCGCTTTCCGGTTCGAAGATGCCGAGTTGGCCGATTTTAACCGTTACGTACTCCGTCCGGAAGAGGTTGTGAAAGCCGCGCTTTTCCGGCAGGCGCTTGATTAAAGGTAGCTGCCCGCCTTCAAAGCCGGGGCGCATCTTATATCCGGCACGGGATTTTTGCCCTTTGCTGCCGCGCCCGGAATAGGTGCCGTGCCCGCTGCCGTCACCCCGCCCCACTCTTTTTCTGGCTCGCTTGGCGCCGGAGGGTGGTGAGAGTTTTTCCAGTAACATCAGTTTGCCTCCTCCACCCTGATAAGGTGTTTCACCTTGTTGAGCATGCCGCGCACCGAGGGGCGGTCGTCTTGTGTAACACTCTGGTTTAGGCGGTGGAATCCCAGTGCCTTAAGCGTCCGTTTCTGGTCCTGGGGATAGCCGATGCCGCTTTTAACCCAGGTGATACGTAACTTAGCCACCGCTTGCCTCCTTGGCCCCGGCGGTTGCCCGGCGACGGGCAAACTCCTCTTCAGGCTGTTTAAGCTGGCTGAGGGCCAGTATGGCCGCCTTGGCCGTGTTAATGCGGTTGGCGCTGCCCAGCGACTTGGTCAGAATGTCTTTGATTCCGGAGGCTTCCACCACCGCCCTGATGCTGCCGCCGGCAATGATACCGGTACCCGGGGCGGCCGGTCTTAAAAGCACCTGGGCTGCCCCGAATTTGACTGTGATTTCCTGGGGGATGGTCGTCCCGGTTAAGGGAACCTTGATGAGATTCTTTCTGGCGATGGTACCCGCCTTGTTGATGGCTTCGGGTACGCTGTTGGCTTTACCAACGCCAATGCCGACATGTCCGTTGCCATCGCCGGTTACCGACAGGGCGCTGAAGCGGAGGCGTTTGCCTCCCCTTACCACCTTGCTCACCCGGTTGATATAGACCAGCTTGTCATTCAGTACCAGTTCGGTCGGGTCTACTCTGCTTTTGGGTTTTTCCACTGGCTTTAAAATTCTCCCTAAAATTTCAATCCCGCTTGGCGGGCGGCCTCGGCCAGGGATTTTACCCGGCCGTGATATTGGTAGCCGCCGCGGTCGAAGACCACCTCTTTGATGCCGTTATCTAAAGCTCGTTTGGCCACCAGGGAGCCAACCAGCTGAGCTTGAGCTGATTTGGCTTTGCTATCGGCCGCGCTTTTTATCTCCGGGTCCAGGGTTGAGGCCGTGACCAGCGTGTGACCCTGCTCATCATTGATAACCTGGACGTAAATATGGTTAAGGCTGCGAAAGACACAGAGCCGCGGCCGGGAGGCAGTGCCTTCTACCTTGGCCCTGACCCGGTGGTGTCTTCTCTGGCGCGCTATTCTAACTTCGTTTTTGCTCATTATGATTTCTGGCCTATAGCCTTACCGGCTTTGCCGGCTTTAAGGCGGATTACCTCGCCGGCGTACCTGATGCCTTTGCCCTTATAGGCATCGGGAGGACGGATGGCCCTGATTTCGGCGGCCATCTCGCCTACTGCCTCTTTGTTAATCCCGCTGACCTTGATGCGGTTGTTTCCCTCTACCTCCAGGGAAACGCCGGGCAGTGGGGTTACCTCCACCTGGTGGGAAAAGCCGACACGAAGCATCAGCTTGTCCTCGGCCTTTTCCGCCCGGTAGCCAACCCCTACTATTTCCAGGGTCTTCTCAAAGCCGCCGCTTACCCCCTGTACCATGTTGGCCAGCAGGCTGCGGGTGAGTCCGTGCAGGGAACGGTGCTCCTTGCTGTCGTCGGGGCGGGATACTGTCAGGATATTGTCTTTAAGGGCAATTTTCATATCCGGGTTGAAGCTGCGCTCCAGTTCCCCTTTGGAACCGGTTACCGTGACCTTGTCCTGCTTTATGACCACCTTTACCCCCTCGGGTACCGGTATTGGCATACGACCTACCCTAGACATTAAAATCACCTTGAGTTTTATTTACCATACGTAGCATAGTATTTCACCACCGATTCCCTGGCGCCAGGCCTGTTTGCCGGTTATTACCCCCTTGGGGGTGGAAATGATGGCCACGCCTAAACCGCCGTGGACGCGGGGAATCTCCTTCTGTCCCACATATACCCTCAGTCCTGGCTTGCTCACCCTCTCCAGCCCGGAGAGGATGGGCTTACTTTTATCATCATATTTGAGGTAGATCTTGATTGAGCGGTGCGGCTTGCTCCTGAGCACTTCATAGTCACTGATGAAGCTTTCCTCTTTGAGAATGTGGGCAATGGCCATCTTGGTCCTTGAGGAAGGCACCAGGACAAAATCATGCCTGGCCATAATGGCATTGCGTATTCTGGTTAACATATCGGCTATTGGGTCAGTTACAGCCATATCTACCTCACCAGCTTGCCTTTCTTACTCCGGGAACCTGTCCCGCCAGGGCTAACTTGCGAAAGCAAATCCGGCACAGGCCGAAATGGCGGATGTAAGCCCTGGGCCGGCCGCACAGGAAACAGCGGTTATGCTGCTGCACCTTGTGTTTGGGCGGCCGCTTCCATTTTTCTAGCTTTGATTTCTTAGCCATTATACCTCTAGTCTTGGGCAAAGGGCATGCCCAGTAATTCCAGCAGGTTCTTGCCTTCTTCGTCGGTTTTAGCCGTGGTAACGATCGATACCTCAAGTCCGCGAGCTTTGTCTATCTTATCATAGTCTATCTCGGGGAAGAGGGTCTGTTCCTTAAAACCCAGGGTGTAGTTACCCCGCCCGTCGAAGGAGCTGGGGGGAACACCGCGAAACTCGCGCATCCGGGGCAGGGCGGCATTGACCAGCTTTTCCAGGAATTCATACATGCGTTCCCCTCTTAAGGTTACCCTCAGGCCGACGTTCATCCCTTCCCTTAACTTGAAGGCGGCAATGGATTTCTTGGCCCGGGTGATAACCGGGTGCTGCCCTGAAATGGCCGCTAAGTCTTTTTCGGCTGATTCCATGGCTTTGGCATCCTGGTTGGCTTCGCCCAGGCCTATGTTAAGAGCCACCTTTTCCAGGCGTGGCACCTGCATTATATTCTTGTAGCCGCCAAGCTCCATGAGCTTGGGAACGACCTCTTTTTTATATTTTTCTTTGAGTTCTGACATTTAGTCGATTACCTCACCGCAGGCACGGCAGAACCGCACCTTTTTGCCGTCATCCAGAAAGCGGAAACCAACCCGGGCCGGTTTATTGCATTTGCTGCAGAGCAGCATAACATTGGATACCGGGATGAGCGCTTCCCGTTCGATTATGCCCGCCTGCTTGGCCGCCCCTTTGGCTTTGCTGTGCTTCTTGATGAAGTTGACTCCCTCCACCATTATCCGCTCCTTATCGGGGTAGGCAAAGCGCACCTTGCCCTTTTTGCCCTTGTCCTTGCCGGCAATGACCAGTACCGTATCGTCTTTCCTAATATTCATCTTGTCTCAAACCACCTCGGGCGCCAGCGAGATTATCTTGGCGAAATTCTTGTCCCTTAGCTCCCTGGCTACCGGCCCGAATATTCTGGTTCCTTTGGGGTTATTCTTATCGGTTAGAATCACCGCCGCATTTTCGTCAAACCTGACGTAGGAGCCGTCCGGGCGCCGGTAGGGCTGGGCACAGCGGATGATAACCGCTCTGACCACATCCCCCTCCTTGACCGCTCCCCGGGGAATTGCCTTTTTAACCGAGGCCACAATAACATCACCTACGCGGGCGTATCTTTTCCTGGTGCCGCCTAGGACGTTGATGCACATAATTTCCCTGGCGCCGGTGTTATCGGCTGCCTTGAGTCTGCTGTAGGATTGAATCATGTTGCCTGGTCCTCCGCCTCTTCCTTGGGTTTTTCTTCGGCCTTTAGTTCGGCTTTCTTTTCCTCTTCCTTAGCTTTCTTCTCGGCCTTGGGCTCGGTTACCTTTTCTTTGGCTTTCTTGGCCGGTTTTTCCTCAGCTTCTTCTGCCTTTGCCTCTTCCCCGGTTGCTTCTTCAGCTTTGACCTTGGCCACTTCTTCCGGGGCCTTTTTCTCCGGTGTAATCTTGGCTAAATCTTCCCGGGTTATTTCCTCAGGTGAGATCTCCACTATCTCGGCCTTGGCGACTATTTCAGATACCCGCCACCGTTTCTCCCGGGAAAGTGGCCGGGTTTCCACAATTATTACTTTGTCTCCAGTCCGGCACTTATTTTTCTCGTCATGAGCTTTATATTTGACCACTCTCTTTATGGTCTTCTTATATAACGGGTGGCGCTTGGGCGTTTCTACCGCCACCACCACTGTTTTATCCATCTTGTCGCTGACTACCTGGCCGAGCCTGAATTTATGCTTGCTTTCCATATACCGTTAACCTTTTGTGAGCTCTCTTTCTCTCATTATTGTCTTGATTTGGGCTATCTTCTTTCTTGCCCTGGGAATCTCGCGGTGGTTGACCAGTTGCTTGGCCGCCAGGCGGAAGCGCAGGTTAAACAGCTCCTGGTGAGCTTCCTCCAGTTGCTTATCCAGCTCTTTATCGCTTAAAGCCCTGACCTCTTCGGCCTTCATCCTAAGCTGCCTCCCTGGCTCCGGCATCGCCGGAAACGCCTGTTTCTCTGACTATAAATTGGCTGTTTATGGGGAGTTTGTGTGAGGCCAGGCGCATTGCCCCTTTGGCTACCGCCTCACTAACGCCTCCCATTTCAAATAAAATTCGGCCCGGCCTGACCACTGCTACCCAGTGATCGGGGGCACCCTTACCCCCGCCCTGGCGGGTTTCCGCCGCTTTTTTGGTCACCGGTTTGTCGGGGAAGATGCGAATCCAGACGTTGCCGCCGCGGCGGATGTAACGTGTGATGGCACGGCGTGCCGCTTCGATCTGCCGGCTGGTGAGCCAGGCCGATTCCAGCGCCTGCAGGCCGTAGTCGCCGAATTCAATGCTGTTGCCCGCATGGGCCTTGCCCCGGCGGTGGCCTTTATGACTCTTGCGGTACTTCACCCGCTTGGGTTGTAGCATCTATCTCCTCTTTATCCTCGGTTACCGCCGGTTTTGCCTTGGCGGTGGTTTTCTTTGTCTTTGGCTTGGCGGTTTTTGCCTCCGCTTTTTCCTCGGTTGCCTCTTTCTTTGCCCTGGGTTTTTCCTCGGCCTTGGCCACCTCTTTCTTTGCCTGTGGTTTTTCCTCGGCCTTGGCTTCGGCTACTTCTGCCTTTTCTTTAGTCTTTTTCTCGGCCTTGGCTGGTGGGGCCACCGCCTCAGCCGGTTTTTCTGCTTTTGGTTTTGCTGCCTTTACTGGAGGGGTGGAGGTCTTGGCTTCTGCCGCTTCTGCCTCTCCCCCTTCGGCCGGGGCTTCTTCAGCCCCCAGCAGGCTGGGTTCGGGGAGAATATCGCCCCGGTAAATCCAGACCTTGATGCCGATACGGCCCAGGGTGGTGTGGGCTTCGGTGAAGCCGTAATCAATATCAGCCCGCAGGGTGTGCAGGGGCACCTGTCCCTGGTGGGTAACCTCGCGGCGGGCTATCTCGACGCCGCCCAGTCTGCCGGCACAGCTGATTCTTATCCCTTTAGCCCCCGCCTGCATGGTGCGGAATAAAGCCTGCTTCATAGCCCGGCGGAAGGCAACACGGTGTTCAATCTGTTCCGCTATAGCCCTGCCTACCAGGTAGGCATCGAGTTCCGGCTGTTGCACCTCCAGGACGTTGAGCTGAATCCGCTTGCCGATGAGGTTCTCCAGCATGAGCCTCATCTCGTCAACCCTTTGCCCTCCCCGCCCGATGACAACACCGGGGCGGGCGGTGTGGATGGTTACTGATACCTTGTTCGTCTGGCGTTCAATCTCTACCAGGGAGATGCCGGCATCGTTGTACTGGGACTGGATGGCCCGGCGGAGCTTCATATCTTCCTGCAGGAATTCGACGTAATCCTTTTCGGCATACCACTTGGCCTGCCAGTCGCGGATGACGCCGATTCTAAAGCCTAAAGGATGTACTTTATGCCCCAATACTCTCCTCCTCGGCAACGATAACCGTTATATGGCTGGAACGCTTAAGAATAGGGGCGGCCCGTCCCCGAGCCCGGGGGCGGAACCTTTTCATGGTTCTGGCCTCATCGGCAAAGATGCCTACAATCTTTAAATCGGCGGGGTCCATCTGGAAGTTGTTTTCGGCATTGGCCGCCGCCGATTTCACCACCTTGGCTACCACCCTGGCGGTAGGTGAGGGGGCAAATTTGAGCAGGGATAGCGCTTCGTCTACCCTTTTGCCCCGCACCATGTCCACCAGCAGGCGTACCTTGCGTGGTGAAATACCGGTATCTTTAGCTATTGCCTTTACTTCCATATTATAGCCTGCTTCTTTTATAGCCTACTTTTTGGTTCTATCGCCCCTGCCTACGTGTCCCCTGAAAGTCCGGGTCGGGGCGAATTCGCCCAGTTTGTGCCCCACCATGTTTTCCGTAATATAAATGGGCACATGCCTCCGTCCGTCATGGACGCCGATGGTAAGACTTACCATCTTGGGGGTGATGGTGGACCAGCGGGCCCAGGTCTTTATCACCGTCTTCTCATCAGCATTCATCAGTGCCTCGACCTTTTTCATCAGTTTGGCATCAACGGCTGGGCCTTTTTTAGTTGACCTTGACATTTAATTTACTTCCCCCTCCGCCTGACTATCATTTTATCTCCAGGTTTAGGCTTGCGCGTCCGGTAGCCTAAAGCCGGTTTACCCCAGGGCGTCTTGGGGCCGGGCATTCCTATCGGGGACCTGCCTTCACCGCCGCCGTGGGGGTGGTCGCGGGGGCTCATCGCCGAGCCTCTCACCGTGGGGCGGACGCCCATCCACCGTTTGCGCCCGGCTTTACCCAGGCTGATACTGCGGTGGTCAAGGTTGCCCACCTGCCCGATAGTGGCCAGACAAATGCTGCGGATACGCCGTACCTCGCTGGAGGGCATTCTGATCAGGGCGTATTCGCCTTCCTTGGCCATTAGCTGGGCGGCGGCGCCGGCGCTGCGCACCAGCTGCCCCCCTTTACCCGGCTGCATCTCGATATTGTGTATCATCGTCCCGGTGGGGATTGACTTTAAAGGCAGGGCGTTGCCCGGTTTTAACTCGGCGCCCTCGCCTGATTTTATAACATCGTCAACATTCAGGTCGTTGGGGGCCAGGATGTAACGCTTTTCCCCATCGACATAGAAAATAAGGGCGATACGGGCGGAGCGGTTGGGGTCATATTCAATAGCCGCTACCCGGCCCGGTACGCCGGGCTTATCTCTTTTAAAGTCTATTATGCGCAGCCGGCGCTTGGCGCCGCCACCGCGGTGGCGCACCGTAATTTTGCCCTGGTTGCTGCGCCCGCCCTTTTTCTTGAGGGGCGCTAGCAGCGATTTCTCCGGTTTGCTTTTGGTTATTTCCTCAAAGCTGGAACTGGTCATGCTCCGCCGGCCGGGTGAAGTTGGACGATATTGCTTTAGTGGCACCTATACCCCCTCAAATAGTTCTATCTTGTCGCCGGGCTTTAAGGTAACCAGAGCCTTTTTCCACGATGGGCTCATTACCTCTCGGCCCCGCATTCGCCGCTTCTTACCGGGCACCGTCATCACGTTGACCCCGGTGACGGTGACCTTGAATGCTTTCTCTACCGCCTGTTTAATCTGCGCTTTATTAGCCTCCAGGGCTACCTCAAAGGCATATTTACCCTGGGCCTGAAGCGCCGAGTTCTTTTCGGTTACCAGCGGGCGGTTTAATACCTTATACAGATGCATTGCCGCCTCCTCCCCCCAACTTTACCCCGGAAATCCCCGATTTCCGGGGGCCCCACAATTGCTCTGCCTTGCGTACCGCCGGCTCAGTCATAAGTAACATTTTATAGGACAGGATGTCAACCACGCTGAGTATATTGGCCGGCATGGTTTTAATTCCAGCCAGGTTGCGGGCCGACTTGATTATATTTTCTTCCGGCGTATCGGTCACGATAAGGGCGGTGGAGTTTATCCCCAGCGCCACTAAAATTCCGGCCATCTGTTTGGTCTTGGGCTGGTCGAGCGTTAATTCCTCCAGGATTTTCAGCTCCTGGTCCCTGGTCTTGGCCGATAGAGCGCACCTTAGCGCCAGCTGGCGCATCTTTTTGGGCATGTCCTGCTGGTAGCTCCGGGGCTTGGGGCCAAAAGTAATGCCGCCTCCCCGGCGCAGTGATGATTTCTTGTTGCCTGCCCGCGCCATTCCGGTGTGCTTCTGGCGAAAGAGCTTGCGGCTGCTGCCGGCAACCTCAGCGCGGGTCTTGGTGCTGGACGTTCCCTGGCGGGCGTTGGCCTGCTGCCTGACCACTGCCTGGTGTACCACCGCCTCGTTAAAGGGCACAGCAAAGACGCCGTCGCTTATCTCAATATTTTTTACTACCTCACCGCTGAGGCTATACACTGGAACCTCCACTCTATTCCCCTCCCGCTTTCTTTATCAGCACTAGCCCGTTCTTAGCCCCGGGAACGGCTCCCCGTATAAGTAGCAGGTTATGCTCCGGGTCGGTTTTATATACCTGCAGGTGGCTTACCGTAACCCGGCTGTTGCCCATGTGGCCGGCCATGCGCATCCCTTTTAGCACCCGGCCCGGAGAGGTGGCGGCCCCGATAGAGCCGGGGGCGCGGTGGCGGTCGGACTGCCCGTGGGTCTTGGGGCCGCCGGCGAAGTGGTGGCGTTTGACCACTCCGGCAAAGCCCTTACCCTTGGATACGCCGGTAATATTTACCAGGTCGCCTTCTTTAAACAGGCTGACATCAATCTTGTCGCCCACTTTGATTTTTTTGGTATCGGCCAGCCGGAATTCCTGGAGGTGGCGGAACTGCCCCAGCTTTTTGAGGTGCCCCTTCTGGGGGGAGTTGAGCCGTTTGCTTTGGCCAAAGCCGAGCTGGGCGGCGTTATAGCCTTCCTTATCCGTGGTCTTGACCTGGGTTACCACGCAGGGGCCGGCCTCAATGGCGGTTAAGGCTTCTGCCTTGCCATCGTCGCCGAATATCTGGCCCATTCCTAGCTTTTTGCCAATAATACCTTGAAGCATAATTTTATACCTATAGCTTGATATCTATTTCCACTCCCGCTGGTAGATTGAGGCCGCTCAGAGAGTCTATGGTCTTGGATGTCATCTCGACGATATCGATGAGGCGCTTGTGAGTCCGTATCTCGAAATGCTCCTGCGAGTCTTTATCAATAAAGGGGGAACGGATAACGGTGAACCGTTTGATGTGGGTGGGCAGAGGCACCGGCCCCACTACCACGGCCCCGGTCCGCTCCACGGCGGCTACAATCTGCT
>Ga0307419_10000965_pt1 | contig 14936 bp, 13 predicted proteins | sample SalMarWE160230MG_2_FD_202512 | JGI IMG/M metagenome (GOLD analysis project Ga0307419, IMG submission 202512) | Salt marsh sediment microbial communities from the Plum Island Ecosystem LTER, Massachusetts, United States - WE1602-30 | ecosystem: Environmental > Aquatic > Marine > Intertidal zone... | reverse complement strand
AGCTCGCGTACCTCGCAGCTTATTTCTTCAATCGTACGACTCCGCTCCCGGCCTCGCCGGTAGGGCACGATGCAGTAGGAGCAGAAGTTGTTGCAGCCCTGAATGATGGTGACGTAAGAGTTGGGGGAGGGGTGGTGGGGATATGCAATTTCACCGGTATCTACCAGCCAGGGCGGAGTCTCTCCCGGCTTAAAAAAATCGTCAACTTGGGGAAAGCGTTTTTGCAGAGAATCAATATCCGAATCCACCAGGCAGCCGGTCAGTGCCAGGCGTAGGCCGGGTTTTATCTTTTTCTGCGCCCGCAGCGCCGCCAGCTTATTTATCACCCGGTTTTCGGCGCTCTGCCGCACCACGCAGCTGTTCAGCACGATGAGGTCGGCCTCGCCTATAACGTTAGTTAACTCGTAACCGAGTTCCTCAAAGAGCCCGGCCAGTCTCTCCGACTCGACTTTGTTCATCTGGCAGCCGATGGTCCAGATATGGTATTTAGGCATGATGATTGATTTACTCATGGCGGAGGGGGAGGGATTCGAACCCTCGACCCCAGTTTCCCAGGGTAAGCGCTTAGCAGGCGCCCGCACTAGACCACTATGCGACCCCTCCCGTTTTTGGTGGAACTTATGAATGTTTGCAGCCCTAATATTATATTACAATAACAATATATGCTCAATGGGTAGGTGATTAACCCCGCCCCGCCCCGATAATCTCCGCAAGATTCTTTATTCCCTCTTTTTCCATGAACCTCTCGATGCCTTCCAGGATATCCAGGCTGGCACGCGGATTACTGAAGCTGGCGGAGCCCACCTGTATGGCGCTGGCCCCGGCCATGAGGAACTCGATAGCATCATCGGCGGAGTAAATGCCGCCGCAGCCGATAACCGGTATATCCACCATCCCCGCCACCTCATACACCATGGCCAGGGCTACCGGCTTTATCGCCGGGCCGGACAATCCACAGATGATACTGCTGATGGCCGGCTGCCTTTTCTCGATATCTATCGCCATGCCCTTGAGCGTATTGATGAGTGAGATAGCATCTGCGCCGGCTTCTTCAACTGCTTCGGCTATCCTGACAATATCATCTGTATTGGGAGTGAGTTTAACGATTACGGGCAGCGAAGTAGCAGCTCTTGTGGTGGATGTAACACGAGCAGCCGTTCTGGAATGAATCCCGAAAAGTACGCCGCCTTCCCGGACATTGGGGCAGCTGATATTGACCTCGATGCCGCTGATACCGCTGACGCCGTCCATTGCTTCAGCCAGTTTGGCGTAATCTTCTACGGAATCGCCGGCGATATTAACGATAACCGGCACCTGCCAGTCCGCCCAGATAGGGGCTTTCTCTTGTATCAGGGCTTTAACGCCGATATTCTGCAGTCCTATGGAGTTCAGCATACCTGAGGCTGTTTCGTAAAGGCGGGGTTGGGGATTTCCTTCTCTTGGTTCCAGGGTAGTAGCTTTACAGATAATCGCTCCGAGCTTCTGGATATCGAAGAATTCGGCGTACTCCGTACCGTACCCGAAGGTGCCGGAGGCGGTCATCACCGGGTTGGCTAAAAGCAGACCGCGACTGTTCTGTGGGGCCAGCTGGATTGATAAGTCCGGGGACATTTCTCTTTCCTGTGTCTGATTTCTCGCTGAAGCTTACCAGACTAACCATCGTATTGCAAGTACCCGATTAGTTGAAAAAGCCTGGTTATATGGGTGGTAGCACTCAAATACATGTAGGAAACACTTGGTTGTCCCCGGAAAGCGGCCAGAGTATCCTAGCTGAGAGAGGTAAAACATGAACGCTATTCAGGTAAAGACCCGCGAACCGTCGATAGGCACCAAGGTTAAAAGACTCCGTCTTTCCCGTTTATTAACCCAGCAGGAACTGGCCGACGGAGCCGGTGTCTCCAAGACTGAAGTAAACCTGTTTGAATCAGGATTACCCCTACCGCTGAATAGTAAGCGTAAAATCCTCAAGGAATTATGGGCTGAAAAAGTAAAGAAGTGATGAATTAGTCACTACTTCTCTCTATTTATATCTTTTTTCCCACAACGGTAGTATCAGAAATTTATACCCATCCTGAGTTACGTCAGTATAGATTGACGTATTGGCTTACCCTGCCCGGGACCGTTCTCTCTATCGGCAAGACCGGACCGTCCGGCGGCTTTATCTCCAGCGCAAAGCTGTCATAGGGACCGATACTGATATTGCCGGTGGTCGGCAGGATGACTGTCACCTGGAACAACTCGTTGGGGTCCAGCATGTTATCCAGATTGATAGTGCTTAATTTTTCGATTGTCCAGTTAAGCGAAGGAATCATGTGTTCGGCATCGAAATAGGAGATAACCACGAAACTGGTGCTGTTGGCGGACGGCGTGAAGTCTACGGGGCTGCCAGCCGCGGGGATACCCACGTGGAAATAGAGCTCGGTCACCACGCTGCTTTCCATCTTGGCGACCACATTTCCCTTGAGCTCCAGGGTGCTCATCGTCGATCTTACCCCGGCGTTAACCGCTTCCTTGGCTTTCTGTGAAGAGAAAAGACCGGCGGAAAGCACCACGTAAGCAAAAACCGAGGCCACGATAACAAAAGCTATCAGGATAATGGCCGTTTCCAGTCCGGTAATACCTTCCTGTCTTTCCCGAAATCTCCTGATCAACTTCTTCATGCTATCTTCTCCTCTAACCCAAAGCTGGATATCTCATAATGCGGTGGTGTTCTACGTATACCACCCCAGCTTCTTTAAGGATAGGGACAACGATGTAACCAGACCATAAAAAAACGACCCGGAGTTATAAACATTTCGTTACAGTTTTTCCGGCCTCTATAGTCGGGAGTCTTGCTCTAAAAGTCATTCTGAGGAGTCCTTCCCTTGAAGGACGACGAAAGAATCCGGGGTAGTGCAGAGCTGATAGTTATATCACCCCTGAAAGACCCTCACGCCCGCCTGCGGCGGCTCAGGGTGACATAAAGATAATCAAGAAATGCAGGAATTATCAAGATTTAATCGAGCAGGGGTAGGACGCGCTTCGATGGGTGGCTATTTCGCTTGTTTCGTTCAGGCAGCAGTTATCACAGGAGGGATTCTTCCGGCATACTTCTTTGCCGTGACGCACGATTAGGGCATGATATTCGTTAAACAGGGGGGTATCGGCGGCCAGGTTTTCCGTGAATAAATCTTGATAGGCTGAATAAGAATTATTTAGCGGGGAAAGCCCCCGGCGGTCTAACAGGCGGCGTGTGTAGGCGTCGATGACGAAGACCGGCTTTCCGGCGGCATATAGAAGGATGGAATCGGCCGTTTCCTCGCCGATTCCGTAAACGCCGAGTAATTCATCGCGTATATCGGCGGTATTCTGGCGGAAAAGCTGCTCAAGGTTATCGTTGTAATTCCCCCCCAGCCACCGGGCGAAAGCCCTGAGCCTGCCGGCTTTGACATTATAATAGCCGCTGGGGTAGATAAGCGTGGTAATCTCTGATTCGGGCAACTCCCGGAGCCGTTGGGCTGACAGTGCTCCGGCGTTTTTCAGGTTGGTAATCGCCTTCTCGACATTACTCCAGGCGGTGGACTGGGTAAGGATTGCCCCGATAATCATCTCGAAGGGATCGTCGGCCGGCCACCAGTGCTGCGGTCCGTAGCGGTCGTACAGTTTACGGTAGGTATCCAGCAGTACCCGTTTTATTTCTTGACCATCCATGAAGGCGCCCTGCAATCGTCCACCGAATCATATCCCGGGATATACGGCTTGATATCCAGCACCGGCGTACCGTCGATAGCATCCAGTCCCCGTACTTTCAGGATGTTGCCTTGGCGCTCCAGCAGTTTTACCGTGGCCTTCCCGATGGGATTGGGGCGACTGGGGGAACGGGTGGCAAAAACGCCCATCAGGGCCCTTTCCGGGTCGCCCCGGGGGTGGACTTTCATCGGGGCCGGGCGCCGGGAACGGTGTATCCAGTAAAGGACGATAATATGCGAGAATTTATCCAGGTCGTCAAGCGCTTTGGTAAGACCGCTGTCGATGACGATTTCTGAGATGACTTCGCTACTGTCTTGGTGCGTCGGTTCCTTGATTTCGTTGCGTACAGCGCCGATTGCCTTCAGGTTTATTTCCGGGAGTTCTACGTCCATTTCTTCTAATGACTGTCTATTCCAGCGGCGTCAGTGTAAGTAGTTTCTTAGCTATTCCCGGGTATTTGGCGATAAACAACAGCTGGTCTTCAACCAGTGGTTTCTGCGATTCCACGTTGGCGTACCTGACCAGTTCCAGTATCTCGTTGGCTTTCTCACGGTCCTGCCATTTTACCGGCACTTCCAGTTGGCTCATGATGTGGCTGAAACCCGAGATACCCCCGTATTCACCGGTACAGATTTCCCGGCCAGTTTCCACGAGTTCGGAGTCGCCTCTACCCAGCTCCTCGAAATCATATAGTTCGTAGTTTTCCGGGTCTTTGAGAACGCCGTCGGCGTGAATACCGGACTCGTGGGCGAAGGCATTGGACCCGACACCAGGCTGGTTTAGCGGGATAGGCACGCCGAAAGCATAGCTGGCGAACTTGGCTATTTTCCAGGCCTTGGACAAGTCAATACTATTCGCTAGTTCATAGCCGCTAGCAAGTTCTTTGGATTTCCTAATTGCTAAAATTACCGCTATCAGGTCGGCATTACCGGCCCTTTCGCCGATGCCGTTGACGGTGGTATTGATATAGGCGTCCTGTCCGCCATCGATGACGCCCATGGCTCCGGCTATAGAATTGGCTACGGCCATACCGAGGTCGTTGTGGCAGTGAAGCTCGATGGGTATACCGGCTTTTTCGGCAATGGTCCGGACGGTTTCATAAATGGTAAAGGGATTATCGTATCCCAGGGTGTCGCAATACCTCATCCTGTCCGCGCCATTTTCCTTGGCGGCCTGGGCAAATTCCACCAGGTAATTTATATCCGTCCGCGAAGCGTCCTCGGCGTTGGCGCCTATCGACTCGGCGCCGCGGGCCCGGGCGGCCGTAATGGCATTGGTCATATCTTTAATGATATCATCATGGGTCTTCCGGCCCTGAAATTTACCGGTAATCATCTGGTCTGAAGTAGAAATGGAAAGATTTAGGTGATTGATATTAGGTATAAGCTGGAAAGTGGTATCCACATCGGCTTCAATAGCCCGTATCCATCCCTCCAGGCGTATCGGCTTGAGAACGCCTATTTCAGCCAGTTCCAGGTTTGCCTTGAGGTAATTCGTTTCATGGCGGGTGGTCGGGAAACCGAATTCGGATTGAAATACCCCCATTTCGTTGAGGTATATATTAAGCATTGTCTTTTCCAGCTTGGACAAGCCTAATTTTGCCGTTTGCACGCCGTCCCGGTTCGTCACGTCTAACAGATATATGGCTGGCATCTACACCTCCTCGGCTACGCGTAAGAGATACCTATCTATATTATACTCTAGTGTAGCTTATATTATCATATCTCAGCATTTGTCAACAATCATCCTGTCGCAAAGTCACCTGACTGTTTAGCGTTTGACTATGCCCGGGTAGGGTGGTAGATTAGGACTGAGAAGCTCTCGCAACATGTCATTATTACCCTCAAGGCGTTATTATGAATGTAGGTGTATGCAAGGTATCTCTCCGCATCCCGGAGAACATGTCTCTCAAGGGTAAACGACAGGTAATCAAGTCGATAACCAGCAAGGTCCAGAATAAGTTCAACGTAGCCGTGGCCGAGGTGGGTAATAATGATATCTGGCAGGCGGCTATTATTGGGATTGCCTGCCTGAGTAATAACAAGCGCCATACCAACGAGGTCCTTTCGCGGGTGGTGAATTTCATCGAGGCCGGCAGGTTTGATATTGAGTTACTCGACTATGAAATAGAGATTATAGATATTTAGGGGTTTTTAACGGTATGGATAATACCGCTTTCCTCAATCACCTCACCTCCTTGACGGGATATGATGGTCAGATTGTCCATAAAGAGCCGATCGATGCCCGCGAAGCCGCTTATGCCGCCTTGAACGAACCGCTGGATGCGGAACTTCAGGACTGCCTCAACAGGCACGGTTTATCCAAGCTGTATACACATCAGGCGGCGGCGGTAAATGCTGTCCGTCAGGGTAAAAACGTTATTATCGCCACTTCCAGCGCCAGCGGCAAGACCCTCTGTTATAACATCGCCGTTATGCAGTCGGTACTCACCGAACCCGGAACACGAGCTCTTTACATGTTTCCCACCAAGGCCCTGGCCCAGGACCAGGTACGCCAGATAAAAGACCTTTTCTACCCCGAATTACTCAATGTGGAAAGCGTGGGCACTTTCGACGGCGATACGCCGCGTTCGGACCGGGCGGATATACGGCGCAAAGCCCGGATTATTTTAACCAATCCCGATATGCTGCATGTAGGGATACTGCCCAATCACCCGGCCTGGTCGGTTTTCTTGCGGAACCTCCACTATGTCGTGCTGGACGAAGCGCACGTTTATCGCGGCGTCTTCGGCTCACACGTGGCCTGCGTGGTGCGTCGCCTGCGCCGGTTGTGCAATACCTACGGTTCCAATCCCCAGTTTATCCTGTGTACGGCCACAGTGGCCAATCCCGGGGAGCATGCCGAGCAACTCACCGGCCAGCCCTGTGAAGTGGTCGATGACGACGGTTCGCCGCGGGGTCGGAAAGATTTCATTTTCTGGAACCCCCCGCTCCTCGACGAGAGGAAGAGCGCCCGGAGGAGCACCCACGTTGAAGTTACCGGCATCTTTACCGAGCTGGTCAGCCAGGGCAGCCGCACGCTGGCTTTTACGCTGACCCGCCGTCTCACCGAGCTTATTTATGTTTACGCTAAAAAACGCCTGGGCGAAATCAGCCATAACCTTACAAAATTGATTATGCCTTATCGGGCCGGATACCTGCCGGAAGACCGCCGCAGGATAGAGCGGGAGTTGTTCGGGGGGAAGCTGCTGGGAGTGGTAGCCACCAACGCCCTGGAACTGGGTATCGACAGCGGCGGACTGGAAGCCACCGTCATCGACGGCTATCCCGGCAGCATCGCCAGCACCTGGCAGCAGGCCGGCCGGAGCGGTCGGAGAGAAGGGGAGTCTCTGAGTTTCTTGGTGGCTTTGAATAACCCCCTCGACCAGTATTTTATGCGTCACCCGGAGGCTTTTTTCCGGAAGGAGTTCGAGCACGTGCTGGTCAACCCGGAGAACCCCTATATCCTCCGCGAGCACCTGCTCTGCGCCGCCTGGGAAAAGCCGTTGGATACCGTCGATGAGGATATCTTCGGGGGAGCCATGGAAGATGAAAGAGATGTCCTCGAAGGGCAGAGTCGATTGCGGCCGCGGCGTCATAAGTGGTACGTGGCGCCCTCGGTGGTCTACCCGGCGCAGTCGATTAATATCCGTTCGTCGTCGGGCGAGTCCTATGCCGTCGTCGACATCACCACCGGTTCCATGATGGAGACGGTGGAAAGCAGCGTCGCCTTTTTCCAGATTCACCCGGGGGCAATCTATCTCCACCAGGGTGAGGCGTTCTTAATCAATAAACTCGACCTGACGAATAAGGTAGCCTATGCCGAACCCAACGCGGGGAACTATTACACCACCACCAAGGAAATCCACGACCTGCATATCATCCAGGAAAGGGAAAGCGCCGCCAACGATGTCGTGGAGGTGAATATCGGCGAGGTGGAGGTGACCGTGAACGTCGTGGGATTTAAGAAGATGCGGCAGTTCTCCGAGGAGGTTATCGGGGAAGAGCCCCTGGACCTCCCACCGATTACCTTCCCCACGGTGGCGCTCTGGTTCGGGGTCCCCCCGAGGGCTATCGCCCGTATTGCGGAAGCGGGACTCGACTTCGCCGGGGGGCTCCACGCCGTCGAGCACGCCGCTATTGGCATCCTGCCGCTGTTCGCCCTCTGCGACCGCAATGATATCGGCGGCGTTTCCACCCCCCTCCATCCCGATACCGGCCGGGCGCAGGTGTTTATCTATGATGCTTACCCCGGGGGTATCGGTATCTCCGAGAAGGGCTATGAGATGATTGACGATTTATGGCGGGCCACCCTCAGGGTAATCGCCGAGTGCCCCTGCGAGGACGGCTGCCCCAGTTGCGTGCAGAGTCCCAAGTGCGGCAACAACAACAAGCCCCTCGACAAAGCCGCCGCGAAGATTATATTGGAGGAATTGGTGAAGGGGTAGCCGGATTTTCCCCTCTTTATCTGGGTTATTAAATATCTATTCCCACCCGGCCGCCCTGTATCATTCATCTGTTATACCGTGAAATCCCCGCCTTCCCCCTAAATGGGGTGTTTAAGAGGGGCGCCAGCCCCACTTTTCAATACATCCCCCTCCTTTTCTAATCTAAAGGAGGGGGACCGAGAGGGTGGATTCTACTTAAAATAAGTCCCCCTCTCCTGCGGAACGCCTTGCCAGGAGAGGGGGATACAGGGGGTGAGGTTAAATATATCGCCTTTGACCCTTCTTTAGATTTACGGGTATAATTTTCATTGTACTGATGAGTAAAAACAAACCAAAACCCACCGTCGCTATCGACAGCCTGGGCTGCAAGCTGAACCAGGCGGAGATGGAAAGTCTCGCCCGTCAGCTTAACGAAGCCGGTTATACGCTGGTATCGACAGCAGACCGGGCGGATATCTATATCCTTAACTCCTGCACGGTCACCCACATCGCCGACCGCAAGACCCGGCAGAAACTCCGGGCATATCACCGGATAAATCCGGATGCTAAACTGATAGCTACCGGCTGTTACGCCGAAAGAGCAGCAGAGGAACTCAAAACGATAGACGGCGTGGGTCTGGTCGTTGGGAATGATAAGAAATCAAACATACCCAAACTAATAGGTAATTTAGAGTACTACGGTGAATCACTTCCCGGGCCGGCTCTCAATCTGTACGCAGGCAACCGCCGTACGCGGTCGTTTCTAAAAATCCAGGACGGCTGCCGCAACTTCTGCGCTTACTGCATCGTGCCGCTGGTGAGGAGCCGGGAGGAGAGCGTACCGGCTGACCGGGTGATCTCAGAAATAAAAACCAGGGTAATAGAAGGCTTCCGGGAAGTGGTCCTGACCGGCACCGAGATAGGATTGTACCGGCAGGGCAGCACCGACCTGAAACAACTGATTGAGAGGGTACTGGCCGAAACGGACGTCCCCCGCATCCGGCTTTCCTCCCTTCAGCCGCCGGAAATATCGCCGGATTTTATCGTTCTGTGGCAAAATCCCCGACTCTGCCCCCATTTTCACCTGTCGGTACAGAGCGGCGGTGACAGAATCTTATCCGCGATGAAACGACGTTATAATGCCGACGAGTACCAGCGGACGGTCACGCTTATCCGCGACAAAGTGACTGATGTGGCCGTTACCACGGACGTCATCGTCGGATTTCCTGGCGAATCTGACGCCGAATTTCTGGAAACCCTGGATTTCTGCCGCGAGATGCGGTTCACTCGTATCCATGTCTTTCAATATTCACCGCGCCCGGGTACGGTCGCCGCTAGCCTGCCTCATAAGATATCTGCCGCCGTAAAAAAGGAGCGTAGCCAACTGATGCTTTCGCTGGTTGACGAGTGTACGCAGAGTTTCCGGGAATCCTACCTCGGGAGAACGATGGAAGTCCTTTTCGAGCAAAAAACGGCCGGTTTCTGGACCGGGCTTACCGGGAACTATATCAAGGTATATGTTAAAAGCCGGACCGTTTTAACTAATAAATTAATACCGGTAAAACTCGGGAAAATATACAGGGATGGGATTCTGGGAGAGCTTCTCTAGGATTCCATCGTTTTTTCAGCTACGGGTAAAATCCAGCTGATAATGGTAAGCTTCCCGGGCAATTCCCCGGGGGCTTTTTCATATACCCCGGCCAGTCTTTCTCATTCCAGAATGGGACGATGTTCCAGGACTTTGCGGAGAGTCGGGGTTGGCATCAGGAAATCTTCCTCCGAGTAGTATGACTCGCCGACCAGTCTCATCTTCTCGAGGATAGCGTAGAAATTTACCGACCAGCCGATGCCCATTACCGTGTCGGATAAGACCCGTGTGCTTTCGATGTTCCAGTAACCTTGTTTAAGACGTTCCAGTGTTGGCGTACGGAAATCGTAGGGGATAATACCCAATTTCCCGTGCCAGTGTCTTTCCTCTTTGGGTTTCTCCAGCTCCTGGCAGACCGCGGCTGCCGCTATGGTGACTACCGCCGCTTCTACAAACCTGACCAACCACTCCTTGCTGCTCATACTAACTCCTTTGAGTTACCTTTTAATTCCATCCCCAGTACTACCGAGGTTTCGATTTGTCGTTGCGGTATGTCCCAGTAAGTTGATAATAGATGGTCTTTTTCCGGCATATCGTTAAAGCCGTTATTACGATAAAAAGTTATTGCCCAGGTTGCCGCTTTCCATGTCCCCACCAGTAATTCCCGGGTAGCTGCTATCTCTTTTAGATGTTCCAGCAGCCGCTTTCCTATTCCCCGGTTCTGGTATTCGGGTAATATATAGGCGTGCCGGATAAGGGTTACGTCTTTAATGGGTTCTATACCCATTATCCCCACCAGCTCATCGCCGTCTTCATACCCAAAAAAGGTGACCCTCTCCAATTCACCCTGCAGTTCTGCCATCGGCATATAGGGTTGATGATAGCAATCGGGCTCTAACTCACCCTCATAGGCTTTAGCCGCTTCGTTGATAATGAGGTACAGTCTATCAATTTCGTCCGGTCGGCATAGCCGTATCATCAGTCTGAACTGTCCTTTCCTAATAATTATACCTGATGTAATTAGGCAATGAAAGTACTATGCTAGAGGATGGACATTTGTTGTTTTGATTATTCATCGATTATGCTATAATTGGTGCGTTATGCCGGATACTAACCCTATATTAAAAGAATAACAATATCAGGCATTGCCGCATCTTTAATCTTACCCTCATCAATATTACGAACATAGGGGATTTTGTTTATATTACTAAAGAGATGCTGATTGTTGGAGGTAATTTTGAATAAATACCTGGCTGCGTTGCAGCCGAAGCTAACCAAAGATGACTATAAAAAGTTAAGTGTCATATCTAATCCCGAGGTACACCAGGCCATCTTTGAGTCGGCGGAACTGTGCAATCCGGCTGACATATTCATCTGCAGCGATACCCCCGATGAGGTCGCCCATATCAGGAACATGGCGATTGTTACCGGCGAGGAGAGTGCCGCATTGTCTATTCCGGGACACACCTTCCATTTTGATGGCCCCAATGACCAGGGGCGCGACCGCGCGGTCACCAGGATCCTCGTGCCGAAGGGGGATTCACTTAGCGAAGCCCTCAACCAGATGGACCGGGATGACGGACTTGCCGAAGTACGTGCTTTGTGTAAGGACGCCATGCAGGGGCGTACCATGATTGTGCGCTTTCTTACCCTGGGTCCGGCCGATTCCGAATTTACCATTTATTGTCTGGAGTGCACCGATTCCTGGTATGTAGCCCATAGCGTTGACCTCCTCTACCGTAAGGGTTACGATGCCTTCCGCCGGGCAGGAGACGGTATGGTGTTTTTCAATACCCTGCACACCGCTGGTAGAGTCGACGACAACATGATAAGCGTGGACTATGATAAAAAACGCATCTATATCGATTACATGGCGAACACAGTCTACAGCGTTAATAACCAGTATGCCGGTAATTCCATAGGTTTCAAGAAGCTGGCTCTCCGATTGGCTATTCGCAAGGCCCATCAGGAAGGTTGGCTGGCGGAGCACTTCATGATAATGGGAGTCTTTGGAACAAATAAACGCAAGACCTATATTGCCGGCGCTTTTCCCAGCGCCTGCGGCAAAACCTCTACCGCTATGCTTCCGGGAGAAACGATAATGGCCGATGATATCGGTTACGTACGAAATATCGATGGCATCTGCCGGGCGGTGAATATCGAGTCGGGCATCTTCGGTATTATCCAGGACATCAATCCCCAGGATGACCCGCTGATTTACGAAATACTGACCAATCCCGGGGAGATTATCTTCACCAACATCCTGGTCAAGGATGCCCGTCCGTGGTGGCTGGGCATGGATGAAAAGCTTCCCGAAACCGGCATCAACTTCACCGGCGACTGGTTTGAAGGTAAAACTGACGATAAAGGAGAAAAAGTACCGCCGGCCCACAAGAACGCCCGCTATACCGTGGCTCTTAATGTACTGGCGAATTGCGACCCCGAGCTGGAGAATCCTGCCGGAGTTGAGCTTGGCGGAATCTTATACGGCGGCCGTGACTATCGCAGCTATGTGCCGGTCCAGCAGGGATTCGACTGGGAGCATGGTATCGTCGCTTACGGCGCGGCCCTGGAGACGGAAACAACCTTTGCCACCATCGAGGCAGAAGGCAAACACGAGATAAATATCATGAGCATCCAGGACTTCATCTCTATTCCTCTCGGGCAATATCTCCATAACTACCTGCAGTTCGGGAAAAACCTGGATAAAGTACCCCCGGTGTTCGGGGTGAATTACTTCCTGAAAGACCTGGATACCGGGGAGTTTCTCAACGGCCACCAGGACAAGCATGTCTGGGTAAAGTGGATGGAGCTCCGCATTAACAATGACGTTGAAGCGATAGAGGCCCCCACCGGTTGGATTCCCAAATACGAGGACCTGCAGCCGCTGTTTAAACAGGTACTGGACAAGGACTATACGAAAGAGGACTATATCAAGCAGTTCACCATCCGCGTACAGGAAAACCTGGCCAAGCTCAGCCGCGTGGAAGCTTTCTACCGTGAGAATATCCCCGACGTATCCTCCGAGGTATGGCACGTGCTGGCCGAACAGTGCGAACGCCTCCTCAAAGCCCAGGAGATATACGGCAACTATATCTCGCCGGAAAGCCTGGAGGGGTAAAGCTAGGACATTCTAGCATTCAAATTACTCTTGATACTTACAGTCACGTGGCACCAGGATTACAAGAAGCAGCCGCTAAACAATTCGATGAGGTTTTAATGTCTTCGCATAATGCATCCTTAAGTAATTGCTAAATGGACATAAAATAGTACATGTAGTATATTATTTTTGAGATTGAATGCTATGACTAAGAAGATAATAACAATCGGTGCTAGTTTACCATATGACGAAATTGAATTTGTGCCTCTATATTCCCAAAATTCGCTATTAGATTACGATATATCCGTTTTCAGTCCTGATATCAGTTTATTCATCAGTTATCATCAAGACTATCTTGGTAAACCTTGTTTAAATGACACCGATTCTTTTAGACTGAAAGAACATATATCTCACTGGCGACGTGAAATTCTTGAAGCTGTCAGAGCTGGTAAGACTGTATTTATTTTTCTTACTGAACTTCAAGAGATTTATGTAGCTACAGGAGAGAAGTCGTTCTCTGGAACCGGAAGAAATAGACAAACAACACGACACGTTACTATTTATTCGAATTACGAATTAATCCCGGGTGGGATAGATGTTGTCAACTCTAAAGGAACATCTATGAAATTGTACGGTAGCGATAATCCGCTTTCTGCCTATTGGGCCGATTTGGAATCAGTATCTGAGTTTCGAGTTTTTATCAGTGGTGAGGGAGTAAGACCTTTGGTTGTTACCAAGGCTGGGGATAAGACAGTTTCTGCGTATCTAAAATATAAAGACGCACACGGCACACTAATTTTACTCCCTTATATTAACTTCAATCGTGAAGGCTTCACTCGAATGAAAAGAGCAGGCAATGAATATTGGACTGATAAAGCAAACGCAATTGGGAAAAATTTTATTTCAGCAATAGTCGGCCTCGATAATACATTAAGAGAAGGCCGAGAGATTACTCCACCACCATATTGGGTAACACAAGATAGATTTGCTTTGGATAGTGAGCAAAATATTAGTAACAAGCTTCTTGCTTTAGAAAACAAGTTTGATACTATTCAGAAAGAAAAGGAAAATCTTCAGCAAGCTCTTAGCATTGAAACGGAAATTAAAGCATTGTTATATGAAAAGGGCGCTCCTCTTGAAGCTGCTATTCTAAAGAGTCTTAAAATCCTTGGTTTTAAATGCTCAAGATATCATGAGGGTGATTCTGAATTTGACGTCGTTTTCGAGAGTAGTGAGGGAAGGCTTATTGGTGAGGCAGAAGGAAAAGACAATAAAGCAATAAACATTGATAAGCTTAGGCAGCTCGAAATGAATATACATGAAGATTATTCTCGTGAAGAAGTAACTGATATATCAAAGGGAGTATTGATAGGAAATGCTTTTCGATTTCTACCACCAGACGAAAGAAATGATTTTTTTACCGATAAATGTAAAACCTCTGCAAAGCGCAGTAATACAGCATTAATCAAATCGACGGATCTCTTTCTTGTTGTAAAGTACCTATCTTCTAAATCAGACAAGGCTTTCGCAAAAAGATGCCGTAATGCTATTTTAAAAACAGTTGGCCTTGTTACTTTTCCTCCTGTTCCTCAAGCTGAAACTCCAACTCAACAGCAATATGTTCTCAAACCGGATAAATAATACACGTTTGTTAGCAATTTGTTAGCAACAATGAAAAAGCCCTCTAATTTGAGGGCCTTAGTTTTGGTAATTTAGCTTCAAAAATTTGCGCGCCTGGAGGGATTCGAACCCACGACACCCGGTTCCGAAGACCGGTGCTCTGTCCGCTGAGCTACAGGCGCACGTTATGCCCAATTATACCCCTTCCATGTACCTTTCTCCACCCCCACCCCTCTTTAAATATCTTATCCCACCCCGACAACCCCTGATGAACATTTATACTAACGTTCCCTTTTTACCTCATAATTTTATATCCAGACACCAGGCGTGAAATCCAGCGGACCTTTTTATTTCTTATAAACAATAAGTCATAAGGTGAAATTTCATGAACTAGCTAATATGTGGATAATTCACCGGGTGTCGGGTAAATCAAGAATATTACTCTTTGTTATTATTTCAACATAAGATAAAAT
>Ga0307419_10000963_pt1 | contig 14942 bp, 14 predicted proteins | sample SalMarWE160230MG_2_FD_202512 | JGI IMG/M metagenome (GOLD analysis project Ga0307419, IMG submission 202512) | Salt marsh sediment microbial communities from the Plum Island Ecosystem LTER, Massachusetts, United States - WE1602-30 | ecosystem: Environmental > Aquatic > Marine > Intertidal zone... | reverse complement strand
ATGGTGACCAATCCCTAAGGAAGTTTAAGGATTTCCTTATATCTCAAGGTTTCCAAAAATGAAAATATACCTTGATATGATCGGATGCCGCTTGAATCAAAGCGAGATCGAGATTCTAGCCAGACAGTTTTCTGCGGCAGGGCATCACCTGGTTGCAGATCCGGCTGAGGCGGATCTGGCAGTGGTTAATACCTGCACGGTGACATCCGCTGCCGCGGCTGACTCGCGCAAAACTATCCGCCGCATAGCTCGCAGTGGAGTGAAGAATATTATCTCAACCGGCTGTTGGAGCGAGCTCTATCCTGATCAAGCCCTGGATCTTCCTGGCGTTACCAAGGTGGTTTCCAATGCAGAGAAAGGCCAATTGGTTGCAGATCTGCTTACTTTGGATCCGGAGAAATTTGACCAGGAGCCTCTTCAGCGGATAATAATTCCCGGCATCCGCCAGCGAACCCGGGCTTTTATTAAGGCGCAGGATGGCTGTCACCATCACTGCACTTTCTGTATAACAACTGTCGCCAGGGGGAATTCCCGGAGTGAGTCAGCTGCAACCGTAATCAAGGAAATAAACGCCGCGGTCCAGGCCGGGTTTAAGGAAGTTGTTCTGACAGGTGTTCAACTGGGATCGTGGGGGAAAGACCTTAATCCTATTCAGGGATTGAATGATTTGGTTTACCAGGTATTGAAGGATACTGATGTTCCCCGGTTGCGATTATCCTCAATCGAACCCTGGGATGTCCACCCCTTGCTGATCGAGCTCTTGCAGGCGGAAAGAGTCTCCCGCCATCTGCATCTCCCGCTGCAGTCTGGTTCAGCTGCCACTTTAAGGCGAATGGCCCGGGCGATCAATCCGGCTAAATATGCTTTGTTGCTAGAGAGTATTCGGTTCGCTGTGCCTGAAATTGCCCTCACAACAGATATCCTAGTGGGTTTTCCAGGCGAAACAGAGACTGAATTCAAGGAAAGTTATGATTTTATCCGCCAGATGGATTTTTCAGGCGGGCATGTTTTCAGTTATTCTGCCAGGGAAGGTACTCCGGCGGCTGATTACCCAGATCAGATACCACATTCCCTCAGGAAAAAACGCAGCGCTGAGATCAGGGAACTCCTGAATGATTCAGCTGAGACATATCGCCGTAGTTTTTTAGGATCGGAATTAGCAGTTCTCTGGGAACAAAGGGATGATAAAACCCAGAAAGCCATCGGATTAACTGATAATTATCTTCGTGTTGAAGCCCATGCCTCCCGGGAGGTATGGAATACTTTCTCCAGGACTAAAATAATTGAAGTGGTACAAGATGGGGTCCTGGGGGAAATCTTGTACCAAGATTAGGAGGTTATCATGACTAATTGTTTATTCTGCAAGATTATCCAGAAGGAAATTCCGAGCGAGATTCTTTTTCAGGACGAGACGATTACTGTGTTCAAAGATATCAACCCTGCTGCCCCGGTACATTTGCTGGTGATTCCAAATAAACATATCCCTTCAGTACGGGATATGGATGAAAGCGATGAAATCGTTTTAGGAAAACTGTTTTCCGCTGCAAAAGCTGCCGCTGAAAAAGAGGGCATAACTGAGACTGGTTACCGGTTGATCATCAACAATGGCCCGGATGCTCATCAGGAAATACCCCACCTTCACATGCATGTGCTTGGTGGTGGAGAAATGAAGCATCCCATGGGCTAATGGGTTGAAAAGGGTATAATTAAGATATGAGTATAAAAGATGAAATACGAGATGCATTAACAGAGGCTCTGAAATCAGGTGAAATCCAGCGTAAATCCACGCTACGGATGGCCTTGGCCTCCATTAAAAACGCTGAAGTGGAAGCCCGGGGAGAACTAGATGAAGATCTGGTCCTGAATATAGTTCAAAAGGAAGTGAAAGCCCGGCAGGAAACCATCGAGAGCGCCAAACAGGCCAAACGACCGGATTTGATTGAGAAAGCAGAACAAGAGATAAAAATCCTCAATGAATTCCTTCCTCAACAACTAAGTGCTGAGGAATTGAGAGCCCTGGTCCAGGAAGCGATTCAGGAATCTGGTGCCAGCTCTATGTCTGAGATCGGTAAAATAATGGGTGCTTTAATGCCAAAGATTCGCGGCAGAGCAGATGGAAAACAAGCCAATCAGATTGTCAGGGAATTGCTGGGCGCAGACTAGATCCAGTTGCCTGGAAAGATATCTATTTAAAGCAAGTGATGAAATTGAATATCTGCGCTAGATTATGAACGATAAAACTTTCAAACCATCCCTGATCAGAGTTGCAGTGTTAACTCTGGTTTTAATACTGTGCATGGGCGGTATCTGGTGGCTGATCAACTGGTCACTGACTGGCGCTCTCTCTACGGTGCTGGTGTCGGAAGGCAGTGTCGCTTCCCAGGACGTGATGTCACCCTATGCGGTGACTTATCAAAGCCAGGTGTTAACAGATGAGTTAAAACAAGAAGTGGCTCAAGGAGTAGAACCGATCTATACCCGGCAGGATTCTGCTATTGCCCGCCAACAGCTTAACCATCTCAAAGATGCCCTGACGTTCATTGATTCAGTCAGAAATGACCAATTTGCCAGCCAGGAACAGAAATTCACTGATCTGGCTGCATTGGATGGCATATATTTATCCCAGGATTCAGCTGAACAAATCCTGGAGCTTAGCGATGTGCGCTGGCAAACGGTGAGGCAGGAATCTGTGGTCATCTTGGAACAGGTGATGCGCACAGCCATCCGGGAAGTGGATTTAGAAGAAACCCGCCAACAGCTGCCCTCGTTGGTCAGTTTGTCTCTCTCGGAGGACCAGGTAAACCTGGTCGTTGAATTAGCGTCCGCATTTGTGGCGCCAAATAGTGTTTACAGCGAAGAAGCAACAGAAGCAGCTCGGCAGGAAGCAATCCAGGGCATTACACCGATTTCTCGGTCCATTGTGGCCGGAGAATTTATTGTCCGGCGGGGCGAGATTGTCCAGGCGGCGGATATTGAAGCTTTACAAGAAGTTGGTTTATTAACTTCCTTCTCCGGGTGGCAGAATCAAGCCGGAACCCTGGCAGTGGTCGTCTTGTGCACCGTCTTGATCATTCTTTATTTCCTATCACATTCGTATATTTTGAGAAATACGAAAAAATTAATCGTCCTTTTGGTCCTGTTCCTAATCTTTTTGGGACTTTCTCGTTATGTCTCCCCGGGACACTTGGTGATCCCTTATTTATTCCCTATGGCAGCCTATTCCCTGCTGATTGCTGCCCTGATTGACCGCAGGACAGCCCTGTTCACCACTATCCCCCTGGCGATCCTGGCCGCCTACGGTTTGCCGCACGCCTTGGATTTAACACTCTACTACAGCCTGGGTGGATTGATGGGGCTGCTGATCTTAAGGCGTCCTCAAAGATTATCCGCTTACGTTTCAGTCGCTGGCATTATCGCCGTATCAGGCTCTGTGGTCCTGATTGCATACCGGATCATTGATCCCGCGACAGATGTTGCTGGCCTGGCAACCTTGATAGCAGCTTCTGTTTTTTACGGCGTTGCCTCTTCTGGTTTAACTGTCCTGTTGGAATACGCCCTGGCTCCCTTGCTGGATCTGACAACTACATTACAGCTGGTCGAGTTATCACGTCCGGATCATCCCCTGCTGCAGCGTTTGCTAAGGGAAATTCCCGGCACTTATCAGCATACACTCCAGGTAGCTAATTTGGCCGAGCAGGCGGCTGAGCGCATCCAGGCGAATAGCATGTTGGCCAGGGTTGGCGCTCTTTACCATGACATCGGCAAGATGAAAAACCCCCAGTTTTATATTGAAAATCAGGGTCCCAATCAGCTAAACACTCATGATGATATGCCACCGGAAGATAGCGCCGCGATCATTATCGACCATGTTCATTATGGACTGGAATTAGCTAAGAAGTATCGCCTTCCCAGCCGCATCCGGGATTTTATTCCAGAACATCATGGTACTTTGATCACTCGATACCAATATGGCAAAGCACTGGAAATTGCGAATGGGGATGAAAGTCTGATTGACAAATCCAAATTCCGTTATCCCGGTCCGCGTCCGCAATCTGTAGAAACTGCCCTGGTGATGCTGGCAGATGGATGTGAGGCTTATGTTAGGTCTCAGAACCCGGAGACAGATGAAGCTCTCCAAATTTTGATCAAGGATATGGTTGATAGAAGGGTAGCTCTGGGGCAGCTGAATAACACCGAACTGACCTTGAGAGATTTGAAGGTGATCATTGATTCCTTCACAACTACTCTAAAGGGAACCTATCATGCCCGGGTGGATTATCCTAAAGATGAGATATCATCTCCCGGCGATCAACAAACCTCGGATGATGATGCCACCCTGGTTGAACTGCGGGAGTGAAAAGAAAGCCCGGTGATCCTCATAACAATCCAAGAAGATTTCAGAGAATTGATTACAGATCAGATTCTGACCAGGGCAGCAGAGATGGTACTTCATGAATGTGAAGTGTTGGATTTCCCCTCATTGTTGATCAGGATCACTGATGATGAAGAGTTGAAAGCCCTGAACCTGCAGTATCGTGGAATAAACGGAACTACGGATGTGCTTTCTTTCCCGGCCGATTTTACGGACCCAGATTTGGAGAGTCGGTATCTGGGTGATGTTGTGATTGCATACCCCAGGGCAGCAGAACAGGCTCAAAAAAGAGGGCATTTTGTTGAGGCTGAAGTTCAGTTATTGGTTGTCCACGGTGTGCTTCATTTACTGGGATATAACCACGGAGATAGAAAGGAAAAAGAAGAAATGTGGTCTCTTCAGTCCCGGATCCTGGAAAAACTGGATCTGAATATAGAAGTTGAGGATAAATAAGACTTTTGAGTAAAAAAGATTTAGCTAAATCAAGACTCCAGGCTATCAAAGTTGCTTTGGAAGGCATTAAGACCGTTCTGATCACCCAACCAAACGCTAAGATCCATGCGGCTTTTACCCTGGCGGTTTTTTTATTTGCGGGACTGTTGAGACTGCCTCGTCTGGATTGGGTCATATTATTGTTAACGGTTGGGTTAGTCTGGGCTGCTGAGATTTTCAACACAGCAGTTGAGATTACTGTGGACGTTATCAGTCCGGATTATGACCCTAATGCTAAAAAAATCAAAGATATCAGCGCAGGAGCTGTCTTGATCAGCGTATTGGTATCTGTCCTGGTAGGCTTGTTGATTTTTGGTCCCCATCTCTGGAATTGGATCAGATTGTTATTCTGATCACATCCAGCAATCGCGGTTGATTTCCAGAAAAAAACAGAATAGATTCGTAATTATGGTTCATTTATCAGAGCAATTATTTAAATTGCATCAATCCATGAAAAAATGCCGCGCCTGTCTGGAGGAGGGCTTTGAGATCTATCCCCCGGCAGTGTTTTCTGGCCCTGGTTCAGCCGAGTTTATGACCATCGGTCAGGCACCTGGTATCACAGAACAGGAAGCACAACGCCCTTTTAATGCCGGATCCGGGAAACGTTTATTTGAGTGGTTGGGTAGGGCCGGGATTGAAGAGGACTGGTTCAGATCCACCCAGTACATGACCTCTGTGACCAAATGTTACCCGGGAAGGCAACCATCCGGCAGCGGAGATCGGGTTCCAGGCCGCCGGGAACAGGAATTATGCCGAATTTTTCTCGATCAGGAAATTGAATTGGTCAATCCCCGGGTGATAATTCCAATCGGCCGTTTGGCTATAAATCTGTTTTATCCCAAAAAAATGAAGCTGCAGGAAATCATTGGCACACAACTGGAAGTATCAGGGCGGTGGGTGATCCCCTTACCCCATTCTTCTGGTGCCAGCCGTTGGCATCAGATTGATGAGAACCGCCGCTTGATCGATCGGGCAATCACTTTGATACGGGAACAGCGTCAGCAAAATTTCCCCCAATAAAATAAAAGGACAAGATCCATTTAATGAGGTCTTGTCCTGGAGGTTGAATCAGAAAGGGCGACCCATCAGGTTGCCCTATCTATTTTTATTAATATCGGTCTTTTTTTTATTGCCCAGCCTGCACAAAGTTAATTCGAACCAGGTTTGAATCACAGCTGTCGTAGGTTTGGAAAAAGATCTTTTCTGTCAGCGGCAAATTTGCCTGGTCTAATAATTGGATCCAGATGGTATTTTCTGATACCAATGGTGTGTCGTGGAGGGTGATTTCATAACCTCCCTCACCATAATTTGTCGCCATACCGGATAGAGTCAATCCCGTTAGATCAATTTCTCCCAATGTGCCGCCTGCTTCGACCAGGATTCCTGGAACAGGAACGCCATCTTTATCAAAAACCTGCCCTGCTACTCCCAGCCAGTTGCAGCCAGCATCTGGATGATTGGTGTTGACCTCATAGCTGGGTGAGCCATCCTGGAGTATGAAAGTTGTTCCGCTTTCAATATCCGCGGTAGGGATGGGTGTAATCGATGGCAGGGGTGTGTCAGTCGGTTGGGGTGTGGCTGTTAGCGTGGGCGTGGGAGAACTCGTGGGAGTCCAGGTAGGCGGCAGCACACCTTTCGGGGTTGGTGTTGGTGTATTGGTCAGTACAAGAGCCGGCAATGTGGTTGGCGGCAGCGGGTTTATCATCGTTTGCGGGTTGATGTAAATGATGGCAAAAATCAAGCTCACCACGATGGTAGCAGTCACCAGGATGCCGGAGAGCGTATTTAATAAACACCCGCCGAGGTTTCTTTTTTTCCGGGGGGTTATAGGAGCTGGCTTCTTTACCGGTTCAGGATCATCCAGTAAATCTTCAAAGGAATCTTCAAAAGGGTCAGACATAAATTTACTCCTCGGAGCAACTTATGATGGCAGGGTTATATCTATTGTACTCAGTTTCCAACGGCGTTCAAGCCACTCATCCAGGGCATCTTCTTTCAGTAATTGGCGAATAGCAGGATCAAGAGTGCGGTTTGGATCTTTATCAAGAACTTTGATGATGTGATACCCAATTCCTGTTTCTATAATATCACTAGTTTCCCCAACTTCGAGGCTGAATAGGATTGGATCCAGCATGGTGATGACTAAAAACCCTTCAGGAAACCAACCAAGGTCTCCCTGAGTTTGAGGATCATGGACGCTGGCAAGCTGAGAAAAATCTTTACCTTCATTCAGGGTTTCCAGGGCGGTTTCTGCAGCGCCCAGGTCATAAAATAACATTTGCTGAGCATGGATCTGTTCCATTGCCTGAGGCACATCGTTAGTGATCTCATCTCTCATCCAGGCGGCTTCCAGGGACCGCTTAAAATAGACCCTGAAGCTCTCTTCAGTAAAACCATTAGCTGCCAACCAATCTGTGAGGGGCTGCTCGCCAGTATCGAGGTCTGCTATTCGATTATCGAGCTCTAATTCGGAAATCTGAAAACCTTCCGAAGCGGCCGCTTGGGCCAGAAGTGTATTATTGATCAAATCGTTGATTACTATTGTGTGATCTTCCGGGGTCAGCTCTCGATTTACTGCCGCCTTATAGCGAGCCAATTCCTCCTGGAATTCTGACATGGTGATCAAATCACCATTTACAATCGCCGCTGTTGGAATAGGTGTGAGCGAGGGTGGGAACGGTGTTCTGGTTGGCAAAACGGGAGTGGCAGATGGAGCAGCAGAACCGCCTTTACCACATCCGCTGATCAGGATGATCGTTATTAAGACAAAGACAATGATCTTATTGAATTTTTGTTCAGTTTTCATATGAGTAGATTATAAACGCTTACAGAGGGTCATCTGAAGCAAATCTCAATTTTGCTAAAATCGCATTATAATGAGGAAAAGTTTATTTCCTGCTATTATTCATGTCGGCAGGTGGGAGATGCAGAAGGAGTATTTCTAATGGTGGATTCCCAATTATTACGATCCTTGAAAGAAGAGAATACTGAACTTAAACGTGAAAATGAAGATCTGAAAGACCAGAACAGCCGTCTCTGGAAGGTCATCCGGTCTTTGAACGAGCTTCAGGACAACCCCCAGGCAATTACATCTCCATCTGACCTTCTTAATATGGTAATGAATATTCTCACTATTGCTCTGGATGCCGTGGAATCGGGAAATGGGTCGATTTTGCTTCTGGATGAAGATGATGATGAGTTGGTTTTTGTGGCGGTTGTGGGTGATCGGGCAGAAGAACTGACTGATTTTCGGATCCCGGCAGGATCGGGTATCGCGGGCTGGGTCAACCTGCATAAAAAGGCCGCTCTGGTGAGTGATGTAAGGAAAGATGACCGCTGGATCTCCGCAGTGGACCAGTCTATTGGATTTCACACCCAGAGTTTGATGGCTGTCCCTTTGATCCTGGATGACAGAGTATTGGGTGTGATGGAAGTAGTAAATTCACGCTCTGAAGATCACTTTAATGATAAGGATTTGGATCTGCTTCAGCTGGTTGCCCGGTTGGCTTCATATGTTTTCGGGTCTGCCGAAGATGATTCTGAAAAACCCCCAAGTCAATTAACCAGTACTTACCAAAATTGAGATAACTTCCCGGTTAGCCTTGACAGAATAGGTTTTTTATTCATAATAAAAGGATAAATTACAACGATAATCAAATAAGAAAATCGCTGACGGAGAAAAGTACGCTGGTTGGTGCTGACAGGGAATACGGGGCAGAGACTGAGATTCCGTAACAGATTGTCAACCAGGGGAAGTTCACTCCCGAGAGCTCAAGGGAAAGGGTAATCCGAGTAGTTTGAGCCGCAGCCCCGACGTTATCAGGGGAACCAATCGCAGGATCATTTTTCCTGCTGTTGGGCTAAAGTGAGCCGAGAACCGGCTAAATTGGGTGGTACCACGGGCAAATCCCGTCCCTTTCTGGGGGCGGGTTTTTCGTTTCCAGAACCGGTTATTCTATTCCAATAGGGAATATTGAGCAGTACAGGAGGACCTATGCAAAATAATTTGGATTCAATCAAGAAAGATGCCCTTGATGCGCTGGCAGCTATTACTGAAATCAGCGCTCTGGACGCCTGGCAGGTGAAATACCTGGGACGTAATTCCGCGTTAATGGATGTCTTTAAGAGTATGGGAACTTTGTCAAAAGAGGAAAAACCGGCTGTTGGCAAAGCTGCCAATATCGTAAAGGTTGCCCTGGAAACGGCTTCCGGAGAAAAAGAGAACTTGCTCACACAGCAGCGTATCAAACAATCCCTGGACGGAGAGAAGATCGATGTTACTCTTCCAGGCAGGCGGACTGTTAGCGGCGGACTCCATCCTACAACCCAGACTCTAAGGGAGATCTACCGGGTGTTTGGCGATATGGGTTTTCAAATTTATCGCTCTCAAGAAGTGGAAACAGATCAGAATAATTTCCAGCGCTTGAACTTCCCACCTTACCACCCTGCCCGGGATATGCAGGACACCTTTTTCGTAAAAAGCGCTGAGGAAAGGGGAGATGACCCCTTGATGCTGAGAACGCATACTTCACCGGGGCAGATCCATGCTATGCTGGAACATACAACAAAATATCCTGAGGATCCACCCCCGATTCGGATCATTCTGCCAGGTATGTGCTACCGCTATGAGCAGATCACTGCTCGATCAGAGATCCAATTCAATCAGGTGGAAGGTCTGGCTGTGGGGAAGGGGATCACTTTTGGTGATCTAAAGGGCACTTTGAGTAATTTCGCCCGCAGAATGTTCGGACAGGATGCAAAAACGCGTTTTCGGGCTTCTCACTTCCCGTTCACGGAGCCCAGTGCGGAAATGGATGTGGGTTGTTTCCTGTGTAAAGGGGAGGGTTGTTCGGTATGCAGGGGAGCTGGATGGCTGGAGATCCTGGGATGCGGAATGGTTCATCCCACAGTGCTGAAAAATGGCGGATTCAACCCCGAAATTTATTCCGGTTTTGCATTTGGTATGGGACCGGAACGCATAACAATGATGCGCCATCATATTGAGGATATTAGAAATTTTTGGGCCAATGACCTGCGTTTCCTGGATCAATTTTAATTCAAGCCAGGTATCAACTGCCGCGAGATTATTGAAAGGAAGAAAATATGAAAGTACCCATATCATGGTTGAAAGAATATGTGGAGATTTCCCTGCCGATTGAAGAATTGGCTTATAAATTGACCCTGGCCGGCCTGGAAGTTGAGGAGATCTGGTATGTTGGTCTACCTTTGCCAGAAGGTAAAGGGTCGGAGACAAAAATCACCGGATTATCATGGGAACCCGAAAAGATCGTTGTCGGAGAGGTAAGTGAGGTAATGCCTCATCCCGATGCTGATAGGTTGGTTCTGTGCCAGCTGGATGATGGGAAACAACACCATACTGTGCTGACCGGAGCGCCGAATTTATTTCCCTATAAAGGCAAAGGCGTCCTGGATCCCCCACTAAAAGTAGTTTATGCTAGAGAGGGTGCCACGATCATTGATGCATATAATGAAAGCAATCCCAATGCGACCACAACGTTAAAGAGAAAAAAGATCCGGGGTGTAGAATCCTATTCCATGGCATGTTCAGAAAAGGAACTGGGCATCTCAGATGAACATGAAGGCATTATCCTGCTGGATCAAGATGCTCCCACGGGGATGCCTTTAGCGGATTATTTGGGTGACGCCGTTCTGGATATTGCTATCACTCCCAATATAGCACGGGCGGCAAATATTCTGGGAGTAGCCCGGGAAGTTGCTGCCATCACTGGGGCCAAGTTAAAATATCCTGAAATTGAACCGGTGATGGAAGGAGAACCCATCCAGGGCAAAGTTTCGATTGATATCAAGAACCCCGAAGACAATCCAAGATTTGTACTGGGGTTGATTGAAAACGTGGAAATTAAACCAAGTCCATACTGGGTCCAGCTGCGCTTGAAACTGGCAGGAGTGCGCCCCATTGATGCGCTGGTGGATGCTACCAACTATACAATGCTGGAAATTGGTGAACCACTGCATGCTTTTGACTACGATGTCCTGGTTGATCGAGCCAAAGGTAAGGCTCCTGTGATCACCACCCGCAGGGCAAAACAAGGCGAAAAACTGACCACCCTGGATGACGTAGAAAGGAAACTGGATGATTTTACGGTCCTGGTGACTGATCAGGCTGGACCGCTCTCGCTGGCTGGTGTGATGGGCGGCGCAGAGTCTGAAGTTCGAGCCGAAACCAAAAATGTGCTCCTGGAGGGTGCCTCCTGGAATTATGTCAATATCCGCAGAACGGTGTCTGCTCAAGGTTTGCCATCAGAGGCGGCTTATAGATTTGAACGCGGTGTCCATCCGGAGATTGCTCCCATCGGTGTTAAACGCTGTCTGGAGTGGATGAGGAAATGGGCAGGCGGAACTATTGCCAAAGGTCTGGTGGATGAATATCCCCTCCCGCAGGTGGATACCAAGGTGAGCCTGGCTCCGGTTGATGTCGAACGCTGGTTAGGTTTTTCTCTGTCCGCCAAAGAAATTGCTGAACTGCTGACAAAACTCGAGTTCTCTGTCTCGATCAAGGGCGATCAACTGGATGTAACAACCCCACCGCATCGCCTGGATATCGGGGAAGACATGATCGGAAAAGCAGATTTAATGGAAGAAATTGCCCGGATCTATGGGTATGATAAGATCCCGGAAAGCAATCTTGCTGATGAGCTGCCCTTGCAGGTGGGAAATCGTGATCTGGAACTTGAAGAAAAAGTCCGGGATAAACTGGCTGGCCTGGGTTTGCAGGAAATCGTTACCTACAGGATCACTTCCCCCCAGGCAGATATGAAAGCCTTACCGACTGGTAAAGAAGAAGGGCGCGAGTACCTGGAATTGGCCAATCCCATCAGCGCTGATAAAACCGTTATGCGCCAGGAGATGCTGGCAAGTATGCTGGAAGTTGTAGAAAAGAATTTCCGCAACAGGGACCGAATTTCCCTGTTCGAAATCGGACCTATATTCCTGCCGGAAGATGTGGATCTGAATATCCCTGAAGTTCCAAAACTGGCCTTGTGTTTGTATGGATTCCGATCATATCCCTCCTGGCGGGGAGCGGAGAAAGAGCTGATGGACTATTACGACCTTAAAGGGATCATTGAGGAATTGCTGGCTGACCTACATATTGAGGGAGTGAAATACCTGCCGGAAGCTATCCCAAGTTTCCATCCCGGGAAATCTGCCCGGATAGATGTGAATGGAAATCTACTGGGATACCTGGGTGAAGTACATCCGCAGGTTAAACAAAACTACAAATTGCCGGATCTACCTCTTCCAGCCGCGATCTTGAATATTGAAGCTCTCCTGGAGAGAGTAGATGATCTTTATGATGTGGAGTCGGTTCCGGATCAACCGCCTGTCTTAGAGGATCTGGCGCTGGTAGTGGACGATGATGTGCCAGCCCAGGATGTGCAGGCGTTGATCCAGCAGACCGCTGGGAAAACCCTGCGGGATGTGAGGTTGTTTGATGTCTATCGGGGCGAACAACTGGGGGAAGGCAAAAAGAGCCTGGCTTACAGCCTGGTCTATCAACATCCTGAAAAGACCCTGACCGATAAAGAAGTTCTGGCGATCAGGAATAAGATCGTTAAACGTCTGGAAAAGGAAATCGGAGCCAAGCTGCGCAGCTGGTAAGCGGACCAGAATTTTAGAAATTTCCTAAATCAAAAGGGACTGAGTCCTTCCAAAGGACTCAGTCCCTTAATTGTTAATTAATTACGGAAATCGTATAATCCATCGACTACTGGATAGGTCTTGTCGCAAGAAGGGCAAAGCAGTTTGCCTGCGTCTGGTTCTGCCTTGGGCAGAGGTTTCTTGCAGGCCGGGCACTGGAAAAAACCTTCAAAAGGTTGTACTAGGGACAGTTTTTCCGAAATACTGCGAGAAAAAACACTGGGGGATAACTGCCACCAGTCTCCCGTAGTCTGGAATATGGAATCAAGGCCAACCAGGATCCCGGTTGGGACCCATTTCTTGAGGAAGTTGACCCGCAAGTGTGAGACCGTCAACTGACGTTCCAATCTAAAATCCCCTTCAGACAGCCATTTCTTGATGCTTTTGGGGTGAAAATCAAAATTCAATTTTTCAAACTCAATTGCTTCCGGGCTGAAAGGATTCCACTCTTGCCTGCCAAACAAGTAGCGTAAAATGGCTTTTAGATTCTGTTTATTGGCATATTCAAGCAGGAAGGGGCTCATTGGCATTAATACTCGCCCAATTTGCTTCAGGGCTGATACGGGATCTTGCATGTGGTGTAATACGCGGATCATAGTGGCGCCATCAAATAAATTGTCCACGAAAGGCAGACGGTAAACATCCCCTGCGACATAGATATACTTGTCGCTTTTCCCCAGGTATTCCTGGGCCTGCTGAATCTGGGTCAGAGAATAATCCAGCAGTACAACTCTCTTGAATCCAGTATAACGGGGGGTATTGCGTCCAGCGCCAGCTCCGATTTCAAGCAGCAGGTCGCCTTCGTCAGGCAGCAGCCTCTTTAGTGCGATCTGCTCACAGCGATCTTCGTATTCCCGGCCGCCTTCTTTCCAAAAGCTGGTCTGATAATCAGAGCCTTCGTAATCAATTACGGGGGGGGACTTGCTGCTTTGATCTTGCATGATTGCCTGTTAATGACCGTTGTATCCACGTCCAACACCGCGGTACTTAAAACCGATCTCAACCATTTTCTTGGGATCGTAGATGTTGCGACCGTCAAAAAGCACGGCTGAATTCATGGCTTTTTTAATCCTTTCTAGGTCAAGCTGGCGGAATTCATTCCACTCTGTAGTGATCATCAACAGATCACAACCCTCAGCCAGGGTATAAGGATTGTCTACCATTTCGACATTTGGCAGCATTGTGGCGGCTTCTTCCATGGCAATTGGATCAAAAGCTTTTACCATCGCTCCAGCTTTTTGCAGCAATTTGGCAATTGTAACGGAGGGTGCATCGCGCATATCGTCAGTATTCGGTTTGAAAGACAATCCCAGCATCCCGATCACCTTTCCGGAAAGGTCATCACTCTCGAGGAGTGATTTGGCTTGCTCCACTGCCATCAGCCGACGATTGGCGTTGATTTCCATCACTGAATGCAGCAGCTGGGGTTGTCGGCCGCTTTGTTCGGCCATATAGGCCAATGCTTTGACATCTTTCGGGAAGCAGGAACCACCGTAACCGATGCCGGCGTTAAGGAAAGCTGGACCAATCCGGGAATCAAACCCCATCCCGTTAGAGACTTCCATCACGTCCGCGCCTAAATCCTCGCAAATATTGGCGATCTCATTGATAAAGGAAATCTTGGTTGCCAGGAACGCATTGGAAGCATATTTGATCATTTCCGCAGTTCGCAGGTCTGTCACTACGATAGGTGCTCTTAAGGGCAGATGGAGCTGGGCGACTTTGTCGGCAGCGTCTTCATCCAGGGAGCCAACGACGATCCGGTGAGGATTCATAAAATCGCCGATAGCCGATCCTTCCCGGAGGAATTCAGGGCATGATACTACTGAGAAATTTTCCACATCTGGATTTTGCTCCCGAATAATATCGGAAACCCAGTCGCCGGTGCCAACAGGTACAGTGGATTTGTTGATGATAATCAATCCATCTTTGATATGATCCGCAATCGAGCGGGCAGAAGCGGCAACATACTGCAGGTCTGCCTCTCCATCTACGCCGGAGGGTGTGCCGACAGCGATAAATACAAATTCAGCATCTTTCAACCCTTCTGTATATGAGCTGGTAAATTGGATCCGGTTTGCTAGAACGTTGCGGTCAACCAGCTCTTTTAAGCCAGGTTCATAAATAGGCATTTTACCTGCTTGTAAGCCCGCTATCTTTTTTTCGTCGATGTCCAGGGCCACAACTTTATTTCCCAGATCAGCAAAACAGGCTGCAGTGATGATCCCTACATAACCTACGCCGACAACACATATGTTTTTCATACTTATTCCTTAAAGGTGATTAGTGATATTATCTTTTCGTCAGCCCAAATCTTACCATATCCAACCTCTTTTTTGCAGAAAAACTGGCCAGGAAGTCCCTTTGGAATCCTTTCTAGTGGAGCAGGGCAAAC
>Ga0307419_10000960_pt1 | contig 14974 bp, 14 predicted proteins | sample SalMarWE160230MG_2_FD_202512 | JGI IMG/M metagenome (GOLD analysis project Ga0307419, IMG submission 202512) | Salt marsh sediment microbial communities from the Plum Island Ecosystem LTER, Massachusetts, United States - WE1602-30 | ecosystem: Environmental > Aquatic > Marine > Intertidal zone... | reverse complement strand
ACCATGAATTCTGAAGTTTCCTTCATATCTAGAAAGAGTTCGATGAGTTCTTTCGCATTTTCATCTTTTTTCTCCTTCTTGATTTGACTATTACCGGTCGCAAGCTCATACAATCGATTTGTACCTTTACCGGTTCCTCTAGCGAATATTGTATCTTCGGGGCGAAGTGAAAAATTAGGTTTAGGATTGATAGTCCAAACGCCATCTCTCCGAATAGCAGTAATATCAACGCCCATATGATACTTATCATTAATTTCCTTTTGATTCAGACCTGATATTTCCGAGTCATGGACAATAGTTCCGGTAATCAGTTTTTCCTCAGCTTGTAGCAGAGCATCTCTAAATAAAGGAGGAATCACAGGCCCTATTACGGCTACTAAGGCTATCTCTGCTGCAGCAACTGAAACCTGATTAGCAGTTACACACACTCTAAACAGACCCACAGACAGCTCTGCATCCTCGATTTTGCGCACAGAAAGAGATAGAGTCATGAATAGCTGATACTGTAATCTATCCATTTCAGAACCTAATTCCATCACCCATTCTCCTAATTCCTTATTCGAGAAAAGAAGAGCAGAGTAAGCAAGATCAATCATAAGTTCAGAGATAGTCTTCATTGTCGTGAGGAGGTCCCTTACAGATATGGGCTCATACTTGACTTTTGGTAATTTTCTATGTATGTATTTCATATGAACATTGAACCTCCGGTTTGCATTAATTTACTCCAAGAATAGTAAATTGAATCCATTTCTAATTTCAAACAACAGAAGTCTTAATTCACTACGATTTTTCAAATACCCAATTGAACAATAAATATCTATCTTCAGATACCAAACATTGAACGCATTTTTAAATCATCACATGTCTGTATATACGTTTAGCATTTCGCTAATCTAGGTTTACGCTGGAGGCTTTTGTCAAAGCTAATTACTCCTTGGTCATCTTTGTTGTTCCTTGACGAGAAATGATTTTATCACCATCGCCTTCTTCGATATTCTCATACCTTGACATAACAAAGAGCAAGTCAGATAATCTGTTAATATATCGAATGAGTTCTCCCTTTACATAATGAGAATTTGCAAAATACACAATACGGCGCTCTGCTCTTCTACACACTGTTCGACAGACATGGAGAAACGCAGAAGCCTTTGTTCCGCCCGGAATCACGAAATTTGTGATCAGAGGAAGCTCTTCAGATAATTCATCAGCAATCTCTTCGAGATGCGTGACATCTTCGGCTGTGACTCGTTCAAGTGTTCTAAGGGGATCATCATCCTCGAGAGATTCGGTATTTGTTGCTAATTCTGCATTTATGAGAAAGAGTTTCTGTTGAATATCGTCAATGTACCGAGTGATTCTCTCAGATGCATGAACCTTAGCTACACCTAGGAAAGAGCCCAACTCATCTACTGTTCCGTAGGATTCGACTCGTGGGTCATCTTTATCGATTCGTTCTCCTGATAAAAGTCCAGTCTTTCCCTTATCGCCAGCTCTTGTGTATATCCGCTTTGACAAATTACCACCGATTCTAGATTTCCTTTTCTAAATGATTAGCCTTTCCCTATATATCAACATCTCAAACTAGGACAATCAGAAATCTTAATGACACAGTTTCGAGAGAAGAAATGTAATGGAATCTGAGAAGCACTATTCTGCATGTGCATTGAATTGCCCGGATATTTGTGCATACATAGTAAGCGTCGAGAATGGGGTGATTACTCGACTTCAGGGAGACCCCAATCATCCCTACACACTGGGAAGATGTTGTCCAAAGGGATATGCGCATGTCTTGAGAATGTACTCTGATGATAGACTACTCTACCCACTTCTTAAACAATCCAACGAATCATTCAAACGAATTTCTTGGGATGAAGCTTTTGATGAAATTGCTAAAAGAATGAGTAATGCTAAGGAAAAATATGGACCAGAGAGTGTTGGCATCTATTCGGGATCAGGTAATGATGGCATGGCTCCACGATATGCATCTCGATTCTGTAATGTCTTCGGTAACAGAATGATACCAGGGATAGTTGAGATTTGTTTTGAGGCAGCATATGAAGGGGCAAGATTCAACGTTGGAAAATTCCCACCTCATGAACTTAGTGACTGGGCTAATTCTAAGTGCATTGTTATCTGGGGAACCAACAAGCATGAATCGAGTATTCATAGTAAGAAGTACATCCAAGAAGCAATAGACAATGGCGCAAAGCTGATAGTTATCGATCCACGTAGAACGCCTTACGCCAAGGTTGCGAATATTTACACAACAATCAGACCCGGAACCGATGGTGCTTTAGCTCTTGGAATTGCTAACGAGATTATCTCCAAGGGTCTCTATGACAAAGATTTCGTGAACAGCTATGTTATCGGGTTTGAAGAATACAAGCAACGCGTTTCTGAATTTGATAAGGAACGAGTTAGTGAGACAACTTGGGTAACAGTAGATACTATAGAGAAATTAGCGAAGACTTTTGCAACTCATGGGCCAGCTCTGATTACTACTGCGCCAGCGGGTATGAATCATTATACTAATGGAAATTGGTCAGCTAGAGCAGTTCACAGCCTTCTTGCTATCTGTGGATATCTAGGTATTTCTGGAGGAGGATTCCAGTATCTCTCATCCGACCATAGTCCCTTCAATAGCTCAGCTGTAAATCTTAATGCCCTTCTAGATGATTCGATACTTCCTATCGTTCCCTCTGGAACGTATATACCTGAATATGTGCTCAGCCATGAAGAAAGTCCTCTGAAGGTTTTAGTAATTCAGGCAGCAAGTCCTATGACTCAATGGCCAAACACAAAGAAAACTATCAAGGCATTCGAGAAGATACCATTCAAAGTCTCTATCGATCTTGAACTAACAGATACCGCTAAACAGTGTGATATTGTACTTCCAGCGACATTCATTTTTGAGCATGATAATTTGATTCACTCGGAATTACATCGAATCGTTCAATTTGCCCCGAAAATAGTGGAGCCTCGAGGAGAAGCAAAGAGTGAATTTGATATATGGAAAGGAATAGCAGAGAGAATAGGTCTTGGAGAGTATTTCCAGATTACAGAATTTGAAGCCATCAAGCTAGCCTTGAGCAGTGAGGAGTGCAGACACATTTCCATCGAATCTCTCCGAATACATCCAGAGGGAATTCGAACGACTAGTCCAGAGATCCCATTCAAAGACCACATATTCAATACATCATCAGGAAAGGTGGAACTATACTCAACAGAACTCGAAAACCTCGGGTATGATCCACTTCCATTTTATGAAGAACCAATGGAGAGTTTAGTATCTAAACCCTTAGTCTATGAAGATTACCCCTTGACTATGATAACAGGCAGATTGCGAGAACGGCTACACTCTCAATATACAACGGTCAAAGTGGGAGCAACTGTGAAGAGCTTCACCTATTGCACATCCTGTGCAAAATGTATCGAAGAATGTCCTGACAAAGCAATCTCGCTTGTACAACCTAGTCCCCACCTTATGCAGAAAAACGTCGAACAATCTGGAGATTCCCATGCGAAGCTTCGAAAAGAATTGGGAAACCTAGTAGCAGGGCTTGCTGTACACCTTCCAAATGAGAAATTAGAAATTCCAACTGATATGACCAATTTGATGATTCCAATATGGGATACAACAAAATGTATTGGTTGTGGGGAGTGTCAGCTCGATGTCTGCCCATTTAATGTTGTGACCGACACTATTCAGATGCCACCAAAGAATATGGATGGGATACACCGAACGTTTCTTAGAATGCATCCTAAAACCGCATCGAATCTTGAACTAGCAGATGGAGATCGAGTCACAGTTGAATCAGTACGGGGGAAAATTGAGAATGTACGACTTGAACTCACAGAAGATGTAGATCCTAGAATTGTGTGGTCTTCGGATGGATGGTGGCAAGAGGATGGTAACATCAATTTGCTAACTGATGACCAACATACAGCCTTTGGTAGTACCCCTGGGTTTAACTCTGTGCTTGTGAAAGTATTCAAAGAGTAGTGTTGTATTCTAGAAAGTTTCTTTGTATTCCGGAGGAGGCCATAACCCCAAAGCTTGCCTTGTTGCAACGAGTTCACCAATGTGATAGGCATTGTGCTGAACAAGGACCAAGTAGGCCGCAAATGGAGGTACTTTAGGCCAAGCAGGTAGATCATCCATTGAATCGATGCTTTTTGTCATACTGTCTGCTTCAATCAGGCCCTTCTCGAATTTCTTCACTAATTCTATCCAGGCTCCATCCTTCTTCATCAATTCATTCGTAGGCCAGCTTGCTTTATTGTCATCTGGCCAATCAACAGATTCTTTTCTCAATGCACCAAGCATCAAGTCTTGCCAGAAGGCGATATGGTAGAGATAATGCCAACAGGAATGTTGACCATTTTCAGGCACAAGACATGCTGTTTCAGCTGTTAGACCTTCAATTGCTTTCAAAGGATCTAAGTGGGTAAACTTACCTCTGAGACCATTCTTAATTGATTTCTCCAATCTCTCGATCATATCAGATGCATGTACTTAGTCACTGATGAATTTAATCATAGTACTCAACGCTATCGTGAATCGACGAATATTCATCAGATTCATCTATTTCTTCCTTTAGTATCTCAGAACCATATTCTGGGATTATGAAGAAAACGCCATCAGCTGATTCAAGAGACCTATCAGTCACATCATTCCCCTTTTCATCTTTTACGAACCATTTTGATTTTTGGTTTATTCGTACGAAATGCCAATTAGCTCTGCATGCTTGAGCAAAGGTTTCCTCTTTATCACCAGTGATAATGAACTCCGCCCCATCATACCCCTCTCTGATTACTCTCTTGCAAATTGATGGGTCTTGTTCCTTGTAACTAGCCGCAAACCTATCATGGACCAGACCACCTTTTGCGATTCCAATGATTGATGCAACAATAATGCAGCACAAGATAATTAGGAAGAGTGTCGAATACGGGATTCCAATATCAGGAAAGACTAGATCCTCCATTAGTGGTGAAATCAGATACGCAGCTACAAGCAAAATTCCAAGTAGTACTATTAAAAAGACTACAGCTCCAATCCCCATACCACGTCCGCCTTTACTTCGGGGAGCTTTTTGCGAAACAAATGGTTCTGTCCGACCAGGATATATTCGTATTACCATAGAATGACCTCAACTTTAATCTAGAATCAGAGTGAATATACCTTCTATAGATCCCATAGGTCTATCAGTCACATCATTTCCATGCTCATCTCTAATATACCAATTGGATTTTCTATTTACACTCTCAAAATACCAATTATCTACACAGGCTTGAGCAAACGTATCTTCCCTATCACCAGAGATAATGAACTCCTGTCCACCAGGTCCATCTCTAATAACTCTCATACAGGTAGAAGGATCTTGAGGTTTGTATCTACTACTCCCACCTTCGGCTTGCACATAGTTTTTCTTTGCTGCGATTCCTTCATATGGGTGGCCAGCTGGTATATTCCTTTGTGCACGTTTCGGTTCTTTATCATCTTTCCCCATTAAATGACCTCATGTTATCTTCACTTGAAACGATATAATCTTTGAGAGAACTAGAGTGTTAGTAGCTTCATGCAACGAGAAACAAGTAGACAGTACTGATTGCTAGATGGATTACTCCAAGCGGTAGAGCAATCTTAGTACAGCTCAAGAAACTGATGGGTTTTCCTTATTCGGCTGCAAGACCGACTGCAATCATATTTGGTGCCATAGAATGATCTCATATTTAATCATAGTACGTGACGCTATCCTGAATCGACGAATAGATGGAGTCCTCATCAGATGCTTTCTTTTGTTTTTGCGATCCGTACTCCGGAATTAGAGTACAAATACTATCGATTGAATCTAGAGACATATTTGTTACATCATTTCCATGTTCGTCTCTAATGAACCAGCCCGATTTTTCACGTACACTCTTAAACTGCCAATTATCCAGACAGGCTTGACGAAATGAAATCATTCCGTCACCCATCACAATAAACTCGGGTCCATCATATCCATCTTTGATTACTCTCTTAGTAAGAGAATGTTCTTGATCTTTCAACTTAAGACTCCCACCTTTTTTACGTGAAGAGAATTTCCTTGGTGATAAACCAATGTCTTTCATTGTCTTCGTTTTACCGTCACGCGTTCCCATCAATTGACCTCATGCAGTATTCTCATGAAAAGATATAATCTTTGAGAGAGCTAGACTGTTAGTAACTTCACGTAAACAAGAAAGCAACAAGAAACAAATAGATTGTACTGATTACCAGATGGAGTATTCCAAGTGGTAATGCAATCTTAGTGAAGCTCAAGAAGCTGATGGGTTTTCCTTCATCTGCAGCAAGACCAACTGCTATCATGTTTGGAGCATCACCAAAAGGAATCATGTAGCCTCCAACATTCGTTCCAACAAGTAACGAGAGTGGTACTACTACATTGATTATACCAAGTCGTAGTCCGAGTGGTGCGAGGAGCGCAGCCACGGGTATGTTATCAATTACTGACAGTACTAGACCAGGAATCCAAATCATTATTCCAATAGCGAGGAATACATTCTGTCCTATGAAAGCCGTTGTTCCGTTAACGAATTCAGTTATGACCTTTGTCTTCTCGAGACCAGCAATTATTCCGAAGAGACCTACGAGGAAGAAGATAGTATCCCACGAGAGATGTCGGATTAGATCCTGAGCACGTTCATGAGAGAAGACTAACATTCCAGAAGCCACCAACATAGCTATTAGACTTGCTTCTACTCGGACTGCACCTATCGTAAATCCCAGAACCAGAATACTCATGGCAATGAGTGATAGATAGAAATCATGTCTAGATCTAATCATCACACTAGGTTTGATCATGTAGAGAACATTCCAGTCTGCTCCTTCCTGAGCTATGAGGGAATCATCGAATTTTCGGAGCAATAGGGGAATCGTGACTGCAAATAGAATGAGAGCCAAGGGCATCAGTACAACAAACATCAAACTGACCTCGATTCCTGCTTCTACGACGATAACGAGATTTGGCACTGAACCAACAAGAGATGGAATCGATGCGAAGTTTGCAATTATGACCTCGGAGATTAGAACAGGTCTGAAATCCATATCTATGGTCTTGCATACCTCTACTGTGAATGCACCCATCACAAGCATCGTTGGTAAGGGATCCAGGAAGAGAGAAATAACGAATACGAATCCCATGAATGTTGTAAAGATCATTCTCGGATTGCCGCGAGTCCTATGAATCAGAACCAGAGCAATGTACTGGAACATTCCGGAGGATGCTGCTACTGCAACAACAATGAGCATTGCAGTAACAAATAGAATTGTATCCCAAGGCATGAGTAGAACAAAATCACCAAAGGTCAGGCCATAGGCAAGGTATAGAATGCCACCAACAATTGACATTGCAAATAGGGCTGTCGCTGTTTCGTTCACTCGTTCTGACACGATTACAAGAAGTGTAACAATGAGTATAATGAGTACAATAAATCCAGCGACATCCATATTGAATTTTCTTGACACACACCTCGTTATAAAACCTACACGTGAGTTGTACCAATTTTCTGGTATGTCGTAGTGAAACCTATAACTCAGATTTAACAACATTCGAAACAACAGAATTCAGTTGATGTACCATGTCAGACGAACCAAATGGAAAACGATGCGCATTCATGACAATTGGAATCATAGTCATGATCGGAGGCTTCTTTGGAGGATTTATGCAATTCTTTTGGGTTGATACTCATGATGTTGGCACAATTCTCTTCTATGTCTTGGTTATACCTATGATAAGCTTCGTACTAGGATTTGCAATCATGATGTATGGAATGAAGGATTCCATTAAAGCAAATAGAATTGGAATGTTTGGTATGATGACTCCAGGATCTAACACTCCGAAAGAAAGATCCTTCATCTATGAGCCACCAAGATTTTGTGAAGACTGTGGTGCTAGCCTAAGTGCAGAATCAATTGAATGGGTCGGACCACTCACGGTAAAATGTCCATATTGCGGAGCTACTCACGCAACAGAGAAACGAGAAGTGTAGCTGCAAATTAGTCACTTGCAAATAATGAATATGCCACTTGCATGATTTTGATAATGCTACTAAAGCGTAAGTAGCAACCTATATCACTAAGAAATTTACCTTCAATGGTTGAGGAAGAAGCAATGGACCCTCGAGTAGAAGAACATGCAAAGATAATCACTGAGTGGAGTACAGGTGTTAAGCCAGGTGAAATGGTGGTTATCAATTCAAGCCCTGAAGGACACGAGCTAGTAGTAGCTCTGAATAAAGCAATTGGCAAAGCTGGTGGAAGAGTTCTCACCCTAATGGTCAGTGAAGAGGCAGTCAAAGCATACTACGATGGCGCTTCTGATGAGACACTCCAGATAGTACCAGAACACCTCAAAGCATTAACTGAAGCTTGCGATGTGTATATTGCTATACGTTCACCGGTCAATACAAAGGCTATGGCTAACATCGACCCAAAACGTATCATGATTAACAATAAAACGCAACAAGAAATTCAGAGTATTCGACTAGGCAAACGATGGTGTCTTACTGTTCATCCATGTCAAACACTTGCACAACAAGCCAATATGAGCTTGGAGGAGTATCGCGACTTTGTCTATGGTGCTACACTCATCGACTGGGCTGAAGAAAGTAAAATGATGTATGTCATGAAGGAGCATCTGGAAAATCACAAAGACATTCGATACATTGGACCTGAAACGGACCTTTATGCATCCACTGAGAGTAGAATCTGGATTGCGAGCGATGGTAAGCATAACTTACCATCAGGTGAAGTATTCACTGCGCCAGTGGAAGACACGGTAGAAGGTAAGATTTACTTTGACATCCCATTCCTGCAACAAGGTAAAGTGATAGAGGGTGTACGACTCACTTTTAAGAAAGGCGAAGTTGTAGATTTCTCAGCAGAAAAGGAAGAAGCTACTCTCAAACAAGTAATCGAAATCGATGAGGGATCGCGTCGTCTTGGAGAGATGGCAATCGGTACAAATCGGGGAATCAGACAACATACGCTCAACATGCTCTTTGACGAGAAAATTGGTGATACGATTCACTGTGCTTTAGGTCGTGCCTACAAAGACTGCAATGGGACAAATGAGTCTGCAGTTCACGTTGATATGATAAAGACCATGTTAGATGGAGAGATCTACGCAGGCGATGAACTCATTTATAGTAAAGGTAAGTACTTCTACGAAATGTAAGGAAGGATAAGAAAGTGGATTCACGAATTGAAGAACATGCTAAGATTCTTGTTGAATGGAGTACAGAAGTGAGGCAGGGTGATATGGTAGGTATCCTTACATCGCCTCAGGGACACGAATTATCACTAGCAGTAGTAAAGCAGGTTGCTAAGGCAGGTGGGCGTCCGCTAGTTATGCTTTGGACTGATGAGATATCAAGAGCTTTTTTTGATGGTGCTAGTAATGAAACCATACAATTGTTTCCCAAGCATTTTCTTGCACTTGTGGAAAACGTTGATGTCGTAATCGCTATCTATGCACCAGATAACACAAAGATCCTAGCAGGCGTTAGTCCTGAAAAGCAGATGTTGGATGCACGGACTATGCAGCCAATAATGGGAGCAATCCTAAGCAAGAGGCGGGTTAGTACAATTCATCCGTGTAATAGCTTAGCCCAACAAGGAAATATGAGTCTTGATGAATATCGTGACTTTGCTTATGATGCAATGCTCATCGACTGGAAGAAAGAGAGTATATTGTTAAATAAAATTAAAGATCACCTCGATAGACACAACAGTATTAGGTACATAGGACCCGAAACTGATCTCTTTGCATCAACTGAAGGTAGAATCTGGGTAGCTAGTGACGGCAAGAATAACATGCCCAGTGGAGAAGTATTTACAGCTCCAGTTGAAGATACTGTCGAAGGTAAGATTTTCTTTGATATACCATTCATGGAGTATGGGAAGGTAATTCAAGGAGTACGACTCTCATTCGAAAAGGGAGAAGTCGTAGACTACTCTGCGGAGAAGGAAGAATCAACCCTCAAACAGATAATTGAAACAGATGAAGGTTCACGAAGACTTGGAGAGATGGCGATTGGGACTAATCGAGGGATAAAGCAGTATACACTGAATATGCTCTTTGATGAGAAATTAGGCGATACAATTCATTGTGCCCTTGGTAGAGCATACGAAGAATGTAATGGGACAAATCAGAGTGCGGTCCATGTTGACATTATCAAATCAATGACAGAGGGAGAAATCTACGCAGATGATGAATTGATTTATAGCAGAGGCAAATACTTCTACGAAATGTAATCAAGGTGAATGCTAGTGGACCTAAGAATTGAGGAACATGCAAAGATACTCGTAGACTATAGCGTTGCAATCAAAAGAGGCGACAAGGTCGTAATCCAAGCAAGTCCTGAGTCTCATGAGCTAGCAGTTGCTGTAGCTAAATATGTTGCAAAAGCGGGTGGTAGTTCAGTTACGTTAATGAGCAGTGAAGAGATTGATAGAGCTAAATTTGATGGAGCAAACGATGAAACTCTAACGGTATTTCCAGAACATCTGATGGCTTTAATAGAAAAAAGCGATGCTTCCATCAACCTTAGAGCTCCTGTCAATACCAAAGCTATGGCAAATGTGGATCCAAAACGTTTGATGATTCTAGCAAAGACCTACAAACCTCTTGCAGACCTGATGAATACTAAACGCTGGGTAGTAACTGTACATCCTACCAACACACTTGCTCAACAGGGTAACATGAGTCTAGAAGAGTATCGAGATTTTGTCTATGGTGCTTGCTTGCGTGATTGGGAGAAAGAAAGCGAGTTGATGTACAAGATGAAAGAGCATCTCGAGAAACACAAGGACATCAGATTCATCGGTCCAGAAACTGACATATATGCATCTACGGAAGGGCGTATCTGGGAAGCTGCAGATGGAAAATACAATATGCCAGATGGCGAGGTCTTCACCGCGCCAGTCGAGGATACAGTGGAAGGCAAGATCTATTTCGATGTGCCTTTCCTACAACAAGGAAAGGTCATTGAAGGCGTGAGACTCACCTTTGAGAAGGGTGAAGTCGTAGATTATTCAGCTGAGAAGGAGCAGGAAACACTGAAACAATTGCTTGAGGTCGATGATGGTGCAAGACGACTTGGCGAAATGGCAATTGGTGTAAATCGAGGCATTAAGGATTATACACTCAATATGCTCTTCGATGAGAAAATAGGCGATACAATTCATTGTGCGCTTGGAATGGCATATCCTGAGTGTAATGGTGTTAACGAGAGTGCTATTCATATTGATATGATCAAGACCATGATTGACGGGGAGATCTTCGCAGGTGATGAGCTAATTTATAGCAAAGGCAAGTACTTCTACGAGATGTATTGACAATCGTAGGAGAAACACAATATGGACCCGCGAGTCGAAGAGCATGCTAAGATACTGGTAGAATGGAGTACTGAAGTGAAGAAGGGAGATATGGTTGGTATACTAGCCACTCCTGAGGCTTATGATTTAGTTCTAACAACTACAAAACGTGTTGCCAAAGCAGGAGGACGTCCACTGACCGTCCTTTGGACAGATGAAATTGCAAGAGCATTTTTCGATGGAGCAGATGATGAAACTATTCAGCTGCTTCCAAAACACATACTTGCAGTAGTTGAGAGTTCCGATGTAATTATTGCAATAAACGCTCCAGAGAATACTAAATCATTAGCTGGGGTAAATCCAGAAAAACAGATGATGGATGCAAAGGCAATGGAACCCATTATGGTAACATACCTCAGCAAGAGATGGGTTGCAACACTTCATCCTACCAATAGTCTTGCACAACAAGGAAACATGAGCCTAGAGGAGTATCGAGATTTTGTGTATGATGCAATGCTTATAGATTGGAAGGAAGCTGGTAAGTTTGTGAACTTGATCAAAGATCGACTCGAAAAACAGAGCAGCATTAGATTCGTAGGTCCAGAAACCGACCTTTATGCCTCTACAGAAGGGAGGATTTGGATAGCAGGTGATGGTAAAAACAACATGCCTTGTGGTGAAGTATTCACCGCACCGGTTGAAGATACGGTCGAGGGTAATATCTACTTTGATATACCCTTCCTCCAATATGGAAAGGTTGTCGATGGTGTACGGTTAACATTTGAGAAAGGCGAAGTCGTGGATTACTCTGCAGAAAAAGAAGAAGCCACATTGAAACAGGTCATTGAAACAGATGAAGGTTCTAAACGCTTAGGCGAGATGGCTATTGGAACTAATCGTGGAATCAAAAAATACACACTCAATATGCTCTTTGATGAGAAGCTCGGGGACACCATCCACTGTGCTTTGGGGCTTGCCTATGCTGATGCTAATGGAACGAATAAGAGTGCAGTTCACGTCGATATCATCAAGTCTATGAAAGAAGGAGAAATCTTAGCTGGCGAGGATGTGATCTACAGCAAAGGGAAGTTCTTCTACGAAAAATAAATAAATCATTACGCAATGTGAGCTCTGGTCTTGTGATTCTCCTTTATCCGAGGGAGTTCGATTCTAAAAGCCGTTCCCTTATTGTATTCTTCATTCGGTAGTTTGTTAATTGTGCCACCATAGATTCCAATTATCTTTCGACAGAGATACAGACCAAATCCACCACCAGTTTTAGATACTCCTTTCTGGAAGAGATTTTCTACAATGTCTTTATCAATGCCAAGACCATTGTCTACGAAATCGATTACAACTTTCTCTTCTCTTGCAGCCATGAATATATCAACTTCGACATTGGGGCCTACATGTTGAACTGCATTTCGGATGATATTATCAAAGACAAATGGGATCAATGATTTACCTTTGATTCTCACCTTTTCTTCAGTGGGTTCTACTTGCGAACGTATGACAATATGGGGATAACTCGATTCTGTATCTTTTACAAGAAGGTCAATGATATTTCGGAGGTTGTCCTCACTATCAATATCTGTTTCGTCAAAGACTTTCAAAAGTCTCAACATTCTAGATGAAGCGGAATCTATTGATTCCAGATGACTACTGAGTCGATTATCATTGATTACATTCATCTTTGCAAGCTCAATCTCACCGATAATCAACTGCAAATCATTTGAAAGGTCATGCCTAAGTAAAGAAGCGTAGACTTGGAGTTCACTAATCGTGTCAGAAAGTTCCTTTTGACTCTCCCTCAACTCATTTTCGATTTTTGTTCTATTCAATCCGATTGCTACTAAATTAGATAGTGCCATGACAAGTCGTGCATCGTTTTCAGTGAATTCAGTAGGTTTGTTTGCGAGCCCGATCAAACCTTCAGCTTTGCCTGCAATGACCAGTGGGCCAAAGATAACATTGTTCAAGACAACATGGCCTTCGGGCATGAATCCAACCCATTTCGAAGACATGAAGGTGTTATCATATGCAGGTTTATTTTCGCGGTAGGCAACCTCGCGGAGACCTCGGATTGGCATCGGGAGACTCTCATCAACAGTGCATGGGAGCCCTCCAGCATCAAGGAAGAGAACTTCATTTTCACTTCCATCCTCCGAGAGTAAGGCGACATATCCCGACGAAGCACCAGTCAGGTCTTTTGCGATATCAAATACTGCCCGAGCTGCTGTGGTAAAGTCCTCTGATTGTAAAACAACAGCCGCAGCATCAAGTAGTTTCTGACTCTCATATTCAATCCGTGAAATCTTGTCCGTAGCCTCATTAAGTTCTCTCTCAAGATCCATACGTATCAAACCTGTTACTAGAGGAAATGTGATAATAGAAACGAGTTATTACTCTAATTATTTCTTTTGCAATTGGACATATTGAGGAAAATAAGTAGTTGGAACTGACGGATTGACTGCCAGTTCCTCACTTTACTAAGTCTTTTTCTTCTTCAATACAAATACGAGTATGATAACAATTACTACTCCTACTAGAGATCCTATGACAATCAGCATCATCGGATCGAATCCAGCTGGTGGACTAAGAATTTCCGTGACCAGATACCCGAATGCTCTTGTGTTGCAACTCCAGGTATGAATGCAATTGTACGATACATAGCCATTGCAACGTCGGTAAGTGATGGAATGAACGGATGTTGAGTGAAACATTGTGTTTAGTATCTAAACACATTATTTTGATAAACTATCTTCTATAACTAGAAACGAATTATTCACTGACTACGTTCCATGATCGAAACCATCTTGTCAAGAAAGTTGGAGATTGCTTCTTTCTCCTTATTGGACAAAGTCTGAATGTACCTTCTATACTTCCCTTCAAGAGACTTCTTGCTTTTATTGAGTTGAGCCATGAGCTCCTCTCCTGTATCAGTAAAATGTACATGTAATTCGTTCTTTTTCTCGGGATACATCTCTTTACTGATGATACCCTTCTTTTGAAGTCGAGAAAGTGTCTGTGAGATTGCGCCTTTAGTCAGACCCATCTGTTCAGCAATCGCAGTTATGTTAGTATCTTGAACATGGTATAGAAACATCAGTAACTGAATCTCAGAGGGGTGCAATTTCTTCCCATCGTGAGTAACGACCCTCTTTTTGTCTAAGGAAACGAGTAGAGCAATACTGTCTAGTATTTTTGCGACGAGCTCTCTTTCCTGAAACATAAGCGTTTAGTTACTTAACACTACATAAAACTTCGCATGATTCGGTTAATCATCACGAATCGATACGCGATAGGAAATAACCTCTTTTTCCTTGTAAATTTCGGACCACTGCTTTGTTGTCAGAATCTCCCGCAGCTTGTCCTTTGCTCCTTTCTTCATTCGTTCACTTGTATATACAATCTTATCTATTATTACTGGAACTGATGGATCATCATATTCGTCTTTCTCATACTTACGCATAGTGACCTCCAAATAGTCATGCAATGTTTCCAGCTGTTCTTCAATGAGGTTCTTCTGTTTCAGGAGATTGTGATACTCCTCACAGATATCTTTCATCTCTTCCTTGAACTTGTCTTCAATACTCATTTCTTCACCATCTG
>Ga0307419_10000958_pt1 | contig 14988 bp, 8 predicted proteins | sample SalMarWE160230MG_2_FD_202512 | JGI IMG/M metagenome (GOLD analysis project Ga0307419, IMG submission 202512) | Salt marsh sediment microbial communities from the Plum Island Ecosystem LTER, Massachusetts, United States - WE1602-30 | ecosystem: Environmental > Aquatic > Marine > Intertidal zone >... | reverse complement strand
TAGAGCATGTCGGCGGCCAGCTCGTTGTGGAAGTTGATCACGTCCTGGAAGGTCTTCTGCCTGGGCTGGATGATCTGCTCGATCCAGTGCGTCAGCTCGTCGTCCAGCGCCTTCCCGGCCTTCACCACGGTGTCGGCGGAAGCCGCGTCTTCGGCCACGTCGACCAGGCTCCGGAGCTGGGCCCGAACCTTCGTGACGCGGTTGACGTCCCTCAGCATCTCGTCCACCGAGGCATCGAGAGCCGAGGTCAGCGTCTGCTGCGCCTCGAAGTCGGCGGCCGGCGCCGGGATGCGCGGATCCTGGGTGACGATCAGTGGCTGAGTGTAGCTCTTGCCGGCCACGGTGAGCTTCACGGTGTAGCTCCCCGGCGCCACCAGGTGGCCGTGCAGGCTTCCGATCAGCATGATGTCCGGGACCGGGGTGAGCGAAGCCGCCCGCAGGTCCCACACGAACCGGTTCAGGCCGCCGGCGGCCGGGAGCCGCGGGGCGGCCACCTTGCCGTTCACCATCTTCACGGTGTCCGGCGCCGCGCTGGAGAAGTGTCGCACCAGGCTCCCGGACCCATCCAGGATGTCCAGCGTGATCGAGTCCTTCGCTGCCTTCGCGAGCGAGTAGTACAGGATCGCCCCGTCGGGCGGGTTGCGGCCCTCGTTCGGTCCGCCGCCTCCACCGTCCCCGCCGCCCCCGGTGCGGACCGCGTCGGAGGGCGCGAACAGGTGCGCCGGCTCCGAGGTCACGTCCGGGGACAGCTGCCGGAGCGGGGAGAGGTCGGTGAGGATCCAGAAGGCGCGACCCTGGGTCGAGGCCACGAGGTCCGTGCCATGAACGATGAGGTCCGTGATCGGCACGATCGGCAGGTTCTCCTGCAGCGACTCCCAGTGCCCACCATCGTCGAACGACACGTACGCTCCGAGCTCGGTACCCGCGTACAGGAGCCCCTTCCGCACCGGGTCCTCGCGCACGACCCGCACCCAGTGGTCCGCCGGGATGCCGCGCGCGATGTCCTTCCAGCTCTTCCCGAAGTCCCTGGTCTCGTAAATGTGGGGCGTGAAGTCGCCCCACTTGTACCGGGTATAAGCCAGGTACGCCGTCCCCGCGTCGTGCGGCGACGTCTCGATCGAGTTGATCATGCCCTCCGGCAGGCCCTTCGGCGTCACGTCCATCCAGTGCGCCCCGCCGTCCCGCGTCAGGTGGACGAGCCCATCGTCGCTCCCCACCCAGATCGTGCTGGAGTCCTGCCTGGACTCCTCCACGTACATGATCGTGTTGTAGACGGCGCCACCCGCGCCCTCGTTCGTGAACGGCATGCCGCCGGGTCCCTGGTGGGTGGTGTCGTTCCGGGTGAGGTCCGGGCTGATGGCCGTCCAGCTGTGGCCGCGGTCCGAGCTCCGGAAGAGCACGTTCCCGGCCATGTAGAGGACCTTGGGATCGAAGCGCGAGACCAGGAGCGGCGCGTTCCAGTTGAACCGGTACGGGACCTCCTTCGGGATCGTGCCCAGCCCCAGGTACGGCACCACCTGGACGTTGCGCACGAGGCCGGTCTTCTGGTCCAGCTCCTGGACGATGCCCTGGTAGCAGTCCCCGTACACGTAGCGCGGGTCCTTCGGGTCGAAGGCCAGGTAGGCGCTCTCGCAGCCCGGCCCGGCCTTCCAGTCCTTCCAGCCGATCCCGCCACCCATGGTGCGGCTGGCCGTGATCACGGACGTGTTGTCCTGCTGGCCGCCGTAGACGTGGTAGGGGAACTCGTCGTCCACGTTCACACGGTAGAACTGCGCCGTGGGCTGGTTGTCCTCCGTGGACCAGCTCTTCCCCGCGTTGAAGGAGACGATCGCGCCTCCGTCGTTGCCGTTGATCAGCGTGTGGTCGTCATCCGGGTCGATCCACAGGTCGTGCGTGTCGCCGTGGGCTACCGGCACGGTCTCGAACTTCTCCCCGCCGTCGACCGAGCGCAGCACCGGGGCGTTCAGCACGTAGACCGTGTTGGCGTCCTGCGGGTCGGCGAAGACTTTCGTGTAGTACCAGGCGCGGGCCCGGAGCACCCGGTCCTTGTTGATCCACTTCCAGCTCTTCCCCCCGTCGTCCGAGCGGTAGAGGCCGCCCGAGTCGGCCTCGACGTTGGCGTACACGCGCTGCGGATCGGCGCGGCTCACGCTGATACCGATCTTCCCCATCGCCTCGGGGAGGCCCTTCGTGAGCTTCGTCCAGTGCTCGCCGCCATCGGCGCTCTTCCAGATGGAGCTCCCGGGGCCGCTCCGCATGGTCCACGGATAGCGGTGGTGGTTCCACATGGCCGCGTATAGGATGCGCGGATTCGTCATGTCCATGCTGAGGTCGCTCGGCCCCGTGGTGCTGTCCACGTACAGGACCTTCTTCCAGGTCCGGCCGCCGTCGGTGGACCTGTAGACGCCGCGCTCGGAGCTGGTCTCGTACACGGGACCCTGCGCCGCCACGTAGACGAGGTCGGGATCGTGGGGGTCGATGCGGATGGCCGAGATGTGCCGGGTCGAGTCGAGGCCCAGGTGCGTCCAGGTCTCGCCCCCGTCGTTGGAGCGGTACACGCCGTCGCCGTGCGAGGTGGTGACGCTCCGGACCGGGTTTTCGCCCATGCCCACGTAGACGACGTTGGGATCCGACTCGGCCACCGCGATGGCGCCGACCGATCCCGTGTGCACCGAGCCGTCCGTGACGTTCTTCCAGGTCACGCCGCCGTCGGTCGTCTTCCACACCCCGCCGCCCGTGCCGCCGAAGTAGAACGTCCTCGGCCGGCCCCGGACCCCGGAGACCGCCGCCGAGCGACCGCCCCGGTAGGGGCCGATGCTTCGCCACTTCAGCGCCTTGTACAAGAGGCTGTCGACCGGTCCCGAGGCGGAGCCGGTGCGCTGTTGCGCCGCGAGGGGTCCTGGCGCCGCCGCGAACAGGGTTGCGACCAGCAGCGACAGGGAGAGCGATGCGGCGCGCGCCGGACCGGCGACCCCGGCGATACGTGCGTCGCGGCGGCGTTCGAGTGCAGTCGGCACGGCTGACCTCCTGTGCAAGCAGCAGCGTGGCTGGGAAGAGGCGGGAATTGTCGGACGCGGTGCTGTCTGGCACAAGACCGGGGGATGCCGAGCCGTTCGCCGCCGCGGCCGGGCCTCCCGCGGCAGGCCGAGATCGAGCCTCCGGAACCGGGCGGGCCCGTCGGTCGTTGGCTCGACGTGCCCGCGCCCGGTCGTCTTGCCAGCCGGGGGTTTCGGGCCGCAGAATCCACGGTCCCCTTTGCCCATCCCTCAGCCGGAGAACCCGTATGCACCGCTTCCGACTCTGCGGCCTGGCCGCGCTGCTCCTCCCGGGCGCGCTCGTCGCCCAGCAATCCAGTATGTCGAGCTCCTCCATGTCGGCCCGGCCGACCGCCGATGCGGCGGCCCGCATGAGCAAGCACTTCGGACAGCTCCTCACCGCCGCGGCGGACGAGGTCCCGGCCGACAAGCTGTCCTACAAGCCCACCGACGCGCAGATGACCTTCGGGCAGATCTGGGCCCACCTCGCCGAGGCCAACCGCGGCATCTGCGGCGCGATCGGTGGCATGAAGGCGCCCGACACGCCCGAACGGAAGGGCACGGAGGACAAGGACACGCTCGTCAAGGAGCTCAAGGACTCCTTCGCCTTCTGCGACAAGACCCTCGCCGCGACCGACGACAGCAAGCTGGCCGACACGGTGGACATGGGCTTCATGAAGGGGACGCGGGCCATGGCCATGTTCATCTACGTGGAGGACCTGTCCGACCACTACAGTCAGGTGGCCAACTACATGCGCCTGAACGGCATGCTGCCGCCCAGCGCCCGCCGCCGGGGCGGAGAGTAGTCGGGCCGCTCTCCGGGTCCGCGCGCCGCCGGCTCCCCTGCGGAGCCGGTGGCCGCGCTCCTCTCGTCCGACACGCGGGCGGTCGCGGACCTCGTGCTCGCCCCGATCGGTCCGCCGCGCCGGCCTCGCCGCTCCCGGCCCGGCCGTAAGGTCCTTCCCTACAGGCGCACTCCGAGACTCCCCACCGCGGACAGAGGGCCGCGCCCGACAGACGCTCCCCCCCGCGCGCGGCTACCGTGCAGGCGTTGAGACCCGATTTCAATCACCCGAGTCCGGCGCAGGGGAGGAAGATGACGCTCGGCGACCTCCGGTCCATGGCGCGCACGGCCGTCGCTGGACGGGAGGGCTGCCCCATGTGCCCGCCATCGACACCGGAGGTCGAGACGTACGACGGACGGCTCGCCGATGTCGTCGCGGCGGGTACCGGCGGCGCGGCGGCCGCGAGCCTGCGGGACGGGACGCCATGGCGAATCGCGCTGGTCGGCTCCCCCAACGTCGGTAAGAGCACGCTCTTCCACCGCCTGACCGGGCACTACGTCACCGTCTCCAACTATCCCCGCACGTCCGTCGAGGTCACGCACGGGCAGGGCTCGCTGGGAGGCCACTCCGTGCGCGTCGTGGACACGCCGGGTCTCTACTCCCTCCTCGCCACGACCGAAGAGGAGGCGGTAGCGCGCCGGCTCGTGCTGGAGGAAGGGATCGACGTCCTCGTGCACGTGGTGGAGGCCCGATGCCTGGGACGCGCCCTGCCGCTCACTCTCGAGCTCATGGAGCTCGGACGTCCCCTGGTCCTGGCGCTCAACATGATGGACGAGTTGGGGCCGGCCGGCCTCGCGCTGGATGCCGGCCTGCTCGCGGCGCGGCTCGGTGTCGATGTGGTCCCGATCGTCGCGGTACGCGGCGCGGGTCTCGAGACCCTGAAAGCGGCGATGCTGCGGGCGGCGGCATCGGGCCGCGCGCCCGAGATCCCGGCGCGTCGCCGCGACCTGGAGGCGGCCGTCCGGGAGGTCGAGGCGACCCTCGCGGGGCGCTACACGGTGTCGTCGCGGCCCGTGGCTTCACTCCTGCTGCAGGAGGACGCGGAGGTGGAGAGGCTCGTCCGGAGCCTCGAGCCCGACGCGGGTCGCCGCGCTTTCGAGGCCGCGCGCCGGGCCCGGTCCGAGCTCGGCGGACCGGCGGCCTACACGTCGGCCGTGGCGCGGCGGCAGGCGGCCTGCCGGCTCCTCGAGGGCGTCCTGGCCGCCGACGGTCGAAGCCGGGCGCGCCTGGGCGAGCGGCTCGGCCGCTGGCTGGCCCGGCCGCTCCCCGGGATCCCGATCCTCCTCCTGGTGCTGTGGCTCGGGCTGTACGAGTTCGTCGGCCGCTTCGGGGCCGGCACGCTGGTGAATTGGATCGAGGGCTCCCTCTTCCTGGGGCGCATCAATCCTTTCCTGGAGAAGCTGTTCCTGGGCATCCCATGGCCGGCGGTGCGGGACCTGTGGGTGGGCGACTACGGGCTCCTGACCCTGGGTGTGCGCTACGCCGTGGCCATCATCCTCCCGATCGTCGGCACCTTCTTCCTGTTCTTCGCCGTCCTCGAGGACAGCGGGTACCTGCCGCGGCTGGCGCTCCTGGTGGACAGGGTGTTCAAGCGGCTCGGACTGAACGGCCGGGCCGTGATCCCCATCGTCCTCGGCTTCGCCTGCGACACGATGGCCACCATGGTGACTCGAACACTGGAGACGAAGAGGGAGCGGGTCCTGGCCACCGTGCTCCTGGCTCTCGCCATCCCGTGCTCGGCGCAGCTCGGCGTGATCCTGGCCATCCTCTCCGGCCAGCCGGCCGCGCTCGGCATCTGGGTGGCGGTGATGGTGGGCTCGTTCGTCCTCATCGGCGCGGTGGGAGCGCGCGTGGTGCCGGGCCGCTCGGGTGCCTTCCACATGGAGCTCCCTCCACTCCGGCTGCCGCGGGCCGGCAACGTGGCCCGGAAGACGATGGCGCGCGTCCAGTGGTACTTCCTCGAGGTGATCCCGCTCTTCCTGCTGGCGAGCGTGCTCCTGTGGGCGGGGGAGCTGACCGGGATGCTGGACCGGGCCATGGCGGGGCTGCGACCGGTGGTGGGAGCCCTGGGTCTCCCGCCGCGGGCGGCCTCGGTCTTCCTGCTCGGCTTCTTCCGGCGGGATTACGGCGCCGCGGGCCTGTACGAGCTCCAGCGGACCGGAGCGCTGGATCCGATCGGGATCGTGGTGGCGGCGGTGACGCTCACCCTGTTCGTTCCGTGCGTCGCGCAGTTCCTGATGATGTGGAAGGAGAGAGGGCCGAGGGTGGCCTCCGGGGTGTTCGCCTTCGCCGTGACGTTCGCCTTCGGCGTCGGCTGGGCCCTCAACCTGGCGCTCAGGGGGATCGGGCTGTGAGCGCGCCGGTGCTCGCGGTCGTGGGCGGGCGCGCCGCCGGGTCGGCGCCGGAGAGATCTCGTCACGTGCGTTGCGGCCTGTGCGGGCAGACGTTCCGGGAGGACCGGGGTCAGCCGGCGTGCCAGGGGTGCCCGCTCGTCCGGACCTGCCGCTACATCCGCTGCCCGCACTGCGGCTTCGAGAATCCCGTGATGCCGGGCTGGCTGGACTCCGGGCCCACGCTCCCCGGTCGCGCTTCGGCCGGTGACCGTCCCGACCTGTTCGACCGTCTGCTGCAGGCCCTGGGCCGGCTGCGGCGCGTCACACCACCGCTTCGGTCGTACCTGGGGCGCCTGGCGGTCCTGGGGCGTGGCGAGCGGCCCGGCCAGCGCGGCGGCGCCCCGACCCCGGGGAGCGGCGCGCGGATCGAGCGGCGAAGTCGCCGACGGCGCGACCCGGTCCGGCTCAAGCTCCTCGGGCGCGAGACGCAGGCGGTTCCGGCCGGGGGCATGGAGGGGTCGCCTCTGCTCTTGACCGACCTCGCGCCCGGGCAGGAAGGGACGGTCGTCTCCCTGGACGACCCCGCGAGCCTGGAGGGCAGGGCCCTGGCCGGTCTCGGCCTCCTGCCGGGAGCCGCCGTCCGGGCCGTGCAGCGCTACCCGGCTTGGATCGTCCGCGTGGACTACGCCGAGGTCGCCCTCGATGACGGATTGGCTTCCCGGGTTCGGATCGAGCGCTCCGGCGCCTGACTCGATCCCGCGCGACGGCCCGGGTCGAGGGCGACGAGGTCCTCCGGGACGCGGCCCCGCGGCTCGCCTTGACACCGGCGGCCCGCGCGCCCGAATAGTCGGTACGGAACCCGCGGGAGGGCCCGGCGGGGTTAGGCTGCGCTCACCGGGAGAGGCGCTCGAGACCGAGGTGGACACTCCGGTCGGATCCCAACCAGACGAGCCGACGCGCGCCCGGGCCCGGGTGGAGGGCTTCGTGCAGGGCGTCGGATTCCGGCCCTACGTGTACCACCTGGCGCACGAGCTCGGACTCACCGGCTTCGTTCTCAACGACACGCGCGGCGTGCTGGTCGAGGTGGAGGGGAGCCGGGCGGCGGTGCGGAGATTCCTGACCCGCCTCCCGCTCGAGGCTCCGCCGCTGGCCGACGTGCGCCGGATCGAGGCCGAGGAGGTGGCGACCTCGGGCGAGGCGGCGTTCCGTATCGTCGAGAGCGAGGCCGGAGGGCGGGCGACCGCCCTCGTCTCCCCCGACGCGGCCACCTGCGGCGCGTGCCTGGTCGAGCTGTTCGATCCGGCGGATCGACGCTTCCGCTATCCCTTCATCAACTGCACCCACTGCGGCCCCCGTTTCACGATCGTGCGGTCCATACCGTACGACCGCCCCAACACGACCATGGCCGGCTTCGGGATGTGCGACGCGTGCCGCGCCGAGTACGAGGATCCCCTGGACCGGCGCTTCCACGCCCAGCCCAACGCCTGCCCCGTATGCGGGCCGCGGGTCCAGCTTCGGGACGCCGCGGGTGGGCCCGTCGGCTCGGGCGAGGCCCGCGATCCGGTGGAGGCCGCGGCGCGGGCCCTCGTCTCGGGGGCCATCGTGGCGGTCAAGGGACTGGGCGGATTCCACCTGGCATGCCGGGCGGACGATCCGGTGGCGGTGGCCACGCTCCGCTCCAGGAAGCACCGCGAGGACAAGCCTTTCGCCCTCATGGCGGCGGATGTCGAGCGTGCCCGCGGCCTGGTGGAACTGGGGGACGAGGAGGAGCGGCTCCTGGTCTCCCGCCAGCGGCCCATCGTGCTGGCGCGCAGGAATCCCGACGCGGCCGTCGCCCGGGCCGTCGCGCCGGGACACCGCGACCTCGGCGTCATGCTCCCCTACTCGCCCCTCCACCACCTCCTCCTCGCCGACACGGGTCTCGTGCTGGTGATGACGAGCGGCAACGTCTCCGACGAGCCGATCGCGTACGAGAACGAGGAGGCGATGGACCGCCTGGGCGGGATCGCCGACCTCTTCCTCCTGCACGATCGGCCGATCGAGACGCGGACCGACGACTCGGTGGTCCGGGTGGTGGAGGTGGCCGGCGAGCGCCGCCCGCTGGTTCTGCGGCGCTCGCGCGGCTACGTACCCGCGCCGGTGGACCTCCCCGGGTTGCCGGAGGAGGAAGGCCCCGTGGTCCTCGCGTGCGGAGCCCACCTCAAGAACACCTTCTGCCTGGCCGCGGGACGGCGGGCGTGGCCGGGCCCCCACATCGGCGATCTCGAGAACTGGGAGACATTTCTCTCCTACGAGGGCGGGATCGACCACCTGGAGCGTCTGCTGGAGCTGGAGCCCGGGCTCCTGGCCCACGACCTCCATCCAGAATACCTGTCCACCCGGTACGCCCTCGAGCACGCCGAGGGGCGTCCCACGGAGGGGATCCAGCATCACCACGCCCACCTGGCCGCGTGCCTGGCCGAGCACGGCGAACCGGGTCCCGCGCTCGGCGTGATCTACGACGGAACCGGCTACGGTCTCGATGGAACCGTGTGGGGGGGAGAGCTCCTCGTCGGCGACCTGACCGAGTTCCGCCGGGTGGGGCACCTGTGGCGGGTGCGTCTTCCGGGCGGGGAGGCCGCCGTGCGTGAGCCCTGGCGGATGGCCTGCGCCTGGCTCGTGGCGCTGGAGAGCGAGGACGGAGAGGCCCCGACCGTGCCACGGGCCCTGGCGAGGGAGGTGGATCCGGCCCGCTGGCGCATGGTGGCGCGACTGGCCCGCGAGGGTCTCGCCTCTCCGGTGACGAGCAGCGCCGGCCGCCTCTTCGATGCCGTCGCGGCGTTGTGCGGCCTGCGCTCGCGCGTGACCTACGAGGGGCAGGCCGCCATCGAGCTGGAGATGGTCGCCGATCCCGAAACCGAGGGAGCCTATCCGCTCCCGCTCGTCGACACGGACACGCCCGGACCCGTGGATTCGGGGGAGATCCCGGGGCCGGAGTCGAAGGAGGCGCCCGTGGTCCTGGACGCCCGGGCGCTGGTCCGGGCCGTCCTCGCCGACCTGGAGGCCGGCGTGTCGGCAGCGACCATCTCGACGCGCTTCCACCGGGGTCTGGCCGACGGGTCGGCGCGCGTCGCGGCGGAGCTGGCCCGGCAGCACGGCGTGGACCGGGTGGTGCTCTCGGGAGGCGTCTTCCAGAACGTGCTGCTCCTGGAGCGCATGGCCGGCCGGCTCTCCGAGGCCGGCCTCCGGGTCCTGGTTCCGACCCGGGTCCCGCCCAACGACGGCGGCATCTCCCTCGGGCAGGCCGCGTGCGCCCTCGCGCGGCGGGAGACCTGAATGCCCGGCATCGATGGATGGCTGGCGGGTCTGGGACACGGTGGCGCCGGGATGGCCCTCGTCGCGGCCGTGCTCCTGGGACTTCGGCACGCCACCGATCCCGACCACCTGGCCGCCGTCTCGACCCTGGTCATGGCCGAGGAGGGCGCCGGGGCGGGAGGGGCTCGCCGGGGCAGGCGTCGCGCGGGCCTGCTCGGCCTCTCCTGGGGACTCGGCCATGCCACCACCCTCTTCCTGGTCGGTCTGCCCGTCGTGCTCCTCGGCCGGAACCTGCCCGGCTGGGTCCAGCGCGGCGCGGAGATCGCGATCGGCCTCGTGATCGTGCTCCTGGCGGGCCGCCTGCTGGTGCGCTGGCGACGGGGACATCTCCACTCCCATCCGCACGCGCACGAAGGTCTGCGCCACACGCATCCGCACTTCCACGACCCGTTCCACGCGCATGGTGAGGACCCGGGGACGCACCCGGCCCACCGACACCGACACCTCGAGTCCATGGGCCGCTCGCCCGGTGCGGCCTACGGCATCGGCCTCCTGCACGGTGTGGGCGGCTCGGCGGCCGCCGGGGTCCTCCTGGTGGCGGCCACGCCGAACCCCGCGCGGGCCGCCCTCGCGCTGACGCTGTTCGCCGGCGGGACCGCCGTCTCCATGGCGTGTCTCTCTTCCATGTTCGGCGGCATGCTGACCCACCACCGGGTGGCCCGGCACCTGGCCTGGGTGATGCCGACCCTGGGCGTGGTCAGCCTGACGTTCGGGGTCTGGTACACGCTGGTCGCCTGGTGACGCGGTGAGCGCGGCGACCGCCAGGGCCGCTGTCCAGGCGTAGCGCAAGCCGGTGGAGTCGACGGCCGGCCGACCCGGCGGTTGGACGACCGGCGGGCGCGCCACGGAACGATCCCTGCTCGGCGGAGCATAAAGGGCCGTGCGGTCGGTGACGGCCGCTCCATCTCGCGACCTACAGGGAGCGCACGACATGCCGCAGGCCAAGACCGGCGATACGGTGACGGTGCAGTACACCGGCTCGCTCGCCGATGGGACCGTGTTCGACAGCTCGCAGAACCGAGAGCCGCTGACTTTCACGATCGGAAGCGGGGACCTCATTCCCGGCTTCGAGGAAGCCGTGGTGGGCATGGAGCCGGGCCAGACCCTAGAGACCACCCTCGCACCGGAGTCCGCCTACGGCCCGAGGTCGGACGACCTGGTGTTCGAGGTCGAACGCGGGGACCTTCCGGAGGAGGTCGACCCCGAGGTGGGCGACCGTCTCGAGGCCCGCGACCCGTCCGGCAAGAAGTTCCCGGTCTCGGTGGCCGCGGTCGATGGTGACCGGGTGACGCTGGACGCGAACCATCCGCTGGCCGGGCGAGATCTCACCTTCGAGATCGAGCTCGTTTCCATCGATTGAGGTCTTGCGGTCCGTCGTCCCGCCCGGAAAGGCAGGACAGGCGCGGGGCGGCGGTCCCTCTCCTCGTGCGCTGCGGCGAGCGCCAGCCGGGCTCCGTCGAGAGACCCCGATCGGGTGCCGCATTGACGCCCCGACCCCGGCACCGCACCTTCCTGCCCATGAGTGGACCTCTCCAGGTGGCCGACGCGCGGCACGACAAGGTGCGGCGGCGCTCCGGCCGGGCGGTGTGGGCATGACCCGCGTCCCGCAAGGGACGAAGGGTTGCGTTCCGTCCGGAATCTCCTACGCCTCGCTGCTTCCCATCATTCGGTTCTACCACTGACATCTCGGGGGACGGTGACGTCGGCGCCCCCCTCTACGCACTCTTCCTGTGGGCTCGTGCGCACGAGACCGGATGTGCACGGCCTCCGGCTCCGCCGCGTCGTGGGGAGCCCTTCACGTGGCGTCGTGCCCCCGCGCGCCGCACGAACGGTCCTTCCGGGGGATGGGGTGTGATCGGTATGCGCCGACTTCGAATCGGGATCCTCGATCTGGTGACCAAGGCGCCCACCCGCTCGCTGTACGCGAGGATCAACCACGCCAACCTGGCCAGCATCATGCCGCAGGCGCTGGGGGTGTGGTGCGAGCGGCTGGGTCACGACGTGCGCTACGTCTGCTACACCGGCTTCGAGGACCTCGCGTACGAGCTTCCGCCGGACATCGACGTCCTGTTCGTGGGGGCCTTCACACAGGCCGCGCAGCTGTCCTACGCCGTGAGCGCCCTGTTCCGGTCCCGGGGGGCCGTCACCGTGCTGGGCGGGCCGCATGCTCGCTGCTATCCGGCCGACGCGGCCCGCTACTTCGATTACGTGCTCGGGTTCACGGACGAGGCGCTGATCGGCGATCTTCTCGGGGACTGCGGCCCGCACCGCCCGGTCGGGCGCCGGTTGAGCGCCGCGGCGCAGCCCGCGGTGCTACCGGGCGTGCGCGAACGCTGGAAGTTCATCGTCCCGACGCTGGCCAAGTCCCCGATTCAGCCCGTCGTACCGATGCTGGCCAGCCTCGGCTGCCCCTACACCTGCCCCTTCTGCATCGACTCGGTGGTCGACTTCCAGCCGGTGCCGCAGGAGCAGATCCGCGAGGACCTCGCCTTCCTGGGCCGGGAGCGGCCCGACGTGTGGGTGGGCTGGCACGACCCGAACTTCGGGGTCCGCTTCGACGAGCTGCTGGATTCGATCGAGGAGGGCACCAGGGAGCAGCCGCTGTCCTTCGTGGCCGAGAGCAGCCTGTCCCTGCTGTCCAGGCCACGCCTGGAGAGGCTCCGGGACGCGGGCTTCAAGGCCATGCTTCCCGGGGTCGAGTCGTGGTTCTCCCTCGGGAACAAGGCGCGCACGCGCAACACGACGGGGATGAAAAAGGTCGAGAGGATCTCCGACCAGGTGAACCAGATCCTGGAGTTCATTCCCTACGTACAGACGAACTTCGTGCTGGGTCTGGACGTCGACGAGGGTCCCGAGCCGTTCGAGCTCACCAAGCGCTTCCTGGAGCGCACGCCCGGCGCCTTCCCCGGTTACTCGCTCCTGTCGGCCTTCGGCCGTGCGGCGCCGCTCAATCTGGATCTCCAGCGCGAAGGGCGGGTGTTGCCGTTCCCCTTCCACTTCCTGAACAACAACCACGCGATGAACGTGCGGCCCAAGAACTACGGTTGGACCGAGTTCTACGACCGGGTCATCGACCTCACCGAGTACTCCTTCTCGCCCCGCATGATCTTCCGGAGGGCGCGGGGCACGCCGTTCGGTTTCGCGACCTGGTTCAACGTGGTGCGGGCGGTCTCCTCGGAGGGGAAGGGGAGGATCCGCTACTTTAGGGATCTCCGGCGGCGTCTGGACGAGGACCGCCCGCTGCGACGGTTCTTCGAGGGGGAGACGAACCGGGTTCCGTCCTTCTACGAGGACCGTGTGCGCTCGGACCTCGGCGTGTTCTGGGACTGGCTGCCCAGGGGCGCCCTGTCGCACGATGCGAACGCCTTCCTGAATGAATCGACCGGGGCGGTGGCGGTGGCCTGAGACGAGCGGCGGCGGCCGACGGCCGTGAGCCGCCGTGCTGGCGGGCGGCTGGCCGCCGCCGGACTCCTCGCGGCCGCCACGGTCGCCATGGCGGGCTGTGCGGGCGACATCGTCGCACCGAACGGCTCGCCGGAGTCCCCGCCGGTGCCGGGCCCGACGCCGGCGCCCAGCTCGTCCACGGGCAGCCTCCGCATCGTGACCTCGACCACGGGCGCGGCTCCCGATCCCGACGGCTATTCCACCGTCCTCGATGGCGGCGCCGCGCACGCCATCGGTGCGAACGACACCCTCGTCCTCACCGACATCGAGTCGGGCGAGCACTCGGTGGCCCTGGAGGACCTGGCCGCCAACTGCTCGGCGACCTCGGACGACCCGCTCACGGTCACGGTGGCCGGGGGCGACACGACCGATGCCGGCTTCCAGGTAGCGTGTCCGGCCTCCCCGGCGGGCGACGCGCGGCTCTCCGACCGGATCCTGTTCACCAGCGACCGCGATGGGAACGCCGAGATCTACGCGATGGCGGCCGACGGCACGGACCCGGTGCGGCTCACCCGGAGCGGCGGAGCGGACTTCGCCGCCCGCCCCTCGCCCGACGGGCGCAGGGTGGTGTTCCAGTCGGATCGGGACGGGAACATGGAGATCTACGTGATGAACGCGGACGGCTCCGGCACCCGGAGGCTCACCGACGACCGGGGCACCGACGAGCTCCCCGCCTGGTCTCCGGACGGGACCCGGATCGTGTTCGACAGCGATCGCAGCGGGAACCGGGAGCTGTACGTGATGGAGGCGGACGGATCGAAGGTGACCAGGATCACGCACACCCCGGGCAGGGACCAGTGCGCCGCCTGGTCGCCGGATGGCACGCGCATCGCCTTCTGCAGCGACCGCGACGGTGACTACGAGATCTACACCGTGCGGCCGGATGGAGGCGGTCTCGTGCAGCTCACGCACGACCACGCGCTGGATGCCTACCCGGTCTACTCTCCCGACGGAGCCAGGATCGCGTTCACCAGCGATCGCGGCGGGATCGACAACGAGATCTGGGTCATGGACGCGGACGGGTCCTCGCCGCGCCAGCTCACCGACAACCTGTTCAACGACGAGTACCCGACCTGGTCGCCCGACGGCTCGAAGATCGCCTACTTCGGAGACTTCGGAGGGAGCAACGACATCTACGTCGTCGACGCGGAGGGCGGCGAGCCGGTGAACCTCACCGGGACTCCGTCCAGCGAGACCTTCCCATCCTGGGCGGGGCGCTGACAGGGGTCCGAGTCGGCCCCGCGCCGCGGCCGATCCGGGCCAGCAGCGCCCCCGGTGGCCCGCCCAGCAGAGTCCGGTAGCTGCGCCTCCCCTCGAACACGTCCGCCAGGGACTCGGCGAGGCCGGCCCCCCAGCGACGGACCACGACATCGCGGAGCCACGCGGGTCCGTAGAACAGACGCGCCAGCGCTCGAGAGACGCGTAGCTCGGTCAGGACTTCGTGGGCGAGAAGCCGTTCGTAGCGGACCTCGGCCTTTCCGGGAGCGAGCCGGGTCTCCACCAGCGCCTTCGCCGCGAGCCGGCCGCTGAGGACGGCGTGACTGATGCCCTCGGCCGTCACCGGATCGGCCAGGCCCGCCGCGTCGCCCGCGAGGAGGACCCGGTGCTCCGCCAACCGTCCCCGGCGGGGATGGAGCGGAATGACGTAGCCGTGCCGCTCGTCGTCGACGGGCCGGGGCAGCTCCAGGTGGTCGTAGTAGCGGTCCAGGGTGGCCGGTAGCCGCACGGGGCCGCGCCGCATGCTGAGCACGCCCACGGAGAGGTGCTCACCCTTCGGGAACACCCAACCGTACCCGTGCGCCACGGCGCCGAAATCGAAGCGCGCCCGGAGGCCCAGGCGGCCGCGGGTCCCGGCGTCCATCCTCACCTCCGCCTCCAGCGCCGGCACCAGGTGGCGGCCGTCCTCGAACCCCAGCATTCCCGCCACCCGGCCGGTGGCGCCATCGGCCGCGACCAGGTAGCGCGCGCGGAGCTGGC
>Ga0307419_10000956_pt1 | contig 15004 bp, 10 predicted proteins | sample SalMarWE160230MG_2_FD_202512 | JGI IMG/M metagenome (GOLD analysis project Ga0307419, IMG submission 202512) | Salt marsh sediment microbial communities from the Plum Island Ecosystem LTER, Massachusetts, United States - WE1602-30 | ecosystem: Environmental > Aquatic > Marine > Intertidal zone... | reverse complement strand
AGGGAAGTATGAACGGCCCGCTGGGCAGGTTTGTATCGGAAGGAAGAATGAAGGGAACTGCTGTCCTCAGATCCCATGGGGGACGGGTACAGGCCATACAGGACGGCGAAGTGAAGATTGATATTGCAGTTCTGTCTGCTCCCTCAGCCGATTCGTTTGGAAATGCAAAAGGTACAGGGGGAAATTCAGCATGCGGGGTACTCGGTTATGCGAAAGCCGACACTTTGTATGCCTCAAAGGTAATTGTGGTTACTGACAACCTTGTTGACTTGCCTTGCTTTCCCATGGAAATTGAGGGCAACTATGTTGATTATGTCGTGGTTGTCGATAGTATCGGGATACCGGAAAAAATCGTTTCAGGTACCACCCAAATAACCAAAAGTCCTGACAGGCTTCTTATTGCGGAACTGACTGCATCATTTCTGGAAAAATCGGGCATACTCGCGGATGGTGTAAGAATGCAGGCCGGGGCCGGGGGCACATCCCTGGCTATTGCAGTATTTGTGCATGAGATATTAAAGCAGAAAGGATGGAAATCGAAGTTTGGTTTTGGCGGGAGTACAAAGTATATGGTGAAGATGCTTGAGGAGGGTCAGATGGGCTATATACTTGACGCACAGGCATTTGATCTGGATGCCGTGAAATCAGTGGAAACCAATCCCAACCATGTTCCATACTCTGTCTTTAATGCTTATAATTACCATTCCAAGGGTAACCTTACAAGCATGATGGATATAATGATACTTGGAGCAACAGAGGTGGATCTTAATTTTAACGGGAATGTTGTTACCCATTCAGATGGTTACATTCTTCATGGTATCGGCGGATGGCAAAACTGTCTTCATGCGCGGAATGTCATCCTGCCAATTCCGCTTTTCCGCGACAGGATACCTGTGATTGTTGATGAAGTAACAACACTGTGCGGACCTGGTGAACTCATTGATGTAATAATTACGGAAAGGGGAATAGCGATCAATCCATTACGTAAAGACCTTATAAAGAGTGTAAAGGGTAGCGGCCTGCCATTAAAAACAATTCAGGAATTAAAGGATGAGGCTGAAAGAATCTGCGGAATACCTCAAAAAGCAGGATTTGATGATAAAATTGTTGCAGTAGTCAAGTGGGTCGACGGTACAGTAATAGACATGATAAGAAAAGTCAAAACTTAACCAAACTTTACTGGTATGGAATGCTATAAATGTGATATCTGTGGATATGTTTATGATCCTGAAAAGGGAGATCCTGCCGGTGGTATTAAGCCAGGCATCGAATTTAGTGACCTTCCCGATAATTATGTTTGTCCCCTGTGTGGAGCGGGAAAAGACCAGTTTTTCAGTTGTGATTAAGAGGGAACAGGCAGGACTATGTAATAGCTCTATTTAAGAGGTATTGTGGTTATCACATCAATGAGAAGGTCCCAGAACATCTGAACTGTTTTTATTTCAATTTTCTCCTCAGGAGTATGGGCTCCCTTGATGGTCGGGCCAAAAGAGATCATATCAATTCCTTTGAATTTCTGATAGATCAATCCGCACTCCAGTCCTGCATGTATAGCCCTGATTTGTGGTTTATGATTGAACAGCCTCCTATATGATTGACGTGTGATATTCAGTATTTCTGAGGTCATATTTGGCTTCCACCCTGGATATCCGTCAGAATGAACTACTTTTGCTCCGGCCAGTTTCAGGCAAGATTCAACCATTGCCGCAGCATCATGTTTGGAAGATTCTATCGAACTCCGCTGGGTAGTGATAATGGTTATTGTATTGTCTGCTCCGAATTTAACAGATGCAAGATTTGTGGAAGTCTCAACAAGATCTTCCATTTCTCTTGACCAGGCAATAGCTCCATGAGGGCAGCAGGAAAGTGAATCCAGCAGCTGATCCTGATTCTCCCTGTCCATCACAAATGCCGGAAGATCAGCCTCCTTTGCAGATATGTTAAGTTCCTTTTCGAGATTGCCCATCTCATCAAGAACAATTAAATTAAAGTCTGATATCCATTTCAATATCTTTTCAACAGAAGATCTTTCAACCGCTATGGTGGCAAATGCCTCTCTTGGAATAGCATTACGAAGATTCCCTCCGTTAAACTTACTGATGGAAATATTAAACTCATTTGAGAGGTTCCAAAGGATCCTGTTCATTATTTTAACGGAGTTGCCATATCCTTTATGGATCTCGTCACCGGAATGGCCTCCGTGAAGACCTGTTACTGATATCTCAATAGCAGAGGCTTCTTTTTGAACGGGCTCTGCATTATATTTCATAGTGCCAACAGTGTCAATGCCGCCTGCACATCCGATAAAGAGTATCCCTTCATCTTCCGAATCCAGATTTATGAGTATTGATCCTGTAAAAAAGCCGGGTTTCAGGTTTATGGCACCTGTCATCCCCGATTCTTCATCAACTGTAAAAAGACATTCTATCTTCCCTGCTTTTAGTTTCTTATCAGTAAGTATAGCCATCTGTGAAGCAATGCCAATTCCGTCATCTGCACCCAGAGTGGTTCCCTCAGCTGACACCCATTTACCATTTATCATGGGTATAATTGGATCTGTCATCCAGTTGTGGGGATGATCAGCATTTTTCTCTCCAACCATATCCATGTGACTCTGAAGTACAACTGTTTTCCTATCTTCCATGCCAGGAGCAGCAGGCTTGATTATCAGGACATTACCGATATCATCCTCTTTTGACTCAAGATTATTCTTCCTCGCAAAATCAAGGAGGTATTCTCTTAATCTTTCTTCATTTTTTGACAGGCGGGGTATTTTACAGATTTCTTCAAAATATTGCCAGACCGGTATAGGGTTTAATTTTTTATAAAAGCTCATACTATTTATAAATCAAAAACAGTGCACAAAACTACTTAATATTTTCGAATCCCAAAGTGTGCTTTATAAATTTAATCTCCGCTTCTCTCCAAGGCAAATTTTCGTTATTTTTACTAACGGTTTATTCTTAATTTAATAACAGGAATATGGCAAAAAGGACAATAGTAGCCCTTCCGGGAGACGGTATCGGAGCTATCGTACTCAGGCAGGCAGTCAGGGTGCTTGAGGCTGCAGGGTTTGATGCAGAATATGTTTACGGAGATATCGGCTGGGAATTCTGGCGTAAAGAGGGGAATCCTCTTCCGGAGAGAACACTCAACCTTATTGATAAGCATAAAATTGCACTTTTCGGAGCCATAACATCAAAACCAAAGGATGAGGCCAGCGCTGAACTCGATCCCTCTTTACAGGGAAAGGGTTATACATATTCCAGCCCTATAGTGGGATTGAGGCAGCATTTCAATCTCGACATCTGTGTTCGTCCGTGTAAATCCTATAAAGGAAATCCTCTTAATTTCATTAGAAGAGAAGGAGGAAATACTATTGAAGAGCCTTTCATTGATGTTGTTATATTTCGTCAGAATACAGAGTGTCTTTATTCAGGAGTGGAATGGACCAATCCACCTGAAGAGGTCTATAAAGCTTTTATGACACATCCGAAGTTCAGACAGAATTTTGGAGAGGTTCCTGTTGAGGAACTTTCAATATCAACCAGGATCTTCACAAAAAAGGCCACATTAAGGATACTGAAGGCGGCTTTTGAATATGCCCGTCAGCATGGTTACAAGTCAGTTACAGTATGTGAAAAACCAAATGTGGTGAGAGAGACCTCAGGATTAATGTGGAAGCTCGCCAGGGAGATACAGAAAACCTCATTTCCCGGCATCAGATTAAACAATACCAATATTGATGCTCAGATGATGTGGCTTACCAAGAACCCTGAGGATTATGGTGTTATTGTGGCTGGTAACATGTTCGGAGATATTGCTTCAGACGCTTTTGCCGGTCTTATAGGAGGACTGGGCTTTGCCTGTAGTGCCCAGTTTTCGTCGGACGGTATAGCAGTATTTGAACCGACTCATGGTTCTGCACCGAAATACGCTGAATATAAAGTGTCAATTGTAAATCCGGTTGCCATGACCGAATCTGCATGCATGATGCTGGATTATCTGGGTGAGAATAAGATATGCCAGTCAATTCGTAAAGCTATTGCTGTTGTCATTGAAGAGGGAAGGGTAAAGACCTATGATATGATGAAGATGCAGGGCAGTCCGGATGTCATTAAGAATGGTGCAGCCTCAACAATCGAAATGACTGATGCTATAATTGCAGCGTTAAAGTAAAAAAGAGTAAGATGAATGACAAGATAAAAAAATTATGGCCGGAGCTTGACTGGATCAGTGATGAGTCGCTCAGGGAGAAAACAGCAAAGACATGGGAGGTGGCGCTTGAAAGAAGCGTGCTGACTGTCGAAGACCTGGAACAAATTCCTTTTACCTTGCTTTGCGGCCCCGACATGAGGGTGAGCTTCATGGCTCATAAGAGGTGTGTCGTCCATGTGGCCAGGGAGAGCGGGGAAAAGATAAACCAATTCCTTGGCAGTGAATTACCGGTCAATATGGATGTCTTAATATCCGGCGCCATACTGGCTGATGTAGGGAAACTCCTTGAATATGAGCTTGATAATGAAGGCAAGACTTGCCAGGGAAAATATGGACAGTACCTGCGGCATCCTTTTTCGGGAGTCTCTCTTGCTGAGAAGTGCGGCATACCTCCGGAGGTGTGCCATATAATAGCAGCACATGCTCATGAAGGCGATCTTGTTAAGAAAACAACCGAAGCATATATTGTTCATCATGCCGATTTCATGACATTTCTTCCTTTTAAGAGCAGGCTGATATAATCCCTAAATCCCCTTTCAATTTCAAATTACCAGAGCCCCCATCAGGGGTTGGGGGCATTATCACAGTTTCATTTTTTCGACTTCCTCAATATTTCTTTCGTTTGTAATTACCTTAGCTATAGGAGTATACAGATAGTCAATAAGGTCCTGATATTTATCCATTATCTTTCCTCTGACTATTTTCATTGTTGAGTTCATCAATCCGTTTTCTTCTGTGAAGCCCTCTTCAATGATCCCTATTGCTACAGGCAGCCATCTCTGTGGGAAAATATTTCCGTATTTACCGTTTATCCGGTATTCATTGATCTCATTTTCCAGCAGCGTAAGTACAATCCGTTTGCCCTCCTCTGAGGCAGCAAGGAGGTTCTTTTCCTCGAGGTAGAGTTTCAGTGTATGCTGGTTTGGAACTATGAGAGCGACAGTATATGGTTTCTGGTTATTATAGAGCATGCACTGATCGATGTACTTTGACTGTTCCGTTATTGTCTCCTCAATGCCTTCCGGGCTAAATTTCTCACCATCATCTGCAATAAGAAGGCTTTTAAAACGTCCCAGCACATACAGGTAACCCTCTTTGGTCATGTAACCCATATCACCTGTATGGAGCCAGCCGTCCCTTATTGTCTCTTTTGTTGCTGCATCGTTTTTCCAATATCCGTGCATTACATTTCCTCCCCTGATCACTATTTCTCCTTTTTCTCCAACAGGAAGTTCATTACCATCATCATTGCATATCTTAAGATCCATATTATTTACTAGTACTCCTGATGATCCCAGCCTGTGTCTTGCAGTGGAATTGGATGAGATAACCGGGGAGGCTTCACTGAGCCCGTATCCCTGGTACATCGGTATCCCGAGGGCATAAAAAAACCGTTGGAGCTCAATATCAAGCAAGGCACCACCGCCAATGAAATAGTCCAGCTCTCCGCCGTAGGCTTCACGTATTTTACTGAAAATGAGCTTATCATATAAATTAAGAAGTGGTTTTTTTAACTTCTGCAGTCCCCTGCCTTTATTCCATCCCTCCTTATTATATGAATATGATATCTTAAGGGCATGCCTGAATAGCATATCTGTCAGCTTCCCTTTTTCCATGATACCTTTTTCTATGTTCTTCCTGAAGTTTTTGGCAATTGCCGGTACGCTCATCATGAGATTGGGTTTGATCTCATTGAGGCATACAGGCAGATTCCGCAGAGTCTCCATTGGTGTTTTGCCGGTTTTTACCGATGCAATGCTTGCCCCTTTGCCCATGAATGTAAAAATACCGCATGTATGCCCGAATGAATGATCCCATGGCAAAATAAGAAGTGTTTTGTAGAATGGAGGGATATCCATTAAACTGTAAGCCTGGTAAACATTGGTTACATAATTACCGTGTGTCAGGATAATACCCTTGGGATCGGCCGTGGTTCCGGAAGTATAGCAAATATTAGCAAAATTGGAAGGTGTAATACTCTTGGAGTTTGCTTCAAATTTTGCCATATTCTCCTTTGATTCAAGCCATTCCCTGCCTATTTTTCTTACCTCGTTGAAATGGATCTCATTTGGTTCATATTCTTCCTGTGTGTCGAAGTGAATAATCTTTTCAATAAGCGGGCAATCATTGATTATCTCTTTCAGCTTCTGAGCCTGAATGGATGATGTTAATATTATCCTTGATTCTGAATGGTTAATACGGAATTTAATCTCTTCAGGGTTCAGCTTTGTTGACAGAGGCACATTTAGGGCTCCCGTATACAATATGCCAAGCTCTCCTATAACCCAGCTGTTGCGTCCTTCAGAGATCAGACTAAGTCTGTCGCCTTTTTTTATTCCGAGGTTCATCAGCCCTGCCGCAAATTCATAAACCTGCTTTTTTGTTTCACCATAGGTCGTCCCTTCATATTTGTCGGCAGGTTTTTCCCACAGGTAAATATTGCTGCTGAAATTTTCTACACTCTCTTCGAAAAATTGGATTATTGATTTCATTTGTTATGTCTTTAGGGTATCCTTTTAATTTCACCACCCTAATATACAAAATCCCTTATATTATTACATTTAAGGCAGCTTTATTATCATTTGGATTGGTTTTCAATATTTTGTATATTTGAATATTGTCCTGTCCTGTGATAGGAAGACAACTATTAATAATTAATATAATTAATGTATTGAATATGAGACATATAACAGCATTAATAGTGGTACTTATGCTGGTAACTCTTCCAGGCTGCAAGTATTTTAAGAGTAAGAAATTATTTGGCAGGAAAGCCGACACAATGGCTGTTTGGCGAGCCAGGCAAAGCAGTATAAGAGTGGCAGATTCCATCAGAAAGGTGCAGGAACGCTTACAGGCAATCGAAGATGCCAGACTCGATTCAATAAGGGTTGCTGAAGAAAAGAGAGCCTTGGAGCTGAAAAAGAAATACAACATTATTGTTGGAAGTTTTATTACTCCGCAGTATGCCAGGGATAATGCGGAAACATACCGCCAGAAGGGGTATGATGTGAGGATAATTGAAATGGAAGGCGGGAGGTTCGAACTTGTATCAGCCGAAGCCCATGAAAGTTTCAGGACGGCTGTTATACGCCTTCAATATTTCCAGGATAACGTTGAGATAGGAGCCTGGCTATATGTGGTAAAATAAGTAAAATACTTAAATTTTTTCCCTGAATATCGTTTCATTTCTGTCAGGACCTACAGAGACCATTGTTACGGCAATTCCTGTTTGCTCTTCAATGAATCCAATGTATTTTTTCAGATTTTTCGGAAGCTTGTCATATTCTCTTATGTCTGAGATATCCTCCTTCCAGCCCGGAAATTCACGGTAAACAGGTACCACAGGCGAATTATTGAATGGTATCTCGAGGCATTCGCTGCCTTCAGAAATATACGATGTACATACCTTAACAGTTTCAAATCCTGACATTACATCGCTCTTGGTGATAAAAAGTTGTGTAACTCCGTTAACCATAATGGCATATTTCAGTGCTGGCAGGTCAAGCCATCCGCAACGTCTTGGACGTCCGGTTGTTGAGCCGAATTCATAGCCTTTATCCCTTAAAACAGTGCCGGTTTGATTGTTAAGCTCGGTAGGGAAGGGGCCGCTACCTACCCTTGTACAATATGCCTTGAAAATACCAAATACCTCATCAATTTTATTTGGCGGGATACCCAGACCGGTACAGGCACCTGCACTGATCGTATTTGAAGAGGTTACATAGGGGTATGAGCCAAAATCAATATCAAGCATTGTGCCCTGTGCCCCTTCAGCAAGCAGCTTCTTACTCCCGGATATAAGATTGTTGATTTGATATTCAGTGTTTGTGATCCGAAATCTCTTAAGGAGCTCAATACCTTCAAACCATCCTTCCTCATATTCAGCAAGTTCGTATTTGAGATCATAGCTTTTCAGAAGGGAAAGAAGCCTCTTCATGTGATTGTTGTATGCTTCCCTGAAATCTTTTTTCAGAATTTCTCCCACACGAAGCCCGTTACGTGCTACTTTGTCTGTATATGCGGGACCGATTCCTTTAAGAGTTGATCCGATTTTGGTATTTCCTTTGCTGAGTTCAATAGCTGCATCGAGAATTCTGTGCCCGGGCAGAATAAGATTTGCCCTGGCCGAAATCATCAGCCTTTTAACAAGCTCATCCACAGGAGGTTCGAGGTCCTCAATCTCTTTTTTAAACACTGCCGGATCAATTACTACACCATTGCCTATTATATTTAACTTGTCAGGGTGGAAAATGCCCGACGGAATAAGATGCAGTACATGTTTCACATTGTTGAACTCAATCGAATGTCCCGCATTAGGGCCACCCTGAAAACGGGCTATTATATCATAACCGGGACTAATAGCATCGACAATTTTTCCCTTGCCCTCATCACCCCATTGCAGACCTAACAGAATGTCAATGTTCATATTATGGATATTCTGATATAAAATAACAGATCACAAGTTACAAAATTATTTAACTTTACTGGCAGACTGACAGCGATTGTTAATAAATGGCTGTATACTATTTTAAATATTCAAATGTTAATTAAGGTAAACATTAATTACCGGTTCCAGGGATTTTATAAATTTGATAAAATGATGAAAAATATGTTAAGGTTTTCGATTGTGTTTTCCATCCTCATCTCAATGATTGGTAAACCTGCCTGTGGTCAGGAGAGGGATGAAATGTTATTTTATAAGTATATTACGTTGTCTGCATGGAATGGCTTTTATTATGGTCTGGCTGCAGATCATATTTTTGAAGTTGATGATGAAAAAGCAGCAGTTGCTATTCCGGTTATTACTGCAGGCACCATGGCATTGATTCCGCTCTTAACTAATGAAACGAGGACCATCACTTCAAACCAGTTGCTGCTAACAGGTCACGGACAGCTTATAGGATGGGCTCACGGCGGATCTTTAGGATTGCTTATTAATGGTGAAGATTCATTTGATGAGGGAAAGAGTAAGTTAACCATTGGACTGGCGGCGCTTACAAGTATAGGATTGGGTGTTGTAGGAAAATCACTGGCAATAAAAATGGACTGGTCGGAGGGCAGGGTTGCTCTTTATCGTCATTATGGACTTGTTATGCCTGCGACAGGAGCTACGATAGCCCTTGCTTTGTCGGATGATGCGAGAGTATTTGGAAGTTCTGTTTTGCTGTTTGGGGCGGGTGGTTACTTTCTTGCCGACAGGATAAACACCTGGAATGAATTTACCAGAGGGGAAATGCGTGCAACCCAAGCCCTTACAATATTAAACGGGACTCTGGGAATGTGCATCTTTGTGGACAGTGAATCCGATGACTTTTCAAAGAACCCGGGATGGGTACTGCCAGGGATAGGGCTTCTTGTAGGAACTGGTCTGGGCCATATTTGGTTAAAAGATACAAACCTGACTCCCCAGCAGGGAATGACAACACTTTATGCAGCCGGACTTGGTTCTCTTATAGGTATTGGACTGGCAATCCTTGTCGGTTCTGAAGAATTTGATCCGATATATTATCTGCTACCATATGCCACAGGACTTGGTACTTATGCCTATGCAGTAAATAAGATGAAAAATAAGAATGCTGCACAGGTTTATTTACAGACAAAAAAGAGCAGGGGAGACTGGACCTTTTCTTTTATGCCTCAAAACCTGTACCTGAATAATAGGCTCCTTGAAACCGGAAACCTTATGAATAACAGACTGGTGGGGATGCAACCGCTTTTTTATGCATCCTGTGCTTTCTGAAAATGCTTTGACTAATTCTTATCGAATTTCTTTTCACCTGAAATGCCATAGATATATAGAGAATGATAGTGGGGTGTGAAGTTATTCAGCTCACATGCCGTTTTTATTATCTCATTGATCCTTGGATCACAAAACTCTGTAATATTACCTGTTTCAATATCAATCAGGTGATCATGCTGACTGCATTGGAAAGCCCTCTCAAACTGGGCTATGTTTCTACCAAACTGATGCTTTACAACAAGATTACACTCCAGAAGAAGGTCTATAGTATTGTAAAGAGTTGCCCGGCTGACCCTGTAATTCTTGTTTTTCATGAAAATATATAGAGATTCAATATCGAAATGTCCTGATCGTGAATATATTTCATCGAGAATAGCATATCTTTCAGGAGTTTTCCTGTGCCCCCTTTTTTCAAGATACTCAGTGAAGATTTTCTTAACCGTTATTTTTGCATCGTCACTAATCATATTTGGTCTAATTTAAAATAATAGCAAAAATATACATTTTTCCGTTCTCAATGTATAATCAGATATATGTTACGGATTATTTCTTGAAATCTTCAACTCTTGTTACGCTCTCAATGCCTTTGAGATTGGAGATCTTTAGTATCAGGTTGTTAATGTCCTTTGTATGATGTACATATACATCTATTGTTCCTGAGAATATTCCATCCTTGACCGAGAAATTAACATTTGTCATGTTAACTTTCAGTTGGGATGAAATAATATTTGTTATCTCGTTGACCAAACCTATCCTGTCAATCCCGTTAATATGGATCCTGGCCAGGAAGGATACAAGTTTATGTATCGCCCATTTTACGGCAATTATTCTATGCCCTTCGTTTGACATCAGTCTGATTGCTTCAGGGCATTTGGGTTTATGAATTACTATGGGGCCTTCAGGGGAAAGATAACCTATGACTTTATCACCGGGTATTGGATTGCAGCATGAAGCTATTTCATATGATTGTTCTGCATTTTCAACATTTTCCCTGAGAAGGAAAGGGACACTTGTATCAATTTTTTCAGGTTGTTTCCCGTTTTCTTTGGTCTCTTTCTTTGCTCCAATGAATTTCAGATCCCAGTATTTTATGACACTTTTAGCTGAGGTTTTCCTTAGTATTTTTTTCAGGTTATCGAGGTCAATAATACCCAGTTCGATACCTGCATAGAGTTCATCTTTATTCATCACATCGTATGTCATAAGCAGCTTCTTCAATACTTCAGGATTGGGAGCAACACCAATCTCATTCAGCTTGGCCTCGAGTATTTCCATGCCTTTTTGTACCCTGTTGGTAGTTTCAGTTCTTAATGCATTCTTGATTGCTTCTTTGGCTTTTGATGTTCTCACGAATGAGAGCCATTCCTTTTCAGGTTTTGCAATATCTGAGGTTATTATCTCTACCTGGTCGCCGCTCATAAGCACGGCGCTTATGGGATTTAGCTTATAATTTATTTTGGCTCCGATAGCTTTGTTGCCAATTTCGGTATGTATCTCGTATGCAAAATCGAGAGCTGATGCCCCTTTTGGGAGGCTTACCAGCTTCCCCTTCGGTGTGAATACCATGATTTCGGAGGAGAACAGGTTCATCTTGAACTCATCGAGGAATTCAATAGGATCCTCAAGGGGATTCTCGAGCATGATCCTTATTTTTTTTATCCATTTATCAAGCTCACTCTCCTGTGACCCCTCTCCCTTGTATTTCCAGTGTGCAGCATAGCCTCTTTCAGCTATCTCATCCATTCTTGTACTTCTTGTCTGTACCTCAACCCATTTTCCTTCAGGACCCATAACTGTCACATGCAGAGCTTCATAGCCATTAGGTTTTGGACGGCTCACCCAGTCACGCAGACGGTCAGGTTTTGGCAGATATGAATCAGTGATCATTGAATAGATATTCCAGCATTGTGTTTTCTCAGGGATGTCAGGTATGGGTTCAAATACTATCCTTACTGCAAGGACATCGTAGATCTCCTCAAAAGAAACATTTTTTGCCTGCATCTTCTTCCATATGGAGAATACCGATTTTGGACGGCTGCTGATATCGAATTTAAAACCTGCTTCTGTTAGCTTGTCTATTATGGGGAACGAGAATTTGTTGAGAAAGGATATATACTTTTTTTCGCTTAACTTAAGTTTTGAAGTAATCTCTTCGTAGATATGAGGCTGGCGGAATTTAAAGCTGAGATCCTCAAGTTCACTCTTGATGGCAAATAATCCCAACCGATGAGCAAGCGGTGCATAGAGGAAAATCGTTTCACCGGCAACCTTCATCCTTTTGTGTTCGGGTAACGAATCGAGAGTCCTCATATTATGAAGGCGGTCTGCTATCTTAATAAGAATCACCCTCATATCGTCAGAAAGCGTCATCAGCATTTTCCTGAAATTTTCAGCCTGCATCGATGAAGAGCTTTCCTTATCGTATGTACCCGAAATCTTTGTAAGACCATCAATCAGAGAAGCGATCTTGGTTCCGAAATCCCTCTTTACGTTATCAAGCGAATAATCGGTGTCTTCAACTACATCATGAAGCAGTGCCGTTGTTATTGATTTGGCTCCAAGACCGATCTCCTGGTTTACAATTTTTGCTACGGCAATGGGATGCAGAATATAAGGTTCTCCCGATTTACGACGCATGTTCCAGTGAGCTTTATTGGCAATCCTGAAGGCTTTGTCAATCATCTCCCTGTCGCCTTTTTTATCGCATCTCAGAAGATTATTTACAAGTGAATCATATTCATCCTGAATATGTTTTATATCCTCCTCATCAAAAATATCCTTGTTCCCCATAAATATTCAAGACAACTTTTCAAGCAATTTACAAATATAGTCTTATTCGGGTAATTCTGGAAGGGGTACATTGATGAAGACCGGAAATTACTTTTTTGATCTGTAAACAGTAACAGTACCGGTTTTATTCACTTTGTTCCCTGATGGCTCCATTACATTTAAAAACCACAGGAAAACACCTTCCGAAACCGGAACACCGTTTTCCGTGCCGTCCCATTTTTCCGCATAATCCCTGGTTGTAAAAACCCTTCTCCTTTTCAGGTCAGTTATTATAAGTTGATATTCAACCGGTGTGAATGAAAGGACAGGATTAAAAAGATCATTAACGAGATCCTCATCGGGAGTAAACAGGTTGGGAACAGTTATCCGTTCAGTAACATGTGTGCAGACAGAGGATGAACTGCTTTCCCCATTAAATCCGTAAGAATTCGCTGTTTCCGTCGCTTTGATAATAAAACATACCTCCTGTCCTGTTACATCATACATAAGATCAGAATATGCTATAGAAAAGACCGTATCATAAGGAGAAATTGTATATCTCTCTTCATATGTTCCCCTGGTATTTATTAACAGCTTATAACTATCGACTATTCCGTTCCACTCTTTATATGGATTCCAGGCAAGATGTAATTCATTTTCAATCCTTTCCAGGGAGAGTACAATATTTGAAGCTACATTCGATATGGTTATCGCAACATCACAACTGTTGACAGCAGAAAGTCTGTAGTAATTAATTTCCGAGATATCTGCATCAGTGTCAGTATATAATAATAATTCTGCTTCATCTGGAAAATATTCAATTTCCTGGAATGAGCCTGATGCTCCTGTTTTTCTTTCAAGGATATATTCAGTGATCTCTGACCAAGGATCTATCTTAAATGAAAGCAGGATGTCATTTTGCTGAGTCACAGTTGCAAAATCTGCATTTATCCACTGCGGGGGCTTTTGCATTATTGTGTTCAGGCAGGCTTTGTTTGAAAGGGAAAAAACATCTCCTTCTATGTCTGTCCTGATAATAAAGCAATATTGTGCATCAAGTGAAAAATCATCCAGAGAGAAGCAGCTGCTGTCACCCGGAATTTCCCCTGCTTCCGAATAGATACCTCCATTAACCGAATAAAGCACGGTGTAGCTCTCTACCTGCCTTGGGTATGATTGATAATTGTTCCAGTCAAGCCCTATTTTTTTATTACAGGTATCTAAACTGGCAGTTAAAAAAACAGTATTCAGGAAATTTGACAGGGGACTTATATTACCTGCACTGTCAAAAGCTGCCACAACATAAGATACGGAGAGTTCGGAGGATTTAAGGTTGTTGTGTATATAGCTTGTTATCAGAGGATTATGAATTGTATCAAGAGAATACCCTTCATTTTTTCTATATTCGTAAACCACGTACCCTGTTACATCAGGCGAGGAGCTTGCTGTCCATGATATCTCAGAATAACCTGTTAACTGATTAACAGTTACCAGCTCAAGGACCGGTGATACGGGCGATTCAGTGTCTGGCTGACCCATAACCTTGATGGCAGAAGAGATAAGTAAAATGATAATAGTATATAGTGATTTTAACCTCATTCTTATCCTGCCTTTATTTCATGAAGATTTTCAATATTATAATACGTACCTGCCAGTGTTGTTATTTCATCAGGAGTAATAGTTCTTATTTTTTTAATCAGCCTGTCGTAATAGGAAGTATCAAGCCCGAACTCCCATACCGATCTGAAGCTCTCTGCCAGGGCAAATGGTCCGTCAAACATCCTCACCATCTCTCCGAGCATATAGTTCCTGACTATCTCGAGCTCCTCCTTTTCAACAGGTTCATTTTGTAATCGTTCTATTTCAAAATATATCTCATCAACTGCTTTTTGAGTACTTTTTTTACTCACTTCAGTTGAGATAATATTAAAACCGCTGAGAATGAGTGATGAAACCATTGAATGTACTCCGTATGTCAATCCTTTATCCTCCCTGATGTTTTTCATCAGCCTTGAGTTAAAATATCCGCCGAGTATTACATTTAATATTTTCAGTCCAGGATAATCGGGATGACATTTGTTAATAGTAGGGCAGCCAATTCTGACAGCTGTTTGCACAGCTCCGGGCTTCTTAATATGGTTTCTTCTGTTTTTACTTTCTTTCAAAAAATTGAGTGATTCTTCGATATAAACATCACTTGCAAAATTTTCACCAAAATGCCTGTTCAACAGATCAAGGGTCCTCATGTGTATTTTGCCAGATATGATAATGGCCAGT
>Ga0307419_10000952_pt1 | contig 15019 bp, 17 predicted proteins | sample SalMarWE160230MG_2_FD_202512 | JGI IMG/M metagenome (GOLD analysis project Ga0307419, IMG submission 202512) | Salt marsh sediment microbial communities from the Plum Island Ecosystem LTER, Massachusetts, United States - WE1602-30 | ecosystem: Environmental > Aquatic > Marine > Intertidal zone... | reverse complement strand
CTGTGCGGGTTTCCCGGCCACACATGATTGGGCAGCGGTAGCAACCTGTGCCCTTGGTCAAGTATTCATCTGCCATTAATATTCCGGAGAGTTTGCTGCTTTCCTCCCATTCCCCCAGCTGGTAATATTTGACCGGCATATCACCGAACATGGAGGCCATATCCACATATCCAGCCGTTCCAGCCATCTTAAAAGCTTGGGCGGCAACATCTCCTTTGACCGCTCCCTGAATCTCGGCCACTACCTCTTTAAAGGCAGCAGGGTCTGCCAGAGCTACCTTGCTGCTGCCGCGGAAGGCAATCGCTTTGAGGTTCTTGGACCCCATCACCGCGCCCATCCCGGTCCTGCCGGCAGCTCGTCCGTGATCGTTGATAATCGCTGCCATCTTGGCCAGATTTTCACCTGCTGGGCCGATACAGGCCACCCGAACTTTTGGATCTGCAAGTATCTCCCGGATGCTGTCCTGGGTCTGGTAGGTATCCTGTCCCCAGATTGGGCCGGCATCGTGAATCTGGATCTTGCCGTCCATGACCGAGATCCAGCAGGGTTGATCTGACCTGCCGTTGATCAATACCCCGTCAAAACCCGCAAAGCGCATTTCGGGACCAATAAAACCGCCGGTATTGGATTCTCCCCACAAGCCAGTCAGGGGAGAGCGGGCGCTGACTGTGCAGCGGCCGGCTGAGGGCAGGCTGGTTCCAACCAGCGGCCCAGTTAAAAATAACAAGGGATTTTCTGGCCCCAGGGGTTTGGGTTGATTTTTGAGGTGGTCATAAAGCAACCTGGCAGCAAGACCGCTGCCGCCAACAAACCCCCGGGCCATTTCTGGATCGATTTCCCGAGTTTCAGAGTTTCTTGTGTTAAGGTCAATCACCAGTAATCTCTTCATGCTGGCTCCTGTGGATTATCAATGGATCTGTTAAGTTGTAACAGTCTTAAAAATCGATCGGATGGCCCTGATAAACATACTGGAATATCTTTTCTAGCTCCTCAAAAGATGGGCATCTGGGAGAGGTGATGATTTGTGTGTCATTAAATGCATCATCAACCAGTTTATCCAATTGATCCTCAAAGTCCTTTTTTTCTAGTCCTAGTTCTTCCAGGCTGAGGGGATTGCCAACTGCACTGGCCAGATCCCGCAGTTTGGATGAGAATTTCTCCCCAATTTCATTTTTCGGGGCCCGGATGTCAAGTATTCGGGCCAGGGTAGCGATGCGGCTTGTTCCGTCTCCCCTGGCGGCAAATTCAATGGTATAGGGCAAGCACAATCCCACCGCTCGGCCATGGGGAATATGAAAGACCGACCCAAGAACGTGGCCCATGGCATGGGCCAGGGAGGCCATGGCATTGCCGAAACCCAAGCCCGCGCTGGTGGCGGCATTATGCATTTTTTCCCGGGCCTGTTGATAGCGTTCTTGCCGGGGATTATCGGATTGTGATGCCTCGTAGGCTATTGGTAAATAATTGAAGATCTCTCTGGCAGCATTCAGACACAAACCATCAGTAATGTCCGTATGCCAGGTGCAGATAAAACCTTCCACGGCATGAGTGAGGGCGTCCAGACCGGTGTCTGCGGTTAGCCGGGGGGGCATGCCGGAAGCCAGGGCAGGATCTACCAGGGCAATATCAGCCGCATTTTCACGGTTGCCTAATCCCATTTTGCGATTGTTCTCGGAATCGGTCAATACAATAGCCCAGGTCACATCCGCGCCAGTTCCGCTGGTGGTGGGGATGGTGATCAGGCGGGATTTTTCCCGCAATCCCAGGTGGATGAAAGGATTAATTTCGGCAGGGATCAAATCCGGGCGTTCATATAAGACCCAGATGGCTTTGGATGTATCCATGGGTGAGCCACCACCCAGACCGATAATCCAATCCGGTTGAAAGTCATTAGCGGCTTTTTTGCCCAGCTCGACTGCAGCAAGAGTTGGATCGGGTTCTACTTCATCAAATACCAGAACCTCACAGCCTGCCTTCTTGATTTGATCCAGAACCTGTTCTACAAGACCGATTTGAACCAGATTTTGATCAGTTACCACCAGGGCGCGAGACATACTGATTTCTTCCAAAGAAGAAAGAGCAGATTCGCCAAATACAATCCTGGGAGAGACAAAGTGCCACATCCCGGACCTCCTATATTATTTAGTAGATGTAGATTTATGGCCAATCGGTCGGGATTTTGGCGCAGCAGGAAACAATTTCCTGGGCGGCCTTGGGATATCTCATGACTTTCATCAGATCTCCCTGTAGTTTTAGCTGGCCCGTCATCATGCCCTGAATGGGATCCAGTTTGCCATCAATGACCTTGCGCCAGGTGCTGTAGGGAGCGTTGATGATGAATTCAGTTTCTGGCATGTCGTCGGGATACACCTGGGCTGCACCAGCGCTGGATCCATGATAGAGCTGAAGATGCAAATAGGCGGTTTCAGGATATGCATCGTCGGGATCTGCAATAAAGATAAAATCACCTTCCCAGTCCTTGGCAGAACGTTGATAGGAATCACTGGCATTCAGCAGCTCTGACAGGGCTTTGATCCATTCATCTGAAGGAAATTTATATGCCATCGGGTCTCCAAGTTTTAGTTTAATAATTTTATTATACATAGAGAAACCCCTTTAATTAAAGAATGTTTCGCCGATTGATCTAGTACAACTTTCAACCCCAGGCATCTCCGAGATGTTATTATTAATGTTGTGGGATCATCGCACACGGATAGGTGCGGGAGTAAGGAAATGAAGATTTGGAGATTTGACGATCCGGAAGTTTTCCGGAAAGAGATCCAGGATAATCTAATTATTAAGGAAGCGGAAAACAATCTGCCCCTGGGAATAATCAATAACCTGATATCTGGAGAGTATCGCGACAGGGATCCCTACCTAGCCTTTGTTGAAGAGAATGATAAACTAGAAATTGTCATCCTGTGCACCCCACCCTTTCCGGTAATATTCTCATATCAAAATCCACCACCGTCTGACGAAATTTTGAATCTTGTTCTAGAAGACCTGATCGACTTTCTAGGGGATGAGTTCGTGGGTATTTCAGGCAACAAGAAGCTGGCGAATCGATTGAAAGATATCTGGCAAGAACTGACAGGCAGAAAAGCTGAGTTGCATATGGCCATGCGGATCTATAAACTGGATGAGGTGCTGCCTGTTCCCAAAACCGCAGGTATGATCCGGCCGGCAGAAAAAGAAGATAGAAGGTTGATGGTGGATTGGTATTCCGGTTTTCACAAAGATGCCATGCTGGAAGCTCCGGACCTGGTCCGGGTTCAAAAACAGGTAGACATGTACCTGGAGGCGGACCCAAAAGTACGGGGGTTAATGTTCTGGGAGAAAGAGGGTATTCCGGTATCCATGGCCGGATATGCCGGCCCAACAATAAATGGAATTCGGATTGGCGCGGTATATACGCCGCCAGAACAACGCAAACAGGGATATGCCAGTGCTGTTACAGCGGGATTGAGTCAGTATCTGCTGGATACGAGATATAAGTTCTGTTTTTTATTCACCGATCTTCTGAACCCAACTTCCAATCATATATACCAGCAAATCGGCTATAAACCTGTATGTGATGTCGATCGTTATGATTTTAAGTAGTACGTTATCTGATTACTGATCACTGAATTCTGATAATCATGAGGTGTATAAGATGAAAATAATTGGCCTGCTAGGCGGCATGAGCTGGGAATCCTCCATTGAATATTACCGGATCATCAATCAAGAGGTTCGGGCAGCCCTGGGTGGAGTTCATTCCGCAAAAAGCGTGATGATCTCGCTGGATTTTGGGGAAATAGAAGAACTTCAGAAAAAAGGAGATTGGGAGGAAGCCACCAGGGTTTTGATTCAGAGCGCCAGGGATATTGAAAGGGGAGGAGCTGATTTCCTTGTGATCTGCACTAATACCATGCACTTAATGGCGGAAGAGGTCCAGGCAGGTATTAATATTCCCCTGCTGCACATTGCCGATGCCACAGCCCGGGCAGTTAAGGATGAGGGACTGAATTCTATTGGATTACTGGGCACCCGATTTACGATGGAAAAGGAATTTTACCGCGGCAGGCTGGAAAAAAAACACCAGCTCAAAGTGGTTGTCCCAGATCAGATCGGGCGCGAATTAGTACACTCCGTGATCTATGACGAATTGGTTCAGGGCTTGATCAAGGACGAATCCCGGCAGGAGTACCGGGAGGTAATTCTAAATTTAGTTAAAGAGGGCGCGGAGGGGATTGTACTGGGCTGTACTGAGATTGGCCTTTTAATCAAGAAGGAAGATGTGACTGTCCCCATTTTCGACACGATGGAAATCCATGCCCGGGCAGCAGTAGATCTTGCCCTGGGGCGGTATGAAATGAATTGAATAACGAGTTTGGGAAGTAGATACGGAGGAGAAATGGATGAGGTTTATTTCAAAAGGCAGCTTGCCCTCAACAGGGATAGGGTTGCAGCGCTGGCCCGAGGAATTTCCGAAGGCCAGGCCCGCTGGAAACCGAATGAAGAAAGCTGGTCGATTTTGGAAGTGATTTGCCATCTGGCGGATGAAGAGGAATTCGACTTTCCTGTTCGTTTGCAAATGATCCTGGAGAAATCCGAAAAAGCCTGGCCGGAAATCGATCCGGAAGGATGGGTCATTGACCGTAACTACAATGAATTAGATCTTTTTGAAAACCTGAGCCGTTATATGGATCTTCGCAATGAAGCCCTGAACTGGCTGGACTCTATTGAATATCCGGATTGGGATATTGTACATGAGGCGCCGTTTGGGGAAATCAGCGCCGGAGAACTGTTCGTCTCCTGGGTGACCCACGATTTGTTGCATTTAAGGCAGCTAATTGAGCTGCAGCGATTCTACTTAGTGGAACAGGCTAAGCCATATCGCCTGGATTATGCGGGAGATTGGTGAATCTACCGCTGTGAAATAGGAAAAGGGCTGTTTTCCTTGAACTGACAGCACTTTTTATTATTACTGTGAATGAATGTAGCACTTATCCCTGAAAACACAACCTATTATTTTATCGTAATCTGATTTCCTTCCACCACATCACCAATGACCCAGATCGGCTGTTCCATTTTTTCTGCGTGGATCCGAAACTCTTCCAAATAATCACAACTTATTGAGAACAAGAGTCCGCCGCTGGTTTGGGGATCAAAGAGCAGCATCAATTCTTCCTCGGAAAGTGATTTGGGAGCTTTGATATGGTCGCCAAAATATTGGCGATTGTCATAAGCGCCGCCGGGAAAAGTGAATTGGCTGGCATATTCTTTGGCTCCGCTGGTGAAGGGGAGTAGATCCCAGTGAATGTTGAACCCAACGCCGGAAGCCTGAGCCATCTCCCAGCTATGACCGAGCAAACTAAAACCTGTGATATCAGTGGCGGCTTTAACTCCATAGGCCTGGGCTAACTCGCTGGCTTTTTTGTTGAGCTGCTTCATCCACAGGACTACTTCCTCGACGTGTTCATCTTTGGCTTTCCCGTCTTTCAGGGCTGTTGTGGTGACGCCAAAACCGAGCGGCTTAGTGATCACCAGGGCATCACCTGGTCTGGCGGCAGATTTGGTCATGATCAGATCCGGGTGGGCAAACCCCAAACATATCAACCCGTATTTAGGTTCTTTGTCCTGGATTGTATGCCCTCCGGCGATCACAACGCCGGCTTCCTTGGCTTTTTCTCCACCGCCTCTTAAGATTTCCCCGCAGATCTCCGGGGGCAGATTAGCTGGTAGGGCAGCTACGTTCAGCGCTAGAAAAGGAGTTCCGCCCATAGCATAGATATCCGAAAGGCTGTTGGCGGCCGAGATGGCTCCATAATCATAGGGATCATCCACAACAGGTGTGAAGAAATCTGTGGTCGCGATCAGGACCCGGTCATCATCCAGTTTCCAGACTGCCGCATCATCTGGTTCACCCAATCCTACCAGCAGATCGGGATAATCTTTTTTATTGAACAACCCATCCAGTGGGCGCAGAACCTGCGCCAGAGCATCCGCGCTCAGCTTGGACGCTCAACCAGCGCAGCTGGAGAGCGATGTGAGGCGTATCTGTCGACCGGAGGGTTTTTTCTCTTGTTTGGGCATCCTTGTCCTGATTAAATTATCAAAAGTTACTTTCTGGGAAAATTCTACCACCTTCCCAGGGAAAAGGCTTTCTGCTAACGAGGATGTAAGTGAGCTGTATTAAAAAAGGCTCCCGTAGTTAAATCAGAACTCCGGGAGCTGAAATGTTAAAGAAATCTGATAACTAGGGTGTTATATCCGGCAGGGGCAGGATGTAAGGGTTGTCATTGGGAACCAACATGACCTGAATGCCAGGGGCCAGCTTTTCGATATAACGGTAGTTTAGAAGCTGGGGATTGGCCGCCAGCACTTCAGCAATTAACTGCAGCGCTTCAGCTTCCGCCTTGGCTTCGATCACTGTCGATTCGGCCCGCCCTTCGGCTGCCAGAATGGCGGCGTCCTTGGTGCCTTCCGCTACTTGCCGGGCCTGTTCTGCTTCCTGGAAGCGCTGTTCAACAATATATTCGGCTTGCTGGGCCAGCTGCTCGGCGATCTGTTTCTGTTCGATCGAGGCTGCATACTCGGGTGTAAAGGTGATGTTGCGCAGCACAAAATCAGACAGAATTAAACCATTCTTTTCCATTACATCGCTCATCTCGTTCTGAATCTGCAATTTGAGCTCGTCTCGTTTTGTGCTGTAGACTTCATTGACCCGGAATTGGGATACAGCATCACGGATCACGCCGCGGACAGTGGGGCGTACCAGGCCGTCCAGGTAGCGATCTTGCCAGATGATATGCACATCCAGGACAGAGGCAGGATTAAGCGAAAAAATGATGGATGCGTCAATATATACTTCCTGTCCGTCTGACGTGCGAGCCGCTATCGAGTCATCTCCCTTGACTTCTCCTTCCAGCTGGGCAATGGACATGGTGTAGGTGTATTTGGAAATATTATAGGTTTTTACGTTTTCAGCGTAGGGAATTACCCATCGCAGACCAGGTTCCAGGACAGTACTCCTGTACCCTTTTGGTTCGAGGGCGCTGATTACTACACCGCGCTCCTGGGGCTGGATGAATACCAGCCCGGCGCTGACCGTGCTTAACACTACTCCGGCAACGATAGCGGCGAGAATCCCGGTCACGGCTCCGCGGGCTTTCTTTCCTTGCCGGGTGCGCAAAACGGCCAGGGCTAAAAAGCCAACGACTACCAGCCAGGAAAACGCGGCGAGGGCAGAGACCAAAATTGTGATTTGCATTTTCTCCTCCATTGGAAAAATATCTAGAATTGTAACTTTCTCTTCATTATTAATTATATACGTTGGAAAGGAGGAGCCAGTTGCGATAAAAGGTTCTTATACCTTATTAATAGAGCTTGTGGTACATTTTGAGTCTATGGATAACAAGAACACAACACCACTTCGTATCCTGGCTTTTTTCGCCCATCCGGATGATGAAACGATGTTCCTGGGAGGAACCCTGGCTTTTCTGGCACAGCGGGGAGCGGAAATCCATTATCTGTGTGCCACCCGGGGTGAAGGAGGCGAAATGGGGGATCCCCCCATTTGCTCCAGGGACGAGTTGGGAAAAGTGAGAGAAAATGAATTGCGCTGCGCCGTCAAGGTCCTGGGTGGAAAATCAGTTCAGTTCCTGGGTTACCAGGACCCGCTGGTTGGGCCCGATAACGAACTTTACCCATTCAGCGATGATACCGATCAAGTGGCCGAGGAGGTCAGAGAGGTAATATTAGCCTTCAAGCCGCAGGTCATCCTGACCCACGGCCCTGGAGGGGAATACGGACATCCGGCTCATATTCAGGCTCATCAAGCTCTGAAGTCAGCTTTGAGTGGAATAGGATACCCGGCTGTGTCAATTTATGCGCCAGCCTGGTTTTCGAGAGAAACAGGGAAATTTACCCCGGAAACCGGCCTTCAGGTAGATGTCTCTCCTTGGAAAGAGAAAAAATCAGAAGCAATTCAGTGCCACCGGTCTCAACATGGATTATTTCTCAGACACAATTCCGCTCGAGCTGGCCGGCCTGTTACCATCCCCGAGATAGTCAAGACCAAAGAGGCTTTGTGTCCCATCCTGTCTGAAGATGGTCGGGATCAATCTGATCCCTTAGGTGATCTTCTTCAGGAAATTGCTGTTTTTAACGGGCAAGAGCCGTCTTGAATCTATTGGATTTTGCGGCAGGATAATTGCACACAATTTTGCAGTTAAACCCGTAGATAAATAAAACCTGTCCGACCAGGTATACCTGTTTGGTAAAATGAACTCCATGAAACTCACACCTTCTGTCACAAAGATTCTCCTGAAAATTGCTGCTGCTCTGGCAGGAGGGATCCTGCTATTTGTGGTTGTGATCGGTTTGGGCACCATGAGTTTCCGAGCGCTCTATTCCGGACGGATTTTCCCTAATGTTCAGATCGGCTGGATTAACCTCAGCGGCCAGGAACCGATAGAGGCAGCGGACTTGCTCAAACGAGAAATTCAGTATCCTGAACAGGGAGAGATCACGCTGCAGTACGATGAGCTCAGTTGGACAGCTACTCCGGCTGAACTGGGTCTGTTTTTCAGCCCGCAATTTAACGCAGAACTTGCGTTTAATGCTGGGAGAGAAGGAAATATTGCCCAGCGGATCGCTGCCCAGATCCAGATTTTGCGCCACGGAATGATCCTGGCCCCTCAATTTGTGATGGATGAAAAAACAGGCTCAGAATACCTGGCGAAATTAGCTAATGAGGTAAACCAGCCAGTGATGGAAGCATCATTAGAACTTGCTGGTCTGGAAGTCCTTGTACAACCCGGACAGATTGGAAGGGAAATGGATATCCAGACCTCGCTTGATGTGGTTGGCCTGCAGATGCAGAGCATGCAAAACGGCAGCATCCCGCTGATCGTCACCGAAACCTATCCGGCGATACTTGACGTGACTGCCCAGGCAGAGTTTGCCCGGCAAATTCTAAGCCAGCCGCTGTTATTACAGATTCCTGATGCGGCAGAAAACGATCCTGGCCCCTGGTCGATCCAGCCAGAAAAATTAGTCGAGATGATGATCATCGAGCGAGTAACTACAGAAAATGGGGATGAGTACCGGATTGCGTTAGACTCCGAGGCCTTGAGAGAGTATCTGGTTGGCCGTGAAGGCAGTATTAATCAGGATCCCAAGAATGCAAGAATGTATTTTGACGATGAAACAAAAGAACTTGTTCTTATAGAAGACGACGAAACTGGATTGGCTCTAGATATCAACCAGTCCATTATTGATATCCAGGCTCAACTCCTGGAAGGAAAACACCAAATTGATCTGGCAGTTGAAAAAACTTTTCCGGCGATAACGTCTGAGGTCACAGCAGAAGAATTAGGGATCACAGAACTGATCGAATCCCAGACAAGTTATTATTACGGTTCAGACAACTCCAGGATAAATAATATCGCCACAGCAGCAGCCAAGTTTCATGGTATTTTTGTTGCTCCTGGTGAGACCTTTTCAATGGCGGAAGTTTTGGGAGATGTCAGCCTTGATGAAGGATACTCGGAAGCCTGGATCATCTTTGGCGATCGCACTATTAAGGGTGTAGGGGGAGGCGTTTGCCAGGTCAGCACCACTTTATTTCGGACAGTATTTTTTTCGGGTTTACCTGTTGTGGAACGCTACCCGCATGCCTATCGGGTTTTATATTATGAGCAGAACCCCAACGGAAGCAACAATCCCAAACTTGCCGGATTGGACGCGACGGTTTTTGTCCCGGTGGTTGATTTTAAATTCACCAATGATACCGACCACTGGCTGTTGATGGAAACTTATGTTTATGGAGATTACCGTCAACTGGTCTGGAAATTTTACGGTACCGATGATGGGCGGACAGTGGATTGGAGCACTACGGGATTAAAAAATAAAAAAGATCCCCCAGATCCCGTTTATGAAGAAAACCCCGATCTAGCGAAAGGCGAGATCAAACAGGTGGACTGGGCTGTAGAAGGAGCAACAGTCACCATCACTCGTGACGTATACAGAGATGGTCAAAAATTGTGGCAGGATGTTTTTAAGACCAAGTATCAACCCTGGGCTGCAGTTTGCCAGTATGGACCAGGCACAAAAAATTATCCACCGGAGAATCCAGATCCAGATAATCCCTGCAAAAAGAAGTAAGCTATAATAAGAAAGGAAAAGGGTCCAGTTGAGGAGGAAGGTATGGTTAGCAAAGAACTGCTTGAAATTTTGAGGTGTCCGGCCTGTGTGCAAACCCGGGAAGGGACCCTGGATTATTATAAGGAAGCCTGGTTGGCCTGCAAGGAATGCGGGCGGAAATATCCTATTCGGCAGGATATCCCTGTGATGTTAATTGATGAAGGGGATAAGTGGATCGATACTGCGGTTGAGGACCTGCCTGTTCCACCCCCTGAAAAATAATCTTCAGGATACGAGATTAAATATTTCAAGACCCGGGATACGGTTCCCCCCTGAGGAAACCGTATCCTCTTTTTAATTAACCCAGCACAGCTTCAATCCAACAATCTGCCAGAATGTGATGCCCCAGGTCCGTGGGATGAACTCCGTCATCCAATAATTTATTGGGCGAGATATCCTGTGCTGATTGATCGAGAGCGGATTGGAAGGGTACTACCACCCCGTTAAAATCCCCGGCAAGCTCACGGGTAATCTCCTGCCTCTCGTTAATATCACTTAACCATTCCTCTGAAACTTCGCCGGTGATAAGCACAAAGGGCTCACAGAGGATAAATTGGATGTCCGGCAGCTCCTGATGGGTGTCCTGGAGGATTTTTCTATAAACCTTCTTGTAATCCCTGGGATCTGATCCCATTCCCATATAAAGGTAATTCCAGGTATCGTTCACTCCAATCAGCAGACTGATGATATCTGGAAGCAGGCGCAGGGAATCGTTCTGCCAGCGTTGAGCCAGATCGCGGATCCGATCTCCGCTCACGCCCCGGTTGTAGATCTGTAAAAAGTGGTCTGGGTATTCAGTCAGTAGCTGATCAGCAATCAAACGGGGATATCCATAACCCAGACCATCCGGGTTGTTGGGGCTAATTGACCGCCGACTGCGACCGGCGTCGGTAATGGAATTACCCTGAAAGAGGATCACGCTGTGAGGTTTGATGTTGATGGCAGACATAAAGATCAATCCCTAAAAGAAAAAGAAATATCTTGGTATAGACTCTTTGTAAGCCAGGTATGATTCTCCATACTGGCTTTCCAGGGCTTGTTCCTCACCCAGGATGCGGAAGTGGTTCATGACCACTCTGACAGTCAGCAGCGCCAGGACCGTCCAACTGCCCACCATCAGGCTGAAACCGACCATGACTACCGCAAAAGCCACCCATTGAGGGTTGCGGGAGATACTGTACAATCCTGCTGTTACCGGTTCATCTAGAGGGGTGATGTTAAAAGTTAGCAGTGAGTAGATAAATCCTGTTTGACCGATCAAAGCCAGGACCAGGCCGATCCAGAAAATTGGCTGGTTGATTTTGAGAGGGGTAAAGAGAATCAGAATCAGAGCGGCCAGGGCAAAGGGCAAACCGATCTTGGCCGGCCTGGCTTGCTCCAGGGTCCAGCCGGAATCTTCATAAAGGCGTTCCGTAGTCTCTTTAGGGAATACTTTCAGCAGGATGAAGAAGATTACATAAAAGATAACCATCGGGATCCAGCCGTTAAGCCATCCCAGACTGAGATGAGGGAAGAGGGCCATGAATTACTCCTTTGATTTTTCAGGTAGTATACTCTGCAATCTGAAGATATAGCGGGGAACCTGATTGCAGTACTCTTTATATAGACCTTCAAATTGATTGCCTAAATGTTCTTCCTCGGTCAGGACCATCAGGTGGGCGATGGCTGCATATAATAAAAACCAGGCCAGAGAATTTATTGATGGAAATAAACCCACAAACCCCAGGAGCATAAGGGCGTAACTGAGCAGCTGGGGATTGCGGGACCAGCGATAGGGGCCTGTCTGGCGGATAGTGCCGGGCTGCTCGCCGATACTTGTTTTAAATCCCAGATAAGCCATGATCCCCAGGGTGGCTACCAGGCCCGCAGCTATGATAACCAGGGAGAGGTTGCGCTGCAGGAAGCTCTCTGGCAGAGGGGGAAATAACGGCCAGGGAACGCCGAGGTACAAATAGGGCAGATTGGCGTGCAGGGCGAAGATCACGAATTCCAGGGTGGTGGCAAGGAATGAGAGGGATCCACGCTGGAGATAATCGCGGCGAACTATGATTCTGAAAGTCAAAACTCCAACCAGAAGTGTGAAGAAGATTCCAATCCAATAGAGCATTTTTCCTGCCTTATGATCAGTAATGAGTCAAAGGTTTTGTTACTGTTTACTTTTATTTAGCTGGAGAATATCTTGAATTTCATTCAGGTGTTCTTCCAGGTGGTCGATCTGGATGTTCATGATCTCTGGAATATTGTATTCAAGCGGTTCGTGATCAGGCCAGGTGATGGATAATTTATATTCCCAGGGTTTCTCAACCCCGTCCAGTACTTCACAGGTGTGAGCGCGGTTGGCACGATAGAGAGCCAGGGCTGTCTCGATTCTCCTTGTTTCAAAGCCCCAGCACTTCCCCCAATCAATCTGGGATTGTTCAAAATACCAACCCATTTGAAAATGACCGCCTAATCCTCCCAGAGCCTGTTTGATGAAGGGCACAAAAATATCGTCGCCCTCCACGATATGGTGGATGATTTCCCGGATGGACCAATTATTTTCATCAAGTGACTGATCAAGGAATTCCTCAGGTATCTCATCAATGGCCTGGGATAGTATTTCCGGTCCTCGGGCATAGGCTTCCAGGATTTCTTGCCAATTATCCATCCTTATTCTCTTTTTTTTCTAAAACCCGGAATAAACCCAGCAGGAAATTGAAACGCGGGACGCGCTTCTGGTAATCCCGGTAATCATCTCCGAATTTCTCCAGGTTTTTCTCTTCCTCAATGAAGGTACTCCAGTAATACATGATTACGGATAACAAACCGAGCAGGATCACCAGCCAATGCCAGGTAATGAGAGCAGCTCCGATGTTGATCAGCAGGCCGGCCAGGTACTGGGGGTGGCGAACAAAACGGTATATCCCTGAATCCACCAGGGTTGTTGTATCGATATAACTGCGCCCCTGGATATTCCCCCGGGAACGAAATGTAAAAATGGGCAGCCAGCCAAAAATACCGGATACAAAAATGATCAACCAGCCCATATTGATTCGGGTAGTGTTTGCTGCCGGGTCGTACAGCAGCCAGGCAGCCGCGATCTGGCCTCCCGCGGTGAGGGTCCATAGAATACTCGAAAGTAATATTTTTTTAGACATGATCTCCCTCTTGTTACCAATATCAGTCCGGTTTCCGGGCGATAAATAACAATTCACCCGGGTAGGTTGAGCCCAGGGGGTTTTTATCATAATCGGCGAAGACATCCAGCACTTCAAAACCGCAGCGGGCTAGCAGGTGTTCCGCTTCATAGCGGAACAAGTAGCGCATTTGGAAGGCGTGTACAATCCGTTCCTCTTTTCCATCGGGGTGAGTCAGGTAATAAATTAGTTCTACATCGAGGATCTGCTTGAGGTGATCCCGGTGATTGGTTTTATTGAAGCGGCGAACTTTTATGCCTTCCGGCGTTGTGAATTCGGGTTCTGCACCCAGTTCCTGGCCCAGATTGTCCGCTGTGATACTGGTCAGAGAAGGATTGAAAATATCGAGGATAAAGGTACCGCCTGGTTCAAGGTGGCGGTGGATACATTTCAGGCAGCTGATCTGTTCCTGAGGCGTTAGCAAGTGCTGGAAAGGGCGGAATGGTGTGGTAACCAGAGAAAATTTCTTTCCCAGATCAAAATCCCGCATATCTCCCTGCACCAGAGTTACCCGGTCCTGGACTTCTTGTGGTTCCTCTTTTAGCGCGGTCCGACAAACCTCCAGCATATGATCTGATAGATCCAGCCCGGTGATGGAAATCCCCGCTCGAGCTGTGGGCAGAAGAACACGACCAGTACCGCAGCCTATTTCCAGAACAGGGCTGCCGGATTCAATTGCGGCGTTAACAAAAAATCCCACATCAGGACGTTCCCGATAAGGAATGACCTGATCATAAATCCGGGCTACAAAGGGATTGGACTGATAACCGCCAGTATCCTGATCCATGTGACTATCCTTATTGCACTTTAAGTGTAGATGAAGGGGAGGGAAGTGTCAAATAGAAAGGGACGAAGTCTTTCCAAAGGACTTCGTCCCTACCCGGAGTTTCGAACCCCCATATTTATGTTAGCGTACGCCCCAGATAATCCAGATAATGATCATGGCTAGGCCGATAAAAAAGCGGGCCACAAACGAAAGTCCCCACCCGGTTAACAAGCCCTTGGTGGTATCCCAGGCTTCCTGGCTGTCCCTGATGCGGGCGTATTCCAGCAAAAAGAGCAGTGTGGGTGCGGCAATGATGCCGCCGATGGGAGGAAAAGCAAAGGTGCCGATCAAACCACCTAATAATGCCCCGCCAATCGAGAGCCAGCTGGCGCCAGCCTGGCGGGCTTTACCGCCCATCAGCAGGTTATCCACGAGGTTGCCAACAATCATCAATACAGTTATGACGACCAGTACCCAGATCTCAAGCAGGGCAAATCCAGTTGCCAGACCGTGAATCAACACTGCGGCCCAAATAATTGTCACACCGGGGTAGATAGGGATGATCATGCCGAAAAGCCCCACAGCCATGATCAGGTATGTAAAAATATTGAGAGACAAGTTTAACCAGTTTGGCATTTGATGTACCTCGGAGGTCCATAAGAACTCCGGAGTCTCCTATGTACTAAGGTTCAATGATTTCAACCCCGCCCATCCAGGGGTGAAGCACTTTGGGGATCACAACGGATCCATCTTTTTGCTGGTTGTTTTCCAGCACGGCGATCATTACTCTGGGCAAAGCCAGGCCGGAACCGTTCAGAGTGTGAACAAAGCGGGTGCTTTTACCCTCTTCGGGACGGTAGCGGATGGCAGCCCGGCGGGCTTGGAAATC
>Ga0307419_10000950_pt1 | contig 15038 bp, 7 predicted proteins | sample SalMarWE160230MG_2_FD_202512 | JGI IMG/M metagenome (GOLD analysis project Ga0307419, IMG submission 202512) | Salt marsh sediment microbial communities from the Plum Island Ecosystem LTER, Massachusetts, United States - WE1602-30 | ecosystem: Environmental > Aquatic > Marine > Intertidal zone >... | reverse complement strand
TACGACTCGCTGAACGACATCCTAAAGGGAGTCTACTTCCAAGCGGTCGCACAGCAGAAGTTCGACGTCTATTTCGCGCGCGCCGAGGAGTGAGGCCACTAGAGGTCGAATGTCCGCCATGGGTCATTAGCGGACATGTGAGAGCGGACCGGCAATGTCCGCTTTACCCCTGATAGCGGACATATACAGCGTCAGAATCTATGTCCGCTAAGTGCCAAAACCGGACATTGCACAATTGAGCAGCGATTCTCTTTAACTTTGACGTTTTGGAGCGCGGCTCAGGAAAGGAGTTGCTTGGGCAATACCAGCGGTCTAGGGCTATCGCACCAGGAGAAGGGCGGGATTATGCGCGTACCGACGCGGCGCGGCGTCGAGGTAGTCATGGCATGAGCGAGACAAATATTCCGCCGAGGCGCCAGAAGGCAATTGTGCGCGAGAACGAAACCGCGACCGGTGCCGTTGCGCAATCGGAAGGCGGAACAAAGCGCGTGGCGCTTCCGCTCAACCAGGCCATGGACCGGGTGTACGCGCTTTATCAGGCCGGCCGGCTGAAGCAAGCCGCGCAAATGTGCTCTCAGATCCTATCGCAGCGCCCGCGCATGGCTGCGGCCCATAATCTCATGGCGGCCATCCTGCATGCGCAAGGAAACAGCGCGGCGGCCGTCAAATCCATGCAGAGGGCCATCCACCTCGACGAAAACAACGCCCAGTTCTATGCCAATCTCGGTGAGATGGAGCGGCGGCGAGGCAAGCTCCCGGAGGCTATGGCCGCTCTGCGCCGGGCGCGCGATCTCGATCCCAACTCGCCGCAAACGCTCAACAATCTCGGCATCGTTCACTTTGACCAGGGGGAGTTCGAGAAGGCTGCTGAATGCTATGAACAGGCGATCGCGCTGAGCGACAGCTATCCCGAGGCACATAACAATCTCGGCAATGCACTGCACGCGCTCGGCAAAGACGACGAAGCGCTCGAGCAGTATCAGCGGTCTTTGTTCATTCGCGAGGACTACCCCGGCGCCTATAACAATATGGCGGCGATCCTGCGCGATCGCGACCAAATAGCGGAAGCGGAGTTCGCTTATCGCAAGGCGATCGGCCTCAACGAACGTTATTTCGAGGCTTACAGCAACCTCGCGACGTTGCTCGTCGAGCAGGATCGCGAGAGTGAAGCGTTGCGCGTGCTCGGCGAGGCGCTCAAGATCGATCCAAAAAATGTGTCGATCCTGATCCAGCTTGCCCGGACCCACCTCGAAAGGAGCAATTTCGAGCAAGCCGAGCAGGCTTGCCGGCTTGCGCTCGAGGAGGACCCGGACCATGTCGACGCCCATGTGGTGCTGGGCCAAGTAATGCACGAGACCGATCGTTTCCCCGAGGCGCTGGCTTCTTACGAGACGGCGTTGCGGCTCAATAGCGGGTCCGGCGATGCCCGCATGCATTACGGGATTTGTCTGAAATCCGTCGGCCGGCTTGCGGACGCCCGCGAGCAGCTCCTCAAAGCGATCGATGCCAATCCGAAAGCGATCGGCATTTATGCCAACTTGGCCGACATGGAGAAGTTCACGCCGGACCATCCGCACCTTCAGACCATGCAAGCGATCATGCAGGAGGCCTCCGATCCCATGAGCGAGCGCTACATGGCCCTGCATTTCGGTCTGGGTAAGGCCTATGAGGATATCGGCGAATACGAGAAAGCGTTCAATCACTTCAAGATGGGCACGACGCTGAAACGCGCCAAGCTCGATTACACGGAAACGGAGACGTTCGGATTCTTCGATTCGATTCGAGAAATTTTTACCGCCGAGTTCATCGCCAATTCGCCTTTCGAGGGCGATCCGACGCAAGCGCCGGTATTCATTATCGGCATGCCGCGTTCAGGCTCGACATTGGTGGAGCAGATCGTATCGAGTCATCCGCAGGCCTTCGGCGCCGGAGAGATCAAGGAATTCAGCCGGCGCATCCATATGCTGCGAAGCCGTTTTCCTTTCCTGCCGAAATACCCGCAGATGGTCGGCAAGCTCAACCGGGCGCACTACGCGATCCTGGCCGAAGGGTACCTCTCTACATTAAAGGCATTGGCGCCGAACGCGGTCCGCGTAACCGACAAGCTGCTGACCAATTACTATTTCGCCGGCATGCTTCACATGCTGTTTCCCAACGCCCGGTTCATTCATACCAAGCGCAACCCGGTGGACACCTGCTGGTCGGCCTATACCAAGCTGTTCAAGGACGACATGCCGCATAGCTACGATTTCGGCGAGCTCGGCCGCTATTACCGAAAGTACCAGGAGCTCATGGCCCATTGGGATCGCGTGCTTCCCGCCGGAACGATCAAGACCATCGTCTACGAAGACGTGGTGGGCGACCTCGAAGCTTCGGCCAGGGACATGCTCGACTTCCTCGGCCTTCCGTGGGATCCGGCGTGCCTTGCGTTCCACGAATCAGCCCGTCCGGTGAAGACGGCGAGCGTCGCCCAGGTGCGCAAGCCGGTCTACAACACCTCGGTGGAGAGATGGCGCCGATATGGGACGCGGCTCCAGCCTCTGCTCGAGGCGCTCGGCTACGAGGCCGAGCCTGAGACCGCTCGGGGCGAATGATCGCGGATTTTGGGCCGTCATTCGCCGCCCAACACCGGATTCTCCGGTCTCCAAACCGGGCAAGCGCCGAGGGGACCCTGTGGCAGATTGGCCACATTCGTCATCAGACTGACGCAAACGGGCCTTCAGTCCCTCGTGGATCGGGAAGGTTTGGCATAAAATATAGCCAGGTTTGGGGATATTGCCCTCTCGCGAGGGTCGGGGGACCGTGCCTTACAACAACCGCATTGCGAACCTTCTCACAGGGGCGTCGCTGGCTGCACTGTCGCTGGTGGGCGGCCGCAGTGCGCTCGGCGCCACGCTGACCGGCACCGGCACCACGGTCATCGCCACCGACACCGATTTCGTCAGGATCGAAGCGCCAGCCGATTACGATCGCGTCACCAACAACGCGATCATCAGCGACGGGTTCGAAGATAACTTTCCCGACCGCGCTGTGGCGGTGTGGGTCACGACGAACGCTAATGTTGACGTCTTCGTCAACAACAAAGTGATCCAGGCCATCGAGGGCACGAATGCGGCCAATAACGCGAGCACCCCCAGTGCGACCGCCACCGGAATGCTGATCGACGGCACCGTGCCGCTGTTGATCAATCATGGACTGATCGACGCCAAGGCGGTTGCCCATGCCACTGCGCCTGCCAGAGCTAACGCGACAGCTTACGGCATCCGATCCAATGGGTCTGGCACTATCAAAAATGACAAAAAAGTTGCGGCGTTCGCATCGGCCCGGGCAACGTCGACGACTGGTAGAGCGATAGCTCAAGGTTTCGCAACGGGGGTCTTTACGAACGGAGGCCCAGTTAAGAATGAAGGCGTGATCGCGGCCACGGCTCTAGCTGTGGGGAACGCGGCAGGAGATTCCGCCTTCGTCACGGCAGCAGCCGATGGGGTTCGGCAGCAGGGTTCCGGTAGCAACACGACACTTTTTGCCGACAATTCAGGCGACATCAAGTCCTATGCCAAAGCTTCGGCTTATGGTGGTGCCGGGACAGCCAATGGAATTGCATTTGGTAACCTGCAGAACATTTCAGGGGACGCAGGCAGCGCAACGGTCGACAACGATGGTGCGATTGCGGTCACGGCAGCAGCCGTGGCGAGCGCAACTTTGGCGCACGCTACCGCCATTGGGCTCGCCGCGGGGGTGGCGCAGAATGTGACGGTTGACAGTGGCCCCGCCAAGGCCAGCGTCGACAATCACGGTGATATTAACGTCCACATGCAGGCATCGGCTTTTTCCCCTAGCTCCGCCGCGGCGGACGCGCCCGCAGTCGGTGTCGGTCAGTTCATCCTCGCTGGGACCACTGTGACCGGTGGGTCCACTGCGAAAGCCACGGTTCACAATGAGGGGGACATCAACGTCAAGGCTTCGGGCTTAGCCAGCTCAGACTCTGGTAATGCCCTTGCTAATGAATTCGCGGTGGGTGTCCAGCAATCGATTGCCGTCATCACGTTCATATCCCCTCCAGAAAGAGCCGTGGCAACGGTCGATAACGATGGTGAGATTAGCGGTTACGCCCGCGGTTCGGCCTTTGGCGACAATGCTGAAGTAAATGCGCGGGCCTTTGGCGTTACACAGGACATCCATGCCCTAACCATCGCCACTGCCACGGTCGACAATCGCCGTGACATCAAAGCCAAGGCGCGTGCTTTGGCAGAGTCGACGTCCGGCAGCGCCACAGCCAACGTTTTTGTTATCGGCGCTGACGAGGACGTTGAAGCCAACGGCGGCAATGGCGTCGCCACGGCGAAGCTGGGCAATGACGGCGACATTTCGGCCTACGGCAAGGCAGAGGCCTTTGCCAAGCTCCACGCCGACGCAAGTGTGAATGATGCGGCAGGTGCCGCACAGTCAGCTTCAGCCAATGGCGGCGATGGGGTGGCCAAGCTCATGCTCGACAATGAGGGGCGTATCACGATCAGGGGGCATTCCCTGGCCCACTCGACCTCGGGCGACGCAGGCGCCTTCGCGTATGTCACGGGTGTTGACCAGGACGCCGAGGCCAATGGCGGTTCCGGGACAGCCGAAATCTGGCTCGATAATGAGGGCGACATAGAGGGCTATGCCGAAGCCAAGGCCTTTGGCAAGACGGGTGCCGACGTGACGGCGACTGCCAACGGGGTCGATCAGTCCGCCAGCGCCAACGACGGCTCCGGGACGGCCGAGGTCTGGCTCGACAACAAGGGTTCGATCACGGCCAGGGTTTATGCCCTTGCCGAGTCGACCTCGGGCGACGCCGAGGCGACCGAAGCGTCGGCATTCGGAGTCGACCAAGGAGCCAGGGCCAGAGATGGCTTTGGGACAGCCAAGGTCCGGCTCGACAACAAGGGCCACATCGAAGCCTATGTCGATGCCAAGGCCTTTGCCAAAATGGACGCCGGTGTGAGCGTCTTCGCCACCGGCGTCGATCAGGCCGCCTTTGCGGATGGCGGCGGAGGGATGGCTGCGGCAAAGCTCGACAATCACGGCGACATTGGAGCCAAGGCGCAGGCTTTGGCGGACGCGACCTCCGGCACCGCTGTCGCCTCTGCCGATGCGGTCGGAGTCGACCAGGCCGCCAACGCAACCGATTTCGGCAATGATGGCGGCGACAAACGCGCCGAAGCCTGGCTCGACAATTGGGGTTACATCGGGGCCTACGCCGGGGCCGAGGGTTTTGCCAAATCCGACGCCGATGTTTCTGCGAATGCCACCGGCGTCGAACAGCGCGCTGTCGCCCGCTTTGGCACGTTGGGAACCGCCGAAATCGGGCTCGACAACCACGGCGACATCAAGGCCAAGGCACATGCGCTGGGCGAGGCGTCCTCCAGTGCCGAAGCGACCGCCATTGCCTTCGGCGTCGATCAGATCGCCCAGGTCCGCGGCCTTGGGAAGGCGGCGATCTCGCTCGACAGCGACGGTCATATCGGCGCCTCTGCCGGGGCATCGGCTTCTGCCGACGCCGCCACGGCCGGCGCTAGCGCCACCGGCGTTCGCCAGTCAGCCTTGGCCGACGCCCAATCGTCCCTCCAAAGCGGGCAGAGGGCCATGGCGTGGCTCGGCAATGACGGGACCATCCGCGCCTATGGCGAGGCCGTAGCCTCTGGCAAAACCGACGCCTCAGCCAATGCCAATGCTTCGGGCGTCGATCAGGGCGCGGTTGCCAATACCTTCACAGGTGGGGATGGGGTTGGCTCGTTGAAGCTGTACAATGACGGCGATATCGCGGCCAAGGCCCGTGGTCTGGCCGATGCGAGGTCTGGCAGCGCCGAGGCCGATGCGGGGGCGGTCGGCGTCAACCAGCACGCCCGCGCCAATGGCGGTGGCGGGACAGCCAAGATCAGACTCGATAATGACGGCAAGATCGCGGCCCACGCCGAAGGCTCGGCCCTAGCGCTCGCGGCCTCCGCGAGTGTCACCGCGACCGGCGTCGTCCAGTTTCCCGAAGCCAATGACGGCGGGGGGCTCGCCAAGGCCTCGCTCGACAACCACGGCGACATCGACGCTTACGCCGCGGGCAAGGCCTTAGCTGAAAACACGGCCTTCCTGTCGATGGGTGCTTTTGGCGCCCTCCAGGATGCGCGCGCCGTTGACGGCGGAGGGGTTGCAAAGATGCGGCTCCACAATGACGGCCGCATCGCGGCCAAGGCGATTGGTTTGGCCGATGCGGCTTCCGGCAGCGCCATTGCTAGCGTGCAGGCCACCGGCGTCGGTCAAATCGCCCGGGCCGGAGGCGGTGGCGGGCAGGCCGAGGTCGCGCTCGACAACAAAGGCGATATCGAGGCGCGTGTCGCGGCAAAAGCCTTTGCCAAAACCAAAGCCGGCGTCAACGTCGAAGCGACCGGCCTGCATCAGAGGGCCTTTGCCGAGGATGGCGGTGGCGCGGCCAGGGTAAAGGCCGATAATAGCGGGACGATCAAGGCGTTTGCCGACGCGACCGCGGAGGGGGCAACCGCGACGGCTGCCGCCCGGGCAGCGGGCATCTTCATTCAAGGTTCAGCCGACGGGGGGACGTTTGACGTCGACATCCATAATTCCGGTGTGGTTGTCGCGGCGGCAAAGGCTGCGGCGAACGGTGCGGCGGCCTCGGCAAGTGCCCAAGCCACCGGCATTTTTGTGACTGGGACGGGCGATGGCTCGACCAAGATCACCAATGACAGCGGCACGATCTGGGCCGGCTGGTCGACCGGCGGCGCCTTCAATCGCGGCAACGCTATCAATGTCGGCGGATTGGGTGGGTTTGAACCGGCGCCCAACCCGGCGCTGATCGCGCTGAAGGGCAATAACGGTCCCGGCCATCTCTACGGCGATATCGTGCTGTCGGACGACGACCGCATCGAGGTCACGCAAGGCAAGACCTATTTCGACGGTGTCGTATTGGGCGACTCCGACGCCGACGGCAACAGCCTCGACATTTTCGACGGCGGCAATCTGGTTCTGTGCCAGGACGGCTGGACCGGAGCCTGCGATCCGGGCGGCTGGGCCGGGGCGGGACCCGAAGGCAACGGTTACGATCCGCAAACCGGCACGAGCGGTCCGTCTTATGTCTTCATCGACACCTTCACGGTGCAGCAGGACGGCATGCTGACCTATCAGCTCACGTCGGGCAACGGACCGGGAGACTATCCGCAAGTCACGGCCGGCACGGCTAATCTCGACGGGACGCTGAGGGCGGTCTATCTGCCGGCCTTCTATGCCGACCAGACCACCTATCAAGACGTCATCTCCGCGGACACGCGCAATGGCACGTTCGACCAGGTCACCGACAACTCGATCTTCCTGGAGACGACGGCGATCTATGACGGCAACACGGTCGATCTCATGGCGACCCGGAACGCCTTCGACGAGGTCGTGGCCAAGCCGAGCAAGAACCAGGGCGCGGTCTCGAGCGCGATCGAGAACGTCTATCCGAAGCTGCCGGGGCCAGGCGTCGATCCCGCGACGCAAAACCCGTTCGCCCAGCTCGTCGCCAATTTGTTCACCATCGGCGATGTCGGCGATTACAAGCTTCTGCTCGACCAGCTGTCAGGTGCCCAATACGCGCAATATCTGCAATCGGTGCTGTGGTCGTTGCGGGCGCTCGATCAGTCGATCACCGATCGTATGGATTGCAGCCTGAACGTCACGGGCGGGGCAGTGGTCACCGGCGACAAGTTCCTGGGCGCCACTGCCGGCCCCGATGGCTGCTTCACGCCGCATCAGGTGCAGACCTGGGTCAGGGCCTGGGGCGGCTGGAACGACAATGACGGCGATCTTAACGCGCCGGGCTACAGCGAAGACCAGTTCGGAATCTGGGCCGGGGCGGACTATGCCCTCAACAGCCGGTGGTTTATCGGCGCCGCGGCAGGTTACTTCGACTCGGAGATGGACTTTAACAATTGGGGCGGGATGCCGGGCGGCACCATCGACTATGACGGCGGGCAGATCGCGCTCTATGGCGGGTATGACAACGCCGTGTGGTACGACCGGGCCATCGTCAAGTTCGGCTGGTATAGCGGCGACAGCCACCGGAATTTCGGACTGACAACCGTGGTCGATCCGAGCGGCAGCCCCGATGCCGATGTGGTCGACTTCTACAACGAAGTGGGCCGCCGCTTCGCGCTCGGTGCAACCTCGATGCTGACGCCGTATTTCGGCATCACGGTTGCCCATGCCGAGCTCGACGGCTTCACCGAGAAAGATCCCTACGGCACGGGCGCGGCACTCAAAGTTGCTGGCAGCGATGCCGACTCGGTCGCGACCGCGCTCGGGCTTCGTTACAACGGCAACTTTGGCGCGTTCAAGCCGCAAGTCGCGGTGGCTTGGGAGCACGAGTTCGAGGACACGTTCCAGACGGTGAACATGTCGTTTGCCGATGCGCCCGCCGGATCGAATTTCAAGACGATCGGCACCGATCTCGACGAGGACTCGATCCTGGTCGAGGCTGGCGGGGCCTATGCGCTAAACGATTCGAGCGACTTCTCGGTAAGGTATTTCGGCCGTTGGTTGTCGGACTATGACGCTCAGTCGGTCATGGGCCGCTACACCTATAAATTCGGCGCTGCGCCAGCGCCGGTTCTGGCGCCAGAGCCCCTCAAGCTCGGCAGCGAATAGCCTGCGCCAATGTTTCGTCGATGCGTGACAGCGGCGTCAGGGGTGCTCTGCCGTTTGGCTCAGGTAAGTCGGCTTAGGGTCATTAGCGGACATCGGGCGGGCGGATCAGGGATGTCCGCTTCACCCCTCAAAGCGGTCATGCTCAGCATCGAAGTCCGTTTGGCTAGTGTGACCTTCTAAGACTGTGTGGCCGAGATATCGAGATTCGAACTGTGGATCACCGTTTAGGGGACTATCCTCCCGTGAGCAGAAACGATTCGTGACCTGAGAGCCCCGCCCCGGTGCAGACGTATTCGCGAGAAGAGTACGAACAGATTGCCAAAGCGATCGGCAGAACCGTGGCTGAAGTCCTGCAGTATCAAGATGAATTCGAAGCCGCGGCGAGATGGTACCGTTTGAGCATACCACCGGTCGAGAGGGACGAAGGACCAACTGCTGAGCTGCGGTTGCGGAAGGACCCCTCGAAAGAGCCCGAGACGTCCGACGAACCGGCAAGCAGCACTCCCCAAAAGCCGAGGACACCTTACGAACTGCGCAAAAAGGCGAAGCAGGTCGAAGCCGCCGCCGCGAAACTGCTGAAGCATCTCGGCGTCTGCGATCATCGCGAAGCCCCGGACGGGCCTGGAGACATAGACCTCCTGATCTTTCTGGCATCCTACGGTGGTGCGACCGAGGAGGAGGTCACAAATGCCACAGCCCAAGTGGGACGACTGGCAGAATTGTTAGGATCATTTCGTGGCACGAAGTTCCTTGAAGCTTGTGCGACCAGAGCGACCCAAGAAGCCGTCCGCTACAGCAAACTCATTCCTGAGGGACATTCTGGAGACTCCCCAGAGAACGAATGGATTGCGATGATAATGTCTCTGTACGAGAAAATCACTGGCCGAAAGGCGAGCACTTCAACCGTTGCACCAGGCAGACCCGGCAGGGGCAAAGCCAGTGGTCCTCTAATTCGTTTCTTGGAAGCCGTTGGCGCACCTTTAGGCATCAAATATTCGCCCGACTCTTGGCGCGGTCGGATTCGTGACAACCAGACCGGCGGGCGTCGGCAAAAATAGATTCGATTGCGCCATTTCGGTTCCACCGACCCGGATATCCATCTCCGGGCGGTCATGAAGAACGCTCGCGCACAGACGAGAAAATCTGACAGTTCGGCTACATCCGCTGCGCTGATAGCGCTTGCACGCCTGCTTGCCAAGCAAGTCGCCCGCGAATGGGCTGACGCTACCCAAGGCGTCGACCTCCCTCAAACCGCCTCCATGGAGCCCCAAGAATGAACGCAGGCAAGCAGTACCTGCGCGCTGCAGACATCGCCGAGCTCACTGGAGCTTCGATCCGAACTGTACGCCGGTGGATCGCCGAAAAGGTGATCCCCTCCAGAAAGTTGGGTGGCGCAAGACTCGTCGCAAGGGCGGACCTTGAACGCCTGCTCTCTGGAGACAGAGGTGCCTCTCAACGCGGCTCCGATGAGGAAAGAATAATGATTGGGAATTCAGAGATATCACAGCTAATCGGGAAAGCATAAGGCACGCACACGTTCCATCTATTCTATGATAGTGTTCCCAAATGGCACCATTTGACACCTTTTGACACAGAACAGGCCAGTAACCAAGGAGAAGAACTATGGCCCAAGAAAAACAGCACCAGAAAACACTAGAGGACGTGCTCCAGCTCGTCGAATCGACCGAGACGCCGGACCTCAGGCGCCGGAACGGCAGGTCAGCGACGGAACGGATCTGCGCCATGGCTGGCTTAACGCCGGGCCAGGTGCCGGCTGAGTGCCTAAGCGTCAGGGCACTGCTCGCCAAGATCCGCCCTGCCGCCCATGGAATGGCTCCCAAGACCTGGGCGAACCTCCTCAGCCGCTTTCGGCGGGAGTTGCGGGTCGCCGATGTCATCGATCCCAACTATCAGGGGTACGCGCTCCGTCACCCCGCCTGGAGTCCCTTGGTTCAGACCCTTGCCGGGGACAAGAGGCTTTCGAACGGCCTGGCCGCTTTCTACAATTGGTGCGCGGCCAAAGGCGTTCTCCCTGATGCCGTCGACGACGATGTCCTCAAGCGGTTCCATGCGTGGCTTGAGTATAGAACCCTCTGCCCCAAGCCTCACGATATCATCCGGCGGACACCTCAGTTGTGGAATGCTGCGCGGGAGCAGGTTTCCGCTTGGCCAAAAACGAAACTCACGCTCATTTCCTTCAAAACCCCCGCCAAGAGGCTGCAATGGGATGACCTGCCGGCGAGCCTCCTGGCTGACGCCGAGGCTTATCTCGCCATGCGCGCAAAGCCAGACCCGTTCGACGAGAGGCCGAACGCGCCTGCCCGCCCCCTCGCTGCGAACACCGTCCAACAGCAGAAGGTGCACGTCCGCCTCGCGGCCTCTGTCCTGGTCCAGAGCGGCATGACGGCCGAGGAAGTGACCTCGCTCGCTGTCTTGGTGGAGCCCGAGCACTTCAAGACCGTTCTCCGCCACTACCTTGAACGCGCCAATGGCGAGCCCAACGCCTTCGCCGTCTGCCTGGCCAAGACCCTCATCCAGGTCGCCTACCACTACATCGGCGCGTCACAGGAGCAGGTTGCTCAACTCAAGCGGATTGCAGCCAAGCTTCCTTCAATCCCTCTCGAGCTTACCGCTAAGAATAAAGCGCTCCTCCGCCAGTTCGAATCCGACAGGCTCCGGGCAGAGCTTGTGTTCCTGCCGGAGCGACTAGTGGCGGAGGTCACAAAGGGCTTGAGCGAGGGCAGGCTGGACTTCGTGAAGGCCCAGACGGCGATTGCCATCGAGATCCAGCTGGCGATCCCTTTGAGGCCTCAGAATCTCTGCCGGCTAAATTGGAAGCGCCACTTCATCGAGCCGGATAGTTCAAAAGATAAGTTGATACTTCATATTCCGGAAACGGAGATGAAGTCTGGGAAGGAGTTCATTGCCGAAGTCCCGGACCACGTTTCCCGTCGGCTTCGTTGGTATCGCCGACACATTCTCCCGCGCCTCAACGGCGATCCGAATGGCGATCTCTTGGTTACCCGACACGGAGAGCGCAAAGGCCAAGACACGCTCACCGATCAAATCATCAAGACAATCCAACGCTATCTCGGCATCGATATGTCGCCGCACCAATTTCGGCATCTGGCTGGGTCCTCCTACCTCGAGCAGAACCCCGAGGACATGGAGACTGCGCGAGCGCTGCTTGGGCATGCTTGGACCAAGACTACTCGTATCTATGTCGGCTCTTCGAGTCGGCGTGCCAGTCGCGCCTACAACCGGTTCATATTCGAGCAGCGTGAGGCTCTTAGCCTCAGGCGTAAGCGGCAAAGCAAACCCAAGCGCAACAACAAGAAACAGGAGGAGAAGACGCCATGCGCAAGTTGAAGCACTTGCCGCCTGCACTTTGGCCTAAGGCCGATCATGACGCCTTCGACATTGCCTACCTGCCAGGTGACATCTTCGATGAAGGCCGTGGCCCCGGCGCCCACCACAGCCAAGGTTGGCGCCGGATGATCGGGACCACCTGGCGCCGTTGGCTTGGTTTTCTGGCGGAACATTACCCAGATGATCTGTTCAAATTGCCTGCCGAGCGGATCACGCCTGAACGGGTGCGGAGCTTCATCGAGCACCTTTCCACCGAAGTCCGACCGACCACCGTCGCGATGACCGCCGCCAATCTCTACGCTGCCGCTCGGCTGATCGCTCCGATGGCCGACTGGCTTTGGCTGGCTTCGCTCAAGACCCGCCTAGCCGCCAGTGCCAAGCCTCAGAATCGCTTCGACCGGCTGGTTCCCGGTTGGCATACGCTCGATCTCGGCATCGAGATGATGGACGAGGCACTCGACTTGCCATCTTCTCGTAAGCAGCGAGAGCTGCATTATCGCAACGGGCTGCTCTTGGCCTTGCTTAGCTTGTGGCTGATCCGGCGTCGCAGTCTTGCCGCTCTCACCGTCAGCCGGCATCTTGAGTTCGATGCTGCCGGGGTGAACATCCTACTTCATGCGGGAGACACGAAGGGCAAGCGGGCTGAATGCTTCCGGGTCCCAGAGCAGCTCTTACCCTACCTCTTGGGCTATCTTCGGGAAATCCGTCCTCGCCTAGTTGGCCGCCGTGAGCATGACGGTCTATGGGCCTCCTATAAAGGGTGCCCCCTGACCGCGGACCAGATCTACAACGTCATACGCACCCTGATTTCCGACAGGTTCGGAAAAGCCATGGGCCTACATGACTTCCGCCGGGCAGCCGCCACTTTCGTCGCGATGGATGCCCCCGATCTGCTCGGTCTGGTGCCGGGTGTGCTCCAGCACGCCTCGCCTGATGTGAGCGAACAGCATTACAATCTGGCTCGATCGGTGGAAGCCAGCCGCCGGTTTGCGGTCCATCTCGCAGGGACTCGAGCTAAATTGCGGCCGACGCGACTCAGGAGTGAGGACTGATCCCATGCGTGCAGTCATCTACGCCAGGTACAGTACCGACCTTCAAAGTGCATCGAGCATCGATGATCAAGTGCGGCTTTGCCGTGAACGCCTTGAGCGGGACGGGCACGAGCTGGTGCAAGTCTACAATGACCGTGCCGTTTCGGGCGCAACCCTGATGCGGCCTGGAATCCAGCTGCTCATGCAGGATGCGACGCGTGGCGCCTTCGATGTCGTTTACGCCGAGGCGCTCGATCGTATCAGCCGCGACCAGGAGGACGTCGCCGGATTCTTCAAAAGGATGCGCTTCGCCGCCGTCTCGATTGCAACTCTGGCCGAAGGCGAGATCAGCGAACTCCATGTTGGCCTCAAAGGGACGATGAACGCGCTGTTTCTGAAGGACCTCGCCCAGAAAACGCGGCGCGGGCTCCAGGGCCGAGTGCTACAGGGTTTGTCCGGCGGTGGTCTCTGCTACGGCTACGACGTCCTACCCGGGGAGACGGGCGTCCGTCGCATCAACGAGAGTGAAGCCAGGATAGTACGGACGATTTTTCGTGACTATGCGGCAGGTCTGAGCCCCCGCGCGATCGCCAAGAAGCTCAACCAGAAAGGAATACCTGGGCCCTCGGGTCGGTCGTGGCGAGACACTACGATTCGCGGGCACTTCACGCGCGGGACGGGAATCCTCAACAACGAGCTCTATGTCGGTCGTCTCGTCTGGAATCGTCTCACCTATCTCAAGGATCCCAAGACGGGACGACGTCGGTCGCGACTCAATCCGCCAGAGCTATGGATCACCCAAAAGGTCCCTGACCTCCGAATTGTCGAAGACGACTCGTGGGACGCCGTCAAGGCACGTCAAGGATCGATTCGGGGGAGTGACCGCGTCACCAATGCGCGGGCCACCCGTTTCTGGGAGCGCCGACGCTCTCGACACCTCCTAAGTGGTCTCGTGCAGTGCGGGAAATGCGGGAGCCACTATGCCTCGATCGGACGTGACTATCTTGCCTGTTCGGCTGCCCGCGGCAGCGGTACCTGTGCAAATCGACAGAGCATCCGGCGTGGTGCGTTGGAAAGAATGATCCTCGAGGGTCTAAGACAGCGCCTGATGGCACCAGAGCTTGTCGAGGAGTTCGTCCGGGCCTTCCACAATGAAGTCAACAGTCGCCACCGCGAAGACGATCTCCTCCTCGAGGCCAACAAACGCGAGCTTGCAGAGGTCAAGCGAAAGTCCGATGGACTCATTGACGCAATAGCTGAAGGCCTGCGTGCTCCCGGCTTGCAGAAACGCCTCGAAGAACTGGAGTTCCGGCGAGCGGAGCTCGAGCAGGAGATCGGATCGGCATCTACGCCGCCCATTCGACTGCATCCAAACCTTGCGCAAGTCTATCGAAGAAAGGTCGAGCGGCTTCAACACGCCTTGAACGATCCTGAGATCCGGGAGGAGGCGATCCAGGTCCTGCGCAGCCTCCTCGAAAGGGTCGTCGTCGCCCCTGCAGAAACTGGTTTCGAGGTGGAAATTGTCGGGGACATCGCCCAGATGATCGAAATCGGTATGGACGAAGACCAAAAGAAAGGGCCCAACCTCAACGAGAGGATGGCCCGTTCGGTAAAGGTGGTTGCGGGGGTAGGATTTGAACCTACGACCTTCAGGTTATGAGCCTGACGAGCTACCGGGCTGCTCCACCCCGCGCCAATGCGATGTTCGTCCCCGAATCGGTGGGGCCGGAACCTATAGCATCCTCAAAAAGGATGTGAAGGGCTTGGACCGCACAAAAAGGGGGCCAAGGCGTTGCTCAATATAGGGGTTCCCGAGGCTTTTTGCACATAGTCCGGCAGGGAGCCTTAGGCCGGCTGGCGCGAATTCTTCGTTTCCCGCCCAATTTCGGGCCAGCCGAGCCAGCGCTGGGTCCTGGGACCTCTGAGCCGGTAGCCGCCGTCGGGTGTCCGCTCGAACAGCCAACGGCGCGC
>Ga0307419_10000949_pt1 | contig 15061 bp, 8 predicted proteins | sample SalMarWE160230MG_2_FD_202512 | JGI IMG/M metagenome (GOLD analysis project Ga0307419, IMG submission 202512) | Salt marsh sediment microbial communities from the Plum Island Ecosystem LTER, Massachusetts, United States - WE1602-30 | ecosystem: Environmental > Aquatic > Marine > Intertidal zone >... | reverse complement strand
CAGTACAAGAGGACTTTCCCACATCATGTTCTCCTCAAAGCTTACACCCAGGCCACTGCCCTGTGATTTACCTGATTTTGTGGTAATTAGAACAACCCCATTGACTGCTCTTGAACCGTAAAGGGCTGCGGCGCTTCCTCCTTTAAGGACGCTGATATTCTCAACATCTGAAGGGTTGATATCAGAGGCCATGTTACCATAATCTCTCCCTCCATAGGCACCAGTTGATGAAGAGGTGTTATTGATAGGCACTCCATCTACTACAAATAAAGGCTGGTTATTGCCATCGGCTGATAGTGAATTGATACCCCTGATAAGAATTCTTACACCAGAAGCAACACCACCATCTGAGTTGGTAATCTGAACACCTGACAACTTACCCTGAAAGGCGTTTACAATATTTGATACTTTTGCCTTTTCAATGCTTTCGCCTCCAAGATCCTGAACTGAGTATCCGAGAGCTTTTTTCTCCCTCGAAATGCCAAGAGCAGTAACAACCACCTCCTCAAGGCCCAGGATATCAGATTCCATAACACCGTCAATTACCGTACGTCCTGCAATATCAACTTCCTGCTTTTTCATCCCTATATAGGAAAAAACAAGCGTTGTCGCACTTTGCGGTACAGTAAGGGTGTATTTCCCGTTTGCATCGGTAATGGCACCTATTGTGGTACCTTTTACCTGAACCGTTACTCCCGGAATCGGTCCTTCCTCTTCAATGGCAGAGGAAATCGTTCCGGTAATGACTACTGTCTGGGCCTGCAGTGTGTATACACCGGCAAACACAAACAAAATAATCAACAGAAAAAGTTTCTTCATACGAAATAGTTTTAGGTTTATTAAGCAAGTAAATATAACTCTTTTTTAAAAATATTCAATACCAGATAGATATTTTTTTTAAATCGGTCTAAACCTTGAATAATATCTGAAAAAGAGCATAATAGTCTCAATTCCCTTATTAAAATCCAAACCTAAATTATTGTAATCGCCGCATGGCTATTTATTTGTTTTTTCCTTTTCTTAATTCTTTAGCTGCAATGCAGAGCTCTTCGTACATTTCTTTACCAAGAGCCCTTATAAAGGGTTCCCTGAGAAATTCATAGACATAAATACCCTCCTTCCTGCCTTTGTCACGGGCACAGGAACATATTGATAATTCCTGGTAATTTACAGCTCGGAAGTCCTTATATTGTTTTATTCTGACCGGAAAAAGGTGGCATGAAACAGGTTTCTGAAAACCTGTCTTCCCATCTTCCCATGCTTTTTCTATGCCGCACATGAAAATATTCCCATCAAGAATGGAATAGGCACACTCGTCATTACCAATAAGTGGCGTTACTATATCTTTTTCAAAATCAATTACGCTTGTCCCCTTTTCTTTTATTGCTTTAATACCCTCAGGTCTCAGGTATGGTTTTACTGCAGGATATATTTCTTTCAGGATCTGTACCTCTGAATCGGATAATGGAGCTCCTGAATCACCATACCTGCAGCAGTTACCCATACAATGAGGCAGATCGCATTTGAATTTTTCTTCAAGAACATCAAAGCTGAATATTGTATCAGCTATTCGGAGCATAAGTGACTTTATCTAAATTCTTCTATGTTCAGACACCCCCCTACCCCCTTGAAGGGGGGCTGAAACCCAAACAGATACTTGAAAAATACCAGAAGGGTTTATAGCCCCCCTTTTGGGGGGTTGGGGGGTCATACCAGTACTTTACCAGTCATATCTGCCGGAACAGGTATTCCCATTATTGTCAGTAACGTCGGCGTCACATCCGCCAGTATACCTTCTTTAATTGTTTTGTAGTCATCGCTTACCAGTATACAGGGTACAGGGTTAAGGGAATGTGCAGTGTTGGGAGATCCGTCAGGATTAATTACCATATCTGCATTGCCATGGTCAGCAATAATAAGAACATCATAACCTTTGCTGCGGGCAGCATTCACAACCGCTCCTGCACATTCATCAACAGTTGTCACTGCTTTCATAATAGCTTCATAAACACCTGTATGCCCCACCATATCACCATTTGCAAAATTGAGACATATAAAATCATATTTCTCCGTTTCGATAGCTTTTATTACAGCATTTTTTACCTGGTATGCGCTCATCTCCGGCTGAAGGTCGTAAGTGGCAACCTTCGGAGACGGGATCATTATCCTGTCCTCATTCTCAAATACCTCTTCCCTTCCCCCTGAGAAGAAAAATGTCACATGTGCATATTTTTCAGTCTCGGCAATCCTCAACTGTTTTTTCCCGGCGCGAGCCAGTACCTCACCGATTGTATTATCGGCATTTTCTTTGGGATATATAACATGAAGCCCTTTGAAAGTTGCATCATAAGGTGTCATGGTGCAATAATACAATGGCATTGTTTTCATTCCTTCTTCAGGAAGATCCTTCTGAGTAAGTGCAATAGTGAGTTCCTTTGCCCTGTCGTTGCGGAAATTAAAAAATACTATCACATCTCCTTCCTTTATCGTCCCGATAGCATTTCCATCCCCGTCAACCACCACTATCGGCTTCATGAACTCATCAGTAACACCGGCATCATATGATTTCTGCATTGCATTGAGGATATCGGTCGTTGGTGTCCCCTTTCCATGTACAATAAGATCATAACCCTCCTTAATTCTTTCCCATCTTTTATCCCTGTCCATTGCATAGTATCTTCCTATAAAAGAAGCCACTCTGCCGTTCGATTTACTGAGATTATCGAGAAGGTTTTTCATATATCCTTTCCCGCTTCGGGGATCAGTATCACGTCCATCGCCAAATCCGTGGATAAAGACATTCTTTATACCATAGTCGCCTGTCATATCACACAGGTAATAAAGATGTTTATCAAGAGAGTGTACACCTCCATCGGAAAGCAGACCCATGAAGTGGACCTGTTTATTATTATCTCTTGCATAAGAAAAGGCATCTGTAAGGATTTTGTTTCTCCTTATGTCTCCGGTTTTGCACTCCATATTTATCTTAACGAGGTCCTGGTAAATTATCCTTCCTGCACCTATATTCAGATGTCCAACTTCGGAATTGCCCATCTGTCCTTCAGGAAGCCCTACGTCTTCTCCGCATGCAAAAAGTCTTGAATTCGGATAATTTTTTTTAAAGAAATCCATATTAGGTGTTGGCACAGAGCTTATTACATCCGATTTTGTGCCATCGCCGATACCCCATCCGTCAAGTATCATCAGGAGTGTTTTTTTGTTTGTCATATTATATTAAGGTATTTAACTAATTCAAGTTGCTTGTTGCAACTAACAACTTATACATAAACAAAAAATGAAAGATTCTTGTTCAGGTTTACCTGATCCGGGGCAAATTTAAGGAAAAATAGTATTGTTTTATAAAATCACTATAGATTGATAGAGATCCCTCGTTCCTCCGCCATTCGGCGGATCCACTTCGGGATGACAGTGTCATTGTGGGTAAAAAGGAGTGGCGGCTAGCGAAGCAATCTCATCAGATTCCCACCATTAATCTCCGCTGACTATCAGTTTTTTGAATCCAAGGTCAGCGGCGCCTGACGTGATCCGTACGAGATATATTCCTCCTTTCAGCTTCAGGTCATCAATGCTGAACTGTAATATGCCGGATACTGCTCTGTATAAAGCTATTACCACACCCCTCATATCATATATACGTATATCAGCTTCACGGGGAAGGAGTTCTTCAAAGACTATTGTTAATTTATTAACAGCGGGATTAGGATATAATGCAAAATCTGTCTTTGTTCCTCCATCAATGAATGTATACGGTGCCCTGGTCAGTCCGTAGAAAAGGATCCTTGCACTTGCATCGGCGGGATTGTCGCTAAAATAAGGATCAGTCCCGGAGAAATTGGTATGGTATTGTATATTTATCACATCCTCTTTTTTGTTATCAGTAATTGTGTTAACCAGGGCATTTGCGTTACTGCTTGAAACATCCGTTATGTTAGTGAAGTGCTCCAGCAGAACATTCCTGTTCCTGTCGCCTATCCAGATATCATCAAAAGCAATACCGTCGCGCACATTGGATGATCCATCAGATCCATAAGCCATTCTGAGTTTTACATCTGTTTGGTCCTTAAGTTCATCAAGGGTATGGATTGCTTTCACCCAGCCATTGTCAGGAGTACCTATTGTGGTCCATCCCAGCTGACTACCTCCTGGGGCTACCCTGATCCTTGTTTTCAATCCGAGATTTGCAGTACAATTGTATGCATCAGTGATTATGTATTTGATCTCATGTTCGCCCAAACCGGCAATATCAGGGAACAGGTAGAAGAGGTATTCACCATTAATTATATTTCCAACAGCTCTGATACCTTCTATGCATACTTCATCTGCAACCGGAACTCCGGTCAGATCCTCAACGAGTTCTGTAGCTGCACTCTGAATTACCGCATCCGCTCGCAGTCACCCTTATGTCAACATTTCCCGAAAAACCGCTTGTCCATGTCATTAAACCGGATGAAGCATTTATAGATCCTGCTGCACCATTACTTATCGACCAGTTAAAACCTGTGCTGTTGGTAGCAGTTGTTGAGTAAGTTGTTGTAGTGGTCCCGTTGGTCAGCTGACATGTAGGATCGCTTCCTTCTGAAATTGTAATAGTTGTTGGTGTGCCAACAGTAGGAGTTACGGTTATAGTTTCTGATTCTCCTGAAATGGTGTTTGAGCATGATAATCCATCCTGATATTTTACACTTACAATAGTATAGGTAAAAACACCAGGGACAGATGTTGGTGCTGAAACAGAAGAACTGGCACCAGTAACATCTATTGTAGTCTGGTTTACGCCATTTATGTTATAGGTAATTACAATATCAGTCGGTGATTGCGGATTGTAAAATGTTATCTGCGGGGAAGTTGTATTCTGGCATACCGTTGTTGTTCCTCCAATAGTTGCAGTCGGTAATGCTTTTACAGTCACACTTTTATTTCTAAAATTACTGGAACCGCATGTGTTCTGCGCTCTTACAGAAACAGTTACAGAACCTGGGGCTCCGATAGCATAATCTGCAGTTATCTGATTACATTAACCTTAATATTATAATCCTTATCGGTACAGGTCGGTTCAAGCGGAATGTCTCTCGCAACATATGTATTCCACTCATCCTGGGTCATATTCCTTGTAACAAGATCACAGATATTATCAACCATGTATTTAACATGGGATGGCCTGCCGATCAGATTCGGTGTGCCTTCATATGTTCCTGAAACGATAAGCTGGCCATCAGGACTGAACTGCATCACAAGTACGAATCCCTCATTATCGCTGAATGTTATCGGGGCTTCAGTCAGATCGGTAATATTGTTGAATATCTTAAGCGTTTTATCATTGCTTGCAGTTGCCATCTGGTTTAATACCGGATTAAACCTGATATCGTTGATCTGAGCGGTGTGCGCCTTTACTTCAGAGATTTTTTTACGGGTCACTATGTCCCATAATTCAAGATTCCCGTTTATATCACCAATGGCCAGAATATTTTCGCCAGGTTTGAAACGTATGACCTTGATATTTTTCCCTGATGTCTCTATTCTGAAATTCTCAGTATTTTTCTCAGGATTCCAGACGATAACATTTCCTTTACTGTTAATACCGGCAAGATAATTCCCGTTTGATGATATGTCAATTGAAGTTATCTGCATTGTACCTGTAGTCACATCCTGGCTTGTTCTTGCTGCCAGATCCCACTTCAGCACTTTTCCGTCAAGTGACGCAGAATAGAGATAATCATCATCAAAAGAAAAGACAAGTGATTTTATTTTACCATTGTGTCCCTTCAGTTCGTACTGCATGCTATTCCCCTGAAGCGGTATCATTCGTATTGAAGAGTTTCCGCTTCCGCATGCCAGCCATGATGCATCGGGGCTTACTGCCAGTACCTCTATTATATCAGCTCCGGAATAGACAACCTGGAATGTCTGTTCTTTGCCGTCAATATTCCATTTAAGTACCTGTCCGTCGTAACCCGCAGTAAAGAATTCATTTTTGCCAGGAACATATGCTATGCTTTTTATTTCGCCATCATGTCCCTTGAAGGTTTTATAGTTGACATTCCCGTATTGTTTTGCAGCGTTATAAAGACCCGTATAAATATCCGCATCATTCTCAAGACCTTTATTATTTTTATTGAACAGGAATGCCTGGTATGCCAGCAGTGTTTGAAGATCCTGTTGTCCCGACACCTGTAATGATTTAATTGACATTGATTTTCCGATAGAAAGCATTCTAAGGCGCAAAGCTTCTTCTCTTTGTATATTTGCCCGGCGGGCATTCTCATCAGCTCGCAGGCTTGCTTTCACTGCAGAATCTGATTGTACAAGAGCAATCTGTTCCTGTCTTTTTGCTTCCTCAGCATTCAACTCGGCTCTGGCCTGCTCGGTGAGGGCAAATGCTTTTTGTGCAATAGCTTCTGCTTCATTTAGTTTGGCCACATTAGCACTTGAGTCCGCCAATGCTTTTTGCTCATTTGCCAGTTTTTCATTTTCAACAGCCAATTGTCTCTGTATTTCTTCATGCTTTTGCCTTTCTTCGGCTAGCAGGGTTGCCCTGTCTGCCGCAATTTTCTGAACAAAGGCAAAAAGCATGAATCCCAGTGATATGATCGCTGCTGTTCCGAGGATCATTGCAACGATCTTTGCTCTCTTCATTTGTCTTTTTTGCAGCCTTATCTTGCTTTCCTCCTCATCGAGATACTCTTTTTCGCTGGTTCTCAGGTAAACCATTGCTCTTTCGAAAGCCGGGTCATATCTCTGTGCCCATTCCAGTGTTGGTTTCTGCTGGTCGCGCCAGTTTATTGCGAGCTGAAGATCCGGGGGTCTCCACAGACTGGTCTTTCCCTTCTGAAACATGGCTGAAGCATCTGAGAGACGCAGATACATTTGCACCGATGATGCTTCATAATCAACCCATTCCCTGAGTCGGTCCCACAACCTCATAAGACTCTCATGAGAGAGGTCAATTATGGAATCTTTGTCGAGAGGAACTGCCTGGCGGGGTGTAATAAATGACCGGGAGGGAATCCGGAATTTTTCGACGACCTCGAAAAGTTCCTCACTTGTACATTGAATGATCGATTTTATTGTTGTTACACTTGAAGGATGACGTATGCCTTTATTGTCAGCTCCCTTTTCAGTGATGGTTTTAAACATCTTCTCACAGATCTCCTTTCCCTTCGTGCCAAGCTCCTCGAATGCTTCATTGGCATGTCTCGACATTGCATCGGTCATTGTCCCAACAGAATCATAATCCGTATAACTTATAGGACGTTCCGGTTCATCCAGTTCCTGCCAGTGCGTCCAGGTTCTCATAAGAGCATGCTGCAGTATCGGCAGCTGATCTGTCCTGTCACCAATATCGGTAAGAAGTGTTTCCACAAGTTTTTCTTCAATAGATGCTCCTGCATATTTTACAGGACCCTCAATAGCCTGCCTGTAATTCTCCCTGTCCATGTGGGGAACAAGGTAGTTGCTATTATTGATTAATTGTGTAAGTCCTTGATAATGTGCGCATTCCCCAATATAATCGGAGCGCATTGTAATTATTGTGTATATGCTTACTTCGGGTTGACTGATAGCACTAACCGTCTTTTCGGCAAATTCGGCAGTTTGTCCCTCATTATCGCCGCCGGTACTGGTAGCACTGTATCTGAAGAGCTCTTCAAACTGATCAACTACAAGAAGGACTTTTTCATTACCCGTGATGAGATATTTCTTTAAAGTGGATGTAATTCCGTCGGGATATAAATGCATATCCAGGAGAATAGTCTCCACTTCAGTTTTTTCCAGGTCAGATCCAGAAATTTCTTCCTTGATCGAATTCCCAAGATTACCCAGCGGATCATTCCCCGGTCTGAAGGTGATTATCTTCCATTTTGAGGATTCATCCTTTTCCATATTCCGGATCTCCGGTAACACACCGCAATGGATGAGTGATGATTTACCGCTGCCTGAAGCACCAATTACGGTAACAAACCGGTTCTTAAGGAGTTTTTTCAGGATCTCTTCACTTTCCTTTTCACGTCCAAAGAAAAGGTCGCTTTCGTCAGGTGCGAACGGCCTCAGTCCAGGAAAGGGATTGAATGTCCGGGTATCTTCTTTTAATCCCATAGTCAGAAATTAGAAATATGTTTTTTCTATATTTTAATGCCAATCACCAGGATATCATCTACCTGGTCATTGGAGCCTTTCCATTTCAGCAGTCTTTTATTCAGCGTCTCCTTCTGTTCATCCATTGGCAAAGCGTGTATTTCGAGAAGAAGCTGTTCAAACCTCTTGTACATGAATTTCTTACCATCAAGTCCGCCGAACTGATCAGCATATCCGTCTGAGAAAAGATAAAGACAATCTCCGCTCTTCAGGTCAATGATATTATTAGCAAAGTTCTGCGGATCGTCACCTTCATATGCCCCTATTGGGAAACGATCTCCTTTATATCTGTTGACCATGTTATTTCGTATCAGTATCAGGGGATTATTTGCACCCGCAAATTCAACCTTCCTCAGGTCAATATCTTCCAGATTGTCAGTATTGGTAAAATAATCGTTTACCAGTTTGGAGCTCAACTCCCTGAACCTGTTATTGAATTCATCCTCTATGAGGTTTATGGCTATATCCTGGAACCTGAGGATTTTTGTAACCTCATTTACCAGGAGCCTGTTCTTTTCTTCATTGCTCCTTTCAAGCTGGGAACGGGTACGTTGAAAATTAAAAGCCGCAAAAATTAACAAAGCCAGCAATGTAGGAATAGCTATGTTTATTATCAATTGCTTGAATATTGTAGTCCTGCGTAATGCCATTTTTGCCTTTTAATTTTCGTGAGTTTCTATATATTTCATCATCTCAGGAGCCTTCTCAGGAAACCTGAAATGATATTCTTCAACTATTTCAAGAGGAAGCAAATACCAGTGATCATAATCACCTGCGGGAGGTTCAGCTTCATCTGCCTTCCCTGTTCCATATAATATTTCAGCTTTAGCACCTGGTTTACCTGATTTTACCGGCCATAAAATTCCTCGCTCATCAATAGCCAGATCTTCCTGTTTAAAGGTATCAAGATATTGCAGGGCGCCTGCAGCTAACAACAAATCGTCCTCTGTTAATCCCGTAAAGCAACCAGAAAGGAATACTGTTTTTTCATAGAGCAGCTCCCCTGAGGGTGTTTCCCTGCTTATTATTTTATCGAGTTGTTCCTTTATATTGTCAGATAACCTGCCTGCAGCAGATTTATATAATTCTTTATCCAATCCGGAGATAAGCCTGGCAGATTCTTCCCTCAGTATTGCTTCAGGGCTGAACAGCAGCGCTCTCATTGATTCTGCAAGATTCTCATTGTCAATTTTATCTATATTCCTGATAACACAGGCTTTGATCCAGATGCCCAGCAGGTTATAATCACGGTTTATAATATTTTCGAGAAGGCTGTAGTACTCAGGTATTTCACCCGGAAAAAACTGGAATAGAGCTTTTACCTTATCTTCATCAGGAATAATATCGACAAGCGGAACAAGCTTTGGCTTTATTGATTCATCTATCACCAGATCCATCATTTCGAGTGCGAAATTGACACTTTCAATGGTTTCGCTTTCAAGGTTCTCCCTTATCTTGTTCACTGATCCGGGGTCATACGCGATAGCAAGCAGGTTGAACAGGAATTTGTTCCAGCGTGCTATCTCCATGCTCATGGGTTCAAGCAGGAATGTGTCGTTTTTTCTTTGCAGGCTTATACGTGCAGAAATGTTCCATACCATTACCCCGATAATGTCAGATATCATCTGATGAAGCCTGTCCTTATCCTCCTCCCTGACTTTATAGTTTCTGCTGACAAGGGACTCCAGTGCAGCCTCCCTCATCTGACGCGAATTCGACCATAAACGGGAAAAGAGAAATTCATCATTTTCTCCACTGCTATTCTCACCGAGTAAACGAAGGGTAGTATTGCTTATATTGACATTCCCGGATGAGATCATATGTGATTTTGTTATCTCTTCCCCGGCATCCCTGCCAAAACTTCTGAGAACATTGGCAGCCGGGATTTCGAGTCCCCTGATATTAAGACACTCGCACACCTCAGCCAGCATATCAGCAAGCTTGAACTTCCCGATCATATAGATTGCTATCTCTTTCGATTGAATGTTATTATCCCTGAGGAGTCTCAATATTTGTGTGGTTTGAGGCTGTTTTGAACCAGCCAGTATTTTCCTGGCATTAGCAAGCCTGTCAGCGGCTTGACTATCAGGGGAATAGGCATGTTCCAGATCCTCTGCAATCTTAAGAGAACGATATTTTGTTCCCTCATCAATATCCTTCTCTTCAGCAATCTTTTTTAATGCCGGAAGCAAGCATAAATCTTTTTTTCTGTCTGAATGGTCAAGTATTTTCTCAATAAACCAGTGATTCTTGTTCTTTTCAATGCTTGAAAAATCACCTGAAATGAGGGGAAGATAATTTGCATTAAATGCCTGGTCGCCTGAAAATCTGTTTTTGAAGATAACTTCTTCCAGATAAATGTCTTCTTCCAGAATTTCCTGTCGCCCCGACTCCAGCGCTCTCCTGATTGAGTTCCTGTATTCTGAATATAATTTTATGGCAAAATAGATCCAGATGATCGTAAGAACAAACAGCACCCAGGAAAAATGAATAAGCTTTACAAAGCTCAGGAGACCAAGACCTGCCAGTATAAGACCCGAAGTAAGAGCAGCAATCTCATTTACTGTCCCGTCCATTGCTGACTGGACTTCAAAACGGATCTTCTCATCTATCGTCTGGTAAATCACCTTGAAAGAGGGTGATTCAATTGAATCTTTAAGTAATTTTGAGAAGAGCCGGCTAAGGGCAAGCAGCATGAAAAAGAGCATAAATCCGCTTGTCGCTGGGGTAAAGCCCATCAACATCCCGATAATCACTGCTATTAATGTAAATGCAGCCACAAGTAACGGCGAAAGTGCGAGGCAGGTTCTTAATCCATAGTTCCTTATCAGGTAGGAGAAAACAAGAAGCTTTATCAGCAGTGTAAATATCATCATACTGCCGGTAAAGAGGCCCAGGAAACGTGCCATATCTTCTTCCGAAGGGTATTGCTCCCTTGTCACTGCCATAAATGAATACATGACAAAAAAGGCTGTCATAACTGAGAGTGCAATGAATATACTCATGACTCTGATGTAGGAGTCAGACCTGAAAAGTGCTGTAACCGATTTTTTTGTATCCGATCCTTCTGGCTTCTCCTCCCTGCCTGCCAGAAGCGGAAAGCGCTTGCCTATCAGCATCTGCATAATGCTGCCTGTTAAGACGGCAAAGGAGCTGATGAGTAATATATTGTGTGGCTCGAAGTTAAATGAAAGCAAAACAGGTATTGCATAACAACTTATAATTATCCCCACTATCATCCCTGAATCGATGAGGCCGAACAATCTTTTCCCCTGGCGAAGAGTGAACAAACGGCCTGCAGTTCCCCAAAATCCCAGCATAGCCAGTATATTGAGAGGGCCCAGCATGATAAACACAATGAAAATCACCCATTTTGCAGGATTAACAAGCAGCAGGACCCATAAGATCAAAGTAATTGTGGTAACAAAAATAAGATTGATGGTAGAGAAGCTCTTAAAATGCATCCTGGTCTGCAACCCAATATAGATAGATGTAAGTATTATGCCCGCAAGACCTGAGATTACATATCCCCTTGCCATCATCTTCTCGTCAAAAATCGACAGGAAAAGAGAATGGGCACTTATGTCGAACGCTCCAAAGAAAATTCCCAGAAAAACAGATTGTGCCAGCAGCACAGATACCATTGACTCCTCACCAGTCTCAACTCCAAGGAGCTTGAACAATCTGTCACGCATAAAATTTCCCCGTTTTTTTTAAATCACACTAAAATAATCATTTAATCATAATTCATGATCTCTTACTTTCATTTTTTTAAATTGCAAGTAAATGACCAGACTTACTTAATAGAATAAAAACAGGAATTATTGCCTGTCAGAGAGAAAGAGATGTTTTAATTTTTGAGCTCAAAAGGCTGATATCTAAATCAATGCCGCTAATTATAATATTTGATTTGTTATACCATTTTTCGCGGTATTCAAGCTTTTCCTCAATAAATTTTATCAGCTGGTCATCCGAAATATTTTTCAATAATGGTCTCTCATCTGTTGATTTCATTAATCGTCCGGCAAGCTGGAAAGGAGTCATCTTAAGGTAAACAGTAAGTCCGGTCTGAAGCATGAAATCCATGTTATCACCATGACAGGGAGTACCTCCTCCGGTAGAGACTATAGTTTCGGCACTCGATCCGACATTTCTTAAGAGATCTGTTTCAATACTACGGAAATGACTTTCGCCATGTTGTGAAAATATCTGTGCAATGGTTTTCCCTGCCTTTTCTTCTATCTTCCTGTCGAGGTCAATAAATGACCATCCCAGAGATGAGGCAAGTTTATTCCCGGCAGTTGACTTGCCGCTGCCCATAAAACCGATTATATATACCAGACTCTTTTTCTGCATTATAACTCGAGCTTCATCTGGGCAGGATCCTGATGTACCGGTGAAGGAACTGTATCTTCATCTTCATCAGTTTCCCCTTCAGGCAGATTACTTTCTTTCTTAACTACAGGTTCAAGTTCTGTGATATTATCGACGGTGAAGCTTGTAAGTCTCTTTCCCTTAGCCTTATAGCCTTTCACGCCGATAAATTCAGCCACCTCAATGATCTCTGTTTCACGGCTTTTGTGCTTACCCCCGAAATGGATTTCGAATCTCGGATATTCAACTTCCGTGATGCTTACAAGCTTCGATTCAGTATGTTCACTAATGAAACAGAGTGGCTTTTCCGATTCCTCGATCATGAACCTTTTCAGGTAATAAAATTTCTGTTCTGCATCCCAGTAAACAGCAGAATAGACCTTCCCCGTTCTGAATTTCTCAATTACGAGAATGTCATCTTCAAAATGGTTCGAAAGGTCAAATCCGGTGTGCCTGAAGTAACCGTTTTTCGTTATCACCAGTATCTTGTCATCAGCGCTGAATTCACCAAGGAAGATTCCCCTCCCGTCTACATTAAGCCTGAACACTGAATCATCAAACCATATTTTCCTGCCTCCCAATGTTGAGAGTCCTTTCTCCTTGAGGGAAATCTTATGCACAGCGTTCTTTGTCAGGATGTTTCCCATCGAGGATTTACCCTTAATATTAAGCAGCCCGAAATCAAATTCAAAAACGAGCTTTTTAAGACGGGCTTTGGGCTTATGATGTACTTTTATCACCTCGGCTTCACCGTTTGGATTTGCGCTGAAGTAGACGATCTTTGACCCCGGATTTCCTCTTGTCAGATTGTACTCCTTGTCACGAGTGAGACCCGTTATTGCACATCGTTTAGCCAGCAGAGCGCCATCCTTTCCATCCTGGTAAACAATGTTGTATATTGTCCGCTCGTCATTTTTAAGAAACACCTGGGCATAAATTATATCATTCCCCACAAATACTTTTTCAGCAACCCTGGTAATAAGATAAACACCGTCTTTGCGAATTACCAGTATATCATCAATGTCGGAACACTCACAGACAAACTCATCTTTCTTCAGACCTGTTCCTATGAATCCTTCTTTGTAATTAATATATAATCTGGAATTGCTTGCCACAACTTTTGTTGCCTGTATCATATCAAAGCTCCTGATCTCCGTCTTTCTCTCCCTTCCCTTGCTGTATTTTTTCTTTATCTGCCTGAAATGGTTGATGGTATAAAACACAATATTCCTTAAATGGTTCTTCACCTCATCAAGTTCTGTTTCTATTCCCCTGATATGCTCGTCAGCTTTTTTGACATCGAATTTTGAAATACGCTTTATCTTTATTTCCGTAAGCTGTATGATATCTTCCCTGGTTACTTCCCTTTGCAGTTTCTTTTTAAATGGCATGAGACCCTTGTCTATGGCTTCGATCACGGCTTCCCATGTTTCACATTCCTCTATATCGCGATAGATCCTCTCTTCAATAAAGATCTTTTCGAGGGATGACATGTGCCACTCCTCCTGCAGTTCATTTTTCCGGATCTCAAGTTCTGCTTTCAGCAATTCAACCGTTTTGTCGGCTGATTTTTTCAGGATTGCACTTACCCCCATGAAGGAAGGCTTGTTTCCTGTTATAACACATGTATTTGGTGAAATTGAGTATTCACAATCTGTAAGTGCGTAAAGAGCATCTATAGTTTTGTCGGGTGACACTCCCGGCATCAGATGAATCACGATTTCAACATTTGCCGAGGTATTATCGTCAATCTTCCTTATTTTTATTTTTCCCTTCTCGTTGGCTTTAATGATTGATTCGATCAGGGAGGGGGTTGTTTTACCATAAGGTATCTCTGTTATAACCAGAGTTTTCTTGTCGATTTTTTCAATCTTTGCCCTTACCTTGACCACACCGCCTCTTTGCCCTTCATTGTATCTTGATGCGTCTATCAATCCTCCTGTCGGGAAATCGGGATAAAGAATAAATTCCTTGCCCTGGAGGTATTGAATAGTCGCATCTATGAGTTCCACAAAATTATGAGGCAGTATCTTTGATGCAAGCCCGACCGCAATGCCTTCGACTCCCATTGCAAGAAGCAGCGGAAATTTGACTGGAAGAGTTACAGGTTCCTTATTCCTGCCGTCATATGATAGTTTCCATTCAGTGGTTTTGGGATTGAAGATGACATCGAGGGCGAATTTTGAGAGTTTTGCCTCTATATATCTTGATGCTGCTGCTCCATCTCCGGTGAGCATATTGCCCCAGTTGCCCTGTGTGTCAATGAGAAGCTCCTTCTGCCCTAATTGCACAAGGGCGTCGCCTATTGAGGCATCACCGTGAGGATGAAACTGCATGGTATGACCAATGATATTTGCAACCTTGCTGAACCGTCCGTCATCCATCCGCTTCATTGAATGAAGAATACGCCTCTGAACAGGTTTTAGTCCGTCAAAAAGTTCCGGAACAGCTCTTTCCAGAATAACATAGGAAGCATAATCCAGGAACCAGTCCTGGTACATTCCCGACAGGGCTGTTACCGAATGAAGTGTGTCCG
>Ga0307419_10000948_pt1 | contig 15065 bp, 10 predicted proteins | sample SalMarWE160230MG_2_FD_202512 | JGI IMG/M metagenome (GOLD analysis project Ga0307419, IMG submission 202512) | Salt marsh sediment microbial communities from the Plum Island Ecosystem LTER, Massachusetts, United States - WE1602-30 | ecosystem: Environmental > Aquatic > Marine > Intertidal zone... | reverse complement strand
ATAATGCTAGCAATTCTAATTATTTTAACAATAAGTTAAACCACGAAATATTTGAAAAAGTAGCGAAAAAATGCTACCTTCCTACTAACAATTTGTTGCTTAATTTGATCAATGAATTCGATGGCAAATTCAGGATATCGTTTAGTCTCACTGGCACATTTGTTGAATACTGTGAACGGTTTATGCCTTCAGTCATTGACAGTTTTAAACAATTATTTGCAACAGGTGCTGTTGATATGATTGAGGAAACATATTTTCACTCTTTATCGGGTTTGTATGATGATCTTGATGAATTCGAAGAACAGATAATGATGCATCGCCAGATGATTAAGAGACTATTCAACTATGAACCAAAGGTTTTCCGTAACACAGAAGCGATTTATGATAATCGCATAGCTAAAAAAATTGGAGAAATGGGATATAAGGGAATCATAACGGAAGGTACGGAGAAAATATTGGGGTGGCGTTCATCAAATTACCTATATAGGCCAATTAATTCTGACATTAAGGTTCTATTGAGGAATTATTCTTTAAGCGATGATATTGGTTTCAGGTTCTCTTCTCGTCATTGGCCAGGTTTTCCCCTAACCGCTGATAAATATGCCAATTGGATGTCTCGTTGTGAGGGAGACCTGATCAATTTGTTCATAGATTATGAGACGTTTGGGGAGCATCAATGGACGGAAACTGGGATTTTTGATTTCCTTAGTCATCTACCTAATGAGGCTCTAAAACACGAACAACTTGATTTTGTTACAGTTAGTGAAGCGATTGATAGGTATCAACCTGTGGGTGAGATTGATGTTCCATGGGCTATATCATGGGCTGATGCAGATCGTGATGTATCCACTTGGCTTGGGAATGATATGCAATTTGCTTGCTTCAGTGAGTTAAAGGACATCGGAAAAAAATTAAAAAAACGGGGAGATGAGGAGCTACTAAACGTTTGGCGTAGGCTTCAAACATCTGATCATCTATATTATGTTTCCACCAAGGGACTTGAAGATGGTGATGTACATGCATATTTCAGCCATTATGATGGCCCATATGATGGTTTCATTAATTATATGAATGTCCTGCAGGATTTAAAACAAAAAATATCCTAAATTTGGTGAGGAGAGTTGATGGGAGTCCAGTTTCTCTTTTATGAGGGGGCTTCTATGATTTATCTTTGATGTGTTTGACACATTTGCAACTAAGAATTCTCCTATAGAATTCTATATTTAAATAAATGAGGTTATAAGAGACTATGCGAGAATGGATTGTTACAAATGGTCTTGGCAGCTATGGTTCTTTAACACATTCTAATGACAATACTCGGAAGTTTCATGGGCTGTTGATTGCTAGTCTGAATCCACCTACTGAAAGATGGGTTTTTGTGTCAAATGTATATGATAGAATATTGACTGAAGATAGATTTTACAGTTTGAATGATTTTAAATGCAGGTTTACTTTTGATATGTTTCCATCTTTTTCTTATGATGTTGAAGGATTAAAAATAAAAAAAACAATTTTTATGCCTTATGAAAGAAACACTACAATTGTTAAATATGAATTTAAAACAAATAAGCAAATATCAATGTTTCATAATCCTGTGGTAAACTCCAGACATTTTTACGATACAACTATGCGAAACTCTGTTTCATTTAAGCAAGATGTTTTTGAACAGGGTGTTTGTATCAGCCCAAGTAATATAAATAAAAAACTTAAGATCATACTTTGCGATTCTGCATATGAGCCATCAGAATATTGGAAAGAGTTACGTTACGAAAAAGATTCGGAAAGAAACGATTCATTTATGGATTATAATTTGCTTATTGGAAATTTCTGCAAAAAAATCAATGACTCATGTGAATACTATCTGATTTTTACACTCGAAGATGAATTCGATGAAGATCCCTCTACGGTATATTCAAGAGAAATCCAAAGGAAAAAAGATTTAATTGAACGGGCAAACTTATCAAGTAAATTTGAAAAACTGGTTTTATCCACAGATAATTTTATTGTAAAAAAAGGCGACGGTAAATCTATTGTTGCTGGGTATCATTGGTTTAGTGATTGGGGGCGAGATGCATTGATTTCACTTCCAGGTATATCGCTTGTTACGAATAGATTTGATGATGCAAAACAAATACTTCTGGGTTTTAGCAGATACTGTAGAAATGGCCTCATTCCAAATGTGTTTATGGATCGTGATTCCAAGGCAGTATACAATACAGTAGATGCATCTCTGTGGTATGTGGATAGAGTGTATCAGTATCTAAAGTACACTAATGATATAAATTTCCTAGGGGAAGTATGGGGGACGTTATGTTCCATTATTGATGGTTACAAAAATGGAACTGATTACGGCATCCACATGGATAATGACTTTCTTATAAGTCACGAACCTGGACTTACATGGATGGATGTAAAGATTGGAGATTATTATCCTACACCTCGGTCAAAAAAAGCAGTTGAAATTCAGGCTTTATGGTATAATGCACTAAATATAATGAGCAATCTTTCGAGGTTCTTGGGCAAGGATAATATTTATTTTGATCTTTCTGAAAAGGTAAAAGAAAGTTTTAATAAACAATTCGATCAGCAATATGATGTCATTGATACCAAAGATATGTCATTAAGACCTAACTTGATATTTCTTGCTTCTCTTGATTTTTCCATGATAAATGAAGAGTTACAAGAAAAGATTGTAGAAATCATACAGGAGAAGCTAGTCACCATCTTTGGCTTACGAACGTTGTCGCCAGATGATTTAGAGTATAAAGGGAATTATATTGGGTATCACAACAGAGATATTGCATATCACAATGGGACAGTATGGCCTTGGCTACTGGGGTCATTTATTAAAGCGTTTGTTAAAGTCAAAAATAAAGAACCTTCGTGTAGAAAATATGCGTTTGAGAATTTTTTAAAACCTATGTTGGATGTATTCGGTGAAAATTGGGATGGATCTATATATGAAATATTTGATGGTGATTCTCCATATGCGCCTAGAGGCTGTATCTCGCAGACTTGGAGTGTCTCTGAGATACTTAGATCATGGGTCGAAGATATCGAAAATATATCACCAAAATATGAGAATATTTTTACATCATCTGAAATACGCGTTTAACACATATTGCTGAACCATCCTGTCTGTATTGAAGAATGATGCGTTTATCGCAATACAACTCCGCATTGTCCGTACCCAATTGTCTCGATCGCCATAGAATTTTGGTATTATCCATGTTTCAAGCTTGTTGTATAAGTCATTTCTATCTTTTTCATCATCTGATTCTTCATCTTCCGTTTTTTCAGGTCCTATTGCCCAACCGGTTATGTTTTCTATATGCCCCTCAAGCCACCAGCCGTCAAGAGTGCTAAACTGGGGAACTCCATTGTGGGCTGCTTTCATGCCTGAAGTCCCTGAAGCTTCTCGTGGTCGTCTGGGTGTGTTAAGCCAAATGTCAGTGCCAGCAGTCATCATTTTACCAATCATCATGTCATAGTTTTGTATATAGGTTATTTTTACTTTACCCTGGATGGTTTTCATAGTTTCAAAAATTTTTTTTATTGTCTCTCTACCCGATCCATCTTTGGGATGTGCCTTTCCTGCGTATATTATCTGTATCGGTCCTGCTTTTTCTGCAATTTGTGTCAATCTATTTGGATCAGATATCAACATGTCAGGTCTTTTATATGCTGTTTGTCTCCTGGCAAACCCTATTGTGAAGTCATTGTAGTTCATGCCGGCATTATATCTTTCGTTCACAAAATTAATAAGTTTTTTCTTTGCATCTATATGTGCGTTCCATATCTCATCTTTATCGAGGCTAAATGCGGATCTTAGCATATATGAATCAGATCGCCATCCGGGTATCTGTTTGTCAAAAAGTTTTTGGAACGGTTCTGAGACCCAAGTGGAAGTATGAACACCATTTGTAATAGAATCTATGGAGTGTCCAGGAAACATTAATCTTGATACTTCTCCATGTTTCTTTGCAACGCCATTTACGTAGTGGCTGAAAAACAGTGCAAGTCGGGTCATGTTTAACTTATTTTCAAATGTGATATCATCTAGAATGTCCTCAGGAAGTATATCGCCTAGCATTGATTTGGCATATGAAAGCTCAAATTGATCGTGACCAGCGGCCACAGGAGTATGTGTGGTAAATACACATTGTTTTCGTACTTTTTCAACGTCATTTAGTTGCCGGTAGAGTTCAAGAGTGCCAAGAGCGGCATGCCCCTCGTTCATATGATATTTATCAATTGTCTTATATCCAAGTGATTGTAGCATTCGAATGCCGCCTACGCCGAGAATGATTTCTTGAGCAAGCCGGTATTTGTTATCACCACCATAGAGGTGTTTTGTAAGTTCCCTATCCCACACATCATTTCCTTCTATATTTGAGTCAAGATAAAAAACAGGAACAACGTAGCCGTTTATGCCTTTGAACTGATAGTACCAAACACGAAGCTTTACTTCCCTACCTTCAATTGTTACACTAGTTGTACTTGGTAGCAATCCAAGAAGATCTGAAACGGCAAACTGTATGGGAAGTTCAATCTGATTACCATTTTCATCTATTTTTTGGTAGAAATAGCCGTTCTCACAGAGAAGCGTAACGCCTACAATAGGAACATTAAGATCGGCACATGATTTAATTGTGTCACCAGCTAGAATGCCAAGGCCACCGCTGTATGTTGGTATATGTTCATCGATACCTATTTCCATGGAAAAGTAAGCTATCTTTGGTTTACCTTTTAAGTTGGTAATGCTTTTCGTTTTCCCTATATTCCTGGTAATTTTTCCATCCATCATTTTCCTTCCACATTTGAGGTAATGTCATATCACCTTTAAAAGATATTTTATTGCGACAATTTATAACTTGTTTTATTTTCAAACGCTTTGAAAAGTTGGCTGATCAGCAAAATACGCTATGTTTGGGCATAGGGTATGAATTAGATAGTATAGCCAAACTCGGGATGTACAGTGTTTTTTCAAAACATTCTTCACCTTTACTGTAATTATTTTTTATCAAATTTGGGGATTTCTTACAAAAACAAACATCTGCAGTTGGTGATTACGAGGGGTTGCATTTATAAACAGATTATGAATATATTATAGTTAAAGGAAATTTGGTTTGGTGGTGTAAAACGACTGAAAGAATATGTAGTTTATGTAATCGCAAGATTCTACTGAGTGAAAATTTATCTGGTTTGGTATTTAATGATGAACACTTTTTATGCGAAGATTGTTGCAAAAAAGAACCAGAAGAGGATTTGATTGGTTGGACAAAAACCGTCATGCAAGATCCTAATGGAGGGATGCCCATCGCTCTTTGGCTTATTCACGAGCAAAACAAAGATAAAACTATGATGTCTGCTTGAAGATAAAATCCAATATTGTCAAATCCAGATAATATTCGTCAAATAAATTCCCATTCTATATGGTGTTAATTAGCTGGTCCTGATTACATATTAAAGTAAATAAAAATAATAAATTATTTATAATCAAAGATTGTTATTAACGTCCACAGTAAAATCTGGGGCGTATCAATGAAAAAAGGAATTAACCAATCAAATGTTTTTTTGACAATGGCAATAATATGTACATTGCTAACAGTGTCTATTCTTCCAGTTGCTTTAGCTGCTGATACTAAGCATATTAAAAGCTTTGACAAGGGGCCATCATACAAACCAGTTGCACCTGTTAAAAAAATAACAATGGTAAATTTTGATGAAGAAACATATCTTGATGATTATGCATACCTTGCTGCTGTCCCTACTTCTGTATTCAATGATGGGGACAAACTTTTTTCTCACCCTTTATTGTTTTATCAAGATGAATGTGAGTCAGATGATGAAAGGGAACTTCCCATTAATGCTAGAAAAGGAATTGATTATTTCATGGAAGATTGGATGAGTTATTGTAATGGGCAACTCGATCAGATGACCCTGATAAATGTTCCAAAGAATAACCTAGGCAGTAGTTGGAAATCTAAAGAATATTCTATTATCGATGCGGATGATCCTTATTCTATAGCTAGCGAAGTCGCACTAGATGATTGGTCATATTCAGATAATGCTGTTATTGCGGTCATTGATGAAGATTTTGAAGAACCGAATACTGTGATCCATAATGAATTAAAAGAGACTTTGCCTGCTTGTAAAATACACAAAGAACCAACCTTCCAAGTAGAACAGACAAATTCTTTGAATCCTGTTTATCATGAATTCAGTGTTGGTGATGAATATAGATATGTTAAAGCCGAGGCATGGTGGGATGGCATACTCATAGGGGGAAACACAATGATTCCCACCGGTGATCCAGATCTTCAATTATATTGTAGACAAGATGGGGAATGGATACAAGCTGCAGCTGCCGCATACTGGAATATATATTCGCCAGCTGGTCACGAATATACACAATCTTATGTTTATCACTCAGGTAGTTGGAGGGTGGGTATAACTGATTTCCCGACAGAGGGTGATGCTCCAAGACGAAGTGTTCTTGGAGGGCTTTTTACAATTCAAGGATCGTTGCTGGGTATGTTGAACTCTAAGGTAACATATTATGTGGATGTTATGATGTATCCAGGTGTAGATATAAAACTGCCAGATAATCCTCCATTTGGATGTAGAGGGGCAGATTTCGAGTTAACGTGGAACGATCCAAATGTAAAACTTGGTTTTACCATTATAGGACCTGGCGGTGAAGCAATTTTTTCTAGTCTAAATGAAAGTAGAACAGATTCTCAGGAGATTCATCTAGATTCACTAGGAGAATGTTTGCCTGGAGAAAATTATTCTGTATGTGTATTTGCTATGGATGACATAAAAATACCTGTAGAATTTAAACTTGAATATACTTGGCATCAGGGTGTTTCAAAGGTCGAGTCAGATTCGCTTGCATCTGCCACAGAGGGTGCTGTTCTAGCCAGTGTTCTAAACGCTCCACTGTTATATGTATCTTCTTCAGACATACCAGATGTCTCTAAGGAGGTTATCTATAAACTTGGAGTTGAGAATATATATCTGGTGAATCTTGGAAGTCATCTCAATAGCAATATTATAGAGAAAATGAAGAGTATTGTAAGGGTAAGTGAGAACTATATAGAGCCTAAACAAATCTATGATGCAATCCGTGATGTAACAGATAGTAACGATGTACTTTTTACGACTATAGATCCATGGACATATTGGTACATGGGGGAACTTGAACCAGGGGGTGAAGAAGAAGGTGCATTGTTTATTGGCCCTGCAGCATTCATTGCTGCGCATCATGGTGCCCCTGTATTGATTGTTGATAATCATCCACGGCTTTCTTCAGCGGTTGTATGGCACAATGAGTTTTGGAAACGATTTGCATCTGATCGTTATGACCATACGCCATCTGCTGCTGAGATGGTTTTAACCGGTAAACGCATATATGATTTTCTAGAGCTTTATGGATTCGATAAGGAAGGAAAGGAGACAATTATTACTGTTGCAGATCAATATGACATAGGTATCCCTTGGGACCGCATCTTTCCTGGTGTAGCACACTCTGGAAGATTCTGCGGAACTCCTGTTGATATTGCTTACTGGATTTCTCGTAGTGTGTTTTATCCTGCGATTATATTTGAAAACCCTGCACTTCAAGGTAAAGTAACTTTAACTAATGGAAGTATTAGTTCTAGGGATGGGTTCAGGGGCTTTCTCAAAAAACCTTTGCTAAATACGCTTGTTATAAAGAAAGAATCTAATGAAAACACATTTGAGTTTCCAGTTTTATGTTCTTTCGTAACACATAAATATCGATTCAATGAAAGAGCAAGCAAGTACTACGGGTCGAAATACCAATGTGCTGACGGTCTCATACCTGGAGAAACAACTACAATGGAACCTATTGATCAAGGTGTAAACAAAAAACATTATGGGGAAGAGGGAGCGTATTTCCCGGACATATCAGAAACAGAGATAGTCCCATTTTATCTCAATAAAGGTGGATTTGATACTGTTTTCTCAACTGAGATTGAATCAGTTGCTGGCAATCTCAACAAAGGAGTAATCCTTTGGGTGCATGCTTCTCACGGGACGCATGGAAAAGGTGGAAAAACATTATTTTGGGATCCATCGGCAGGTTTTGAAAAACACAAACTTGCAAAACCATTTGCTGGTGCGATAAAAGAAAATAATCCTTGGAGAGGATATGATTGGCTTCTTGGTTGTACCGAAGAGCCAGATACAATGTCTATGGATATGCAAGGTTTTATACCATATACAAATCACGAGAGTATATTTATCCCAGCAACAGGTATGGATTGGATGTTAGCGCGCAAGCCTGTTAGAGAATTTTTAAATAAGATTATACCATTTTTTGACCCGTTTGAGGTGGATGATTTATATGATGGTTTGACGGGAACAGTAGAATATTCTAAATATCCATTAGCATGGAAAAATGCAAGTGAAATAGAAAGTCATCTGGAAAATCTTCATTCTGTTGGGTTTATAACCAGCATCTGTCAAACATCAAACACTTATCTCCATCTTACACTTATAAGACATGGAAGTGTGTTTCAGGTTCAAGATCCCTGGCCTACCTCTTGGTATGGTGCGGTTTGGAGACAGTCCATACCACGAGATATCGTCTTGGGAAATACTGTCGGTGAGGCATACGAGAAAGGCATAAGTCATGTTGGAACTTTGTATTTACCAGAGGAGCCGCAGTGGTGGTGGGATACGATGGAAAGTGTTGTTTACTTCGGTGATCCTGATCTAAGAATGTATGTCCCAGACACAACATATAGTGATAGTAATAACTGGGAGAAAGAAGATACAATGCCGTTACGCTATGATGCCGAACTCTCGGTTGATGGTCACATGCCATTTGGGGCAGTAGATTATCCGCATGAAAAAGAACCGGTGACTCTTCTGCAGCAATATCTTTGGGTAATACTTGCATTGGTATTGATAATTATACTTCTTATAACTGCAAGATTACTTGGCAGGAAACAAAAGAGTAGGCAATAGGGTAATTTCCATTCTTAATCTCTTTTTGGTAGGATAAATGCAAAAAAATCCAAATTTTATATGAAAATCCTTTTTAGAGCATAGTTTATTTGGTAACTATGTTCATCTTGAAACTTGGTGGAAGCGTAATAACTAAAAAATCCGAACAAGGCTGTTTCCGACTGGAGGTAATGGACAATTTGGCCAGGGAAATTAAAAAAGCAAATAAGGAATTAATATTGGTCCATGGTGCAGGATCCTTTGGTCATATTCTTGCAAAACAATATGAGTTGAACAAAGGATACAAAAATGAAGATCAGATCCATGGTTTTTCTCTCACTCATGCAATGGTTCAAACGTTGAACTCTTTTGTTCTCAAGTCTCTGCATAATCACAACATTTCTGCCGTTTCACTATCTCCGCATTCTATTGTAAAGCTTAATGATCATGGATTAGCAAGGATGGATTACAAGATATTTGAAGAGTATTTAGATAAACATTTTACTCCTGTAACCTTTGGCGATGTTGTATTGGATGAAAAACTGGGTTTTTCGATTTGCTCTGGTGACTTGCTTGTTATGGCATTGGTAAAATATTTTAAACCTGAAAAGATAATATTTGTAATGGATGAAGATGGGTTGTATACTTCGAATCCAAAAATAAATAAAGATGCAGAGTTTATAAAATCGGCGACAATAGAAAAATTAGAAGAACTAACAACATCTATAGATGCTCATGCCGATGTCACTGGGGGCATGGGGGGAAAGATTGATACGATGAAAAACATTTCGCGGTTGGGTATCGACACTATTTTACTAAACGGTAATAAACAGGGTATATTATACAATGCATTGATTGGCGAAGACATTAAACGAACCATTGTTTATGGGGATAAAAAATGAATCAGACTGAAAATAGAAAGGATGAACACGTAAGAATTTCACTTGAGAAGGATATAGCGGCTCATCATAATTATTGGGATGGTGTAAAACTGGTACATAATGCTCTTCCGGAAATAAATAAGGATGAACTTGATCTTTCTACGGGCTTATTTGGAAAAAAAATGGATGCGCCGTTGGTTATCTCGGGCATGACGGGTGGTTATCAAAAAGCTAAAAAAATAAATGAAAATCTTGCTGCCGTTGCAGAAAAATTCCAAATAGGAATGGGTGTAGGCTCCCAAAGAGCTGGATTAGAAAATTCTGGCTTAAAGGACACATATGGTGTTGTAAAAGATTTTGATGTTCCCTTGCGTTTTGCTAATATAGGCGCATCTCAACTTGTTTTATGGGGTCATGATAAGACTTTAGCTAATGCACAGGAAATGATTGATATGATAGATGCTAATGTTTTCGTGGTTTGTCTCAATTTTTTGCAGGAGGTTATCCAATTTGAGGGAGAGCCACATGCAAAAGGATGTTTTGATGCTATAAAAGAACTTGCACAGGATTTAGATGTTCCTTTGGTTGTTAAAGAATCAGGTGCCGGTATTTCATATGATGTTGCTAGTAGACTTTCGAAAACAAAAATTGCAGGGATTGATGTGGGTGGTGCAGGTGGTACCTCCTTTGCTGCAATAGAGCATTATCGGGCTGGGATGATAAATGACCGGCTTCATGAGAGGGGTGGTAAAACTTTTTGGGATTGGGGTATTCCTACACCAACTTCCATACTTGAAGTCGGAGATGCGACTGATTGGAAGCTGCCAATTATTGCAACTGGTGGCATTCGAAATGGACTTGATGCGGCAAAGGCAATGGCACTCGGTGCAAATTGTGTGGGTATGGCACATGCCCTCCTTGGACCGGCCAATAAAGGCAAGGAGTCTACCATTTTTGAGGTTGATGCAATTATTAAGGAGCTAAGAGCCGCGATGTTTTTAGTGGGGGCTGACAGCGTTTCGAAGATGACCGATGTTGGTGCGGAGTTATGGATCTAAAACAGGAATTAAGTAAAAGGGCAAATGTTTTTAACATAGAACTTGAAGAATGTTTGAAAAACGGACAGCCAAAATCTCTTTATGATGCTGCCAGATATCTTCCTCTAGCTGGCGGTAAAAGACTGCGGCCATGTATATCTATGCTTTCTTGTGATGCTGTGGGGGGAGATGTAAAGCGAGTAATGTCGTTTGCAGTTGCTCTTGAATTAATCCATAATTTTACACTTGTTCATGATGATATCATGGACAAATCACGTTTAAGAAGAAATTTGCCAACGGTGCATATTAAATTTGGTGAGCCTGCTGCGATAATATCAGGAGATCTTTTATTTGCCAAAGCCTTTGAAGTTATGCACGACATTTCCGATGATCCTTCTATTTTCAAGCGAGTGGATTTTGGTCTTATAAATTGTGTTCGGGAGATATGTGAGGGTCAGCAACTGGACATGGAATTTGAAAAAAAACAGGATGTTTCAGAAAAAGAGTATCTTGAGATGATACGTAGAAAGACAGCAGTGTTGTTTAAATTCGCTGCTGAAGGTGGTGCAATTTTAGGTGGTGGGACAAGAGAGAAAATAAATGCCCTGAGCGAATATGGGGAATCTTTAGGTTTGGCCTTTCAGATACGAGACGATTATCTTGATATGAGTAGCGATGAAGGGACACTTGGAAAAGATATCGGAAATGATATTAGAAACGGTAAAAAAACACTTATAGCTGTTCGTTCTATTAGTAATGCTGCCGAAAACGATAAGAAATTTTTAGAAAAAATATTTGGCAATAGTGATGCTTCAGAGCAGGAAGTTAAAAAAGTTTATGATTTATTTAAAGAGATGAAATCGATTGAATATGCAAAGAATGCTGCTTTGGAGTATAGTATCAGGGCAAAGAAGGCTCTGGATGTGTTAGATGATTCAGATGCAAAACAAGTTTTAATTGGATTAGCAGAGTATTCTATAACGAGAGAGAAATAGTGTTATGTCGAGTGATAAAATACAAAAAACTGCGAGAATGTATGCACTTCAAAACGCTATTCGGTTTGACGGAAGGGCAAATGTAAAAGCAGTGGTCGGAAAAGTTATTGGGGTTTTGAGGGAAGATGGTTTTTCCCCAAGGGAGATAATTCCAATTGTTAGCTCTGTTGTAGAGGAAGTCAATAGTATTCAATTGGATATACAGATTGCTGAACTAGAAAAACTCGCTCCCGAACTTCTTAAAAAAGAAAAGAAAGAAAGAGATTTTTCATTGCCTGAACTTCCAGATGCAGAGAGAGGAAAAGTTGTCACTCGTTTTCCACCTGAGCCTAATGGATATCTACATATTGGTCACGCTAAGGCATCTATTGTTGATTATGAGTATGCAAGGATGTACGATGGAAAATTCATCTTACGATTTGATGATACAAATCCCGAGAATGCGCAGTCCGAGTTTTACGATGTTCAAAAAGAAGATTTAAGGTGGCTTGGTATAGAATGGGATGAGGAATACCGCACTTCAGATAATCTGGAAAAACACTATAAACTTGCTGAACAGTTAATAAATCAAGGGGATGCATATATTTGCAACTGCTCACCAGATGTTATTAAAGAGGGGCGTTTTCATGGAAAAGAATGCTGCTGTAGAGATATTTCTTGCGGGGAAAATATCGATCTTTGGAAAGATATGATCTCATCATCGACAGAGGGTGCAGTACTGAGGCTTAAAGGTGATATGACTTGTGAGAACACTGCAATGAGGGATCCAACTCTTTTTAGAGTTATAGATAAGCCACATCCGATTCATGGTAGTAAATTTAGATTATGGCCAACCTATGATTTTGCTGGTGCAGTTGAGGACAGTATTAGTGGTGTGACGCATCCCTTTCGGACGAAAGAATATGAGCTTCGTGATGAATGTTATTTTAGACTTCTTGATCTTCTTAAATTGAGGAGACCACACCTCATGGAATTTGCACGTCTTTCAATAGATGGCATGCCTGTATCAAAACGTAAAATAAAGCCATTAATTGAACAAGGACTGGTCACAGGGTATGATGATATTAGATTGCCAACCTTGAGGGGGTTAAAAAAACGAGGTATTTTACCGGAAGCTATCAAGCAATTTGTAATCTCTCAAGGTATTTCAAAGGTAGAATCAACTGTAACGTTTGGTATTGTAGAAGCTTTTAACAGAAAATTAATAGATCCTACGGCTAGACGATATTTCTTTGTGAAAGATCCTGTAAAACTTGTTGTTGAAGGTGCCCCATCGAAAGAAAAATCAATAAGTTTTCATCCAACTGATAAAAAACTTGGAAGTCGGACTATAAAAACTGGTAAAACGTTTTTCGTTCCAAAAGCAGATATGGAAAAAATAAAAACAGATGATGTCTTCAGATTAAAAGATCTCTTTAATGTAAAAATAAAAGAAAAAAACGATACAATTTTTGCAGAGTATGAGGGCGAGAAGTTGATACCTGAGTCGGCCAAGATTCAGTGGACAACCGATGACTTTGTTAAAATGAAAGTTTTTGTCCCCCATCTCCTTTTTGAGGGTAATAACTACAACCCAGACAGTCTTGAGACGGTGCAGGGATTTGCAGAGAAAGCAGTTTCAACTATAAAGGCTGGAGAGGTCATACAGTTTGAACGGTTTGGATTTGTGAGAATTGAAAACACAGACGACCAGGTGACTGGATTTTTTGCACATAAGTAAACTTTTTAAGTTGTTCAATGTTTTGGATATGTATAGGATGCAAAAATTAAAGGATGGGATAGGATGCGATGTGATAGGAGAACGTTAGTAATTTTAATATTGTCTTTTGTAATATGGTCTTTTTTGATAGACTCAGTAGCCGCTCAAAGTTTCCAATTGGATATGCCTCCAGAAGAAATATCCATATTATTCGTGTTAACTGCAATAGCGATAATCATTGCAGTTATTACTGCAGGTGGTATCAAATATGTGACACCAGAAAACGTATTAGATACTGAGATCAGAAAGAATTTATTTGGATATATTACGGATTATCCTGGTTCACATCTTAGGGAAATTGCACGAGAATTGAATTTGAAGCCGAGTAATGCAGCGTGGCATCTTCGCAAACTAGAACAAACAAACCTTGTAAGAAGTAGAGCCATTGGTGGAAAAAAGGTCTATTATCTAGTTGAGGGTGGTATTGAGGCCAGAAAAGAGGCTGTTGCAGAGTCTATTTTAAGAAATAAAAACGCCAGAGATATTATGATGTATTTACAAGATAATCCTGGTAAACATTTGCTTGAGATTGCTCATGCCCTTGATCTTAATCATCATACCGTTAAATGGCATATTAAAAAAATGTATATGGCTGAATTGGTTGATGGTGATACAAGTAACTCTGCTTACCCAATATATTATCCTACGGAAATCGGCTCTCAAGTAATACAGAATTTTTCTGATCAGCTTAAAAAACCTGGTAGAGCAGCCTAGATTTAGACTCGCCCTATATCTGTTACTTCTACACTGTCAACGTTTTCAATTTTAGAAATAGTCTCAACCACAGGATCTAATCCACCTGCATCATCTGGTACCAATACGGTGACGTTTAAACCCTTAAGTCCAAAGGCAATATTTTTAACCTCAATTTTTCCAAGTGTTACAGGCGATTTTACCACGTCTTTTATGTCATCTATCATTTTTTGTAATTTATCGTCATCAATTACTTCACCTGGCATAACGCGCATAAGTGCTATTACTTCCCCCATATGTATTTCCTCCTAAGGTCCTGTAAATCCACATTGTTGACAGACGTACTTCACACTTTGTTCTCTGCAGCCGTTGCATCTTCCAATGACCGCATCGCACATTGGACATGGAAATGTTACCGATCCCCGTTCAAGCAGTCCTTTTCCGCATGAAATACATTTTTCTGCCTTTTTCATAGAATTTGCTGAATAACATATCTATTATTAAAATGTGACGGCAGTCTATCTCCTTAAAAATTGTTATTTTTGTTTTTTAACGGTATCCAAAGAAAATGAGGCGACTGATTTGAATATTCTGTATTGGAATATTGCTCCCGCAATAAGGCCCATATGGTATGTTATGAATCTAAACAAGAGAACAAAGACTCCTATCAGAGAGGAGCCTATAAGTACACTGTAAAGGGCTGCAGTACTTCCCTCTGTAA